>Ga0209575_10000364_pt1 | contig 34293 bp, 29 predicted proteins | sample Medcelwee11metaG_FD_187172 | JGI IMG/M metagenome (GOLD analysis project Ga0209575, IMG submission 187172) | Freshwater pond sediment microbial communities from the University of Edinburgh, under environmental carbon perturbations - Medium... | ecosystem: Environmental > Aquatic > Freshwater >...
TGCCGAAGCCGCGGAGTGGCGAAGGCGGACGGGAGACACCGGACGAATCGGGGAGGAAAGGAAGAGTTGCCGCGTGAGCGAGTGATTTTTTAGCAGGGAAGCTAAAAAATTTGTCACGAGGTAGCGGCACTATCGCATATTTGTTTATATCCGTTTATTCTCATGTTCTTGGATCTGGCGATGCCTCACATTTGCTGGTACTCTGACAAAAGTCAGCACGTCACCGGGCGGCTGCCTTGTGACACGGCGCGGCCTGTAAAAACGGGTTGTCTTATGGTTTCTCACTTGGGTTTATCTTTAAATAAAATATGATGAGGAAATATGAATGAATCGTCTGAAAACAGTGTCGTTTATTATGGGTGGATTAATTAGTTTTGGTTTGGCATTAAACGCTGAGGCCGCCAGCTTTAACTGTGCTAAGGCTGTGACTTTAGTAGAGGAGGTGATTTGTTCGGACAGTGAAATATCAATGCTTGATGAGGCTTTATCTTCGTCTTATCGTAATGCCATAGCTGGTAATCTTGATGTCAAAAATGTGAAACTCGACCAACGCAATTGGCTTAAAAAAAGAAATTCCTGTAAAGATAAAGTCTGTTTAAAAGCTGTCTATGAACAACGTATTTATGATTTAGCCAGCCTTGCGGCTTTACCCGAGGTAGTTGGTGAGTGTGTGAATACCAGTATTGTTCAGAAGATCACACGCTTTGAAGGCGCTATTGCTGGGGAAACGGGAGGTGAAGTGGCGGTAGAGCTGAACAATGGTGTGTCACTTTATATCCAAAATAGCGTTGATTTTCCGGCTATTGAAAATGTAGATAAATATATGTTTGCAACTACCGACTTTCTTAAGGGTGATAAAGTCGAATTATGTTTGCAAGAATTACCGACAGATTGTCCTGAAGGGGATGATCGTGGCAAGATTTATTCTGTCACCAACTATAAAAATAATCGATCATTTATTGGAATAGATGCTTGGCATTCATGTGGTGGTGCGTAATTGCACGGTCCTTGATTTTTTTCTCGTGACACAGGTTATTGCGCACCATGGCGGTTTATTTTTAACACTTGCAGTATCGTGAATATTATTCAGCACTCTGGTAGGGTGGGCAAAACGTCTTTTTGTTTTGCCCACCATTCGATGCACCGAAACGGTGGGCAACGAAAAGATGTTGCCCACCCTACACGACTATTTTCCCTAACTTGGCGCTACGCGAGCTTTTGCGGTGCTTCACGGGTATGGTGGGCCGATAAGGAATATACGATATGAATAATGGGGCCGATGTTTTTGGCGTTCTTTTTACCTTATTTGTTACTTACGTGCTTTACAGGCTTGCAGTAATAATAAAAGAGGGAATGCAGGAAAACTTTATAGCAAAATATTACTGGATAGTTCTTATTTCGGTGTGGTTTCTTGGCCTTTTATTGTTTTTTAGATTTGATGAAATCAATCATACTGTAGAACCAGAAGGACAAACTATATTGATTGCTGGCATTTTAGGCTTTATTTTATTACCCAGCAGCATTGCAGCAGGAATTACTGCTGCTATAAGCGGTAGCACTGAGATAGCTTTATCATCATGGTTTGTATATTCCTTTTTGCAGGCAGTTATATTGGGATTTATATCAAACCAACTGAGAGACAATACCCTTGCAATGATGCAGTTATCGCTACCCAGTTTGGAGTTACTTAATGCATTATTCAGGATATTGAGGCTTATTATTTAACTTGTAGCCCTGTAGGATGGGCGAAATGTCGCCTGGTATGCCTGAAATGGGCATAAAACATAACTCGTAACTCGTAAGGCGGATAAGGCGCGTCTTTTTGCGCCGTCATCCGCCATTTCTGTGCTTCCGAATGTCGCATGACGCTACCGCTTATGCGACCTACGCGAGCTTGCCGAAGGGAAGGGAGCGGAAAACGTAACTTCGTGGCTTGCCCAGCCGCGTCACCGCACGCTTCGACAAGCTCAGCGAGCGGTGACGCGGCATTCGAGGCCAGGAAATTGGGCTGTCCTAGAGTTTCCAATGCGCCTTGTGAGCCGCTTGCCCTTTTGTGGCTTTTTTTCTAGAATGGGGCGATTGCTGACATAAATCTTGGCGCGGTGTTTGCCGGTTTGGTTTAGGCGGTGTTTATCCGGGTTGATTTCAGTAAAAACAAGGGGATGGCAGCGACATGGGCGTGTTAGACTGCGGTTTTGCGGTGTTTCACGGGAATGTTAGGCTGCGGATGTGCGGCCTAATTTGAGTTAGGATTGGCAAATAATGAATAGTGATGGCGCTTCAAGTCTTTTCTTTTTTGTTTTCTGGTTTGCTTTTTATATTATCTACAAACTTATTAAAAAAATAGAAGATGATGGGGAATTTCCTTCGACGGGATATTATTGGATTAGCCTTGTTTCTGTGTGGTTCCTTGGTCTTGTATTGTTTTTCAGGTTTAATGAGCTTAATGGTAGTATAGAACCAGAAGGGCAAACTATATTCATTACTGGGATATTAGCTTTTATTTTATTACCGAGTAGTATTGCTGCTGGAGTTACTGCTATTATAAGCGATAGTATTGAAATAGCTGTATTATCATGGTTTGTGTATTCTTTTTTACAGGTAGCTATATTGGGGTTTATATCAAACCAATTGAGAGACAGCACACTTGCTATGATGCAATTATCATTGCCAAGTTTAGAGTTACTTAATGCTTTATTTAGAATATTAAGGCTTATTATTTAGTAACTCGTAACTCGTAACTCGTAACTCGTAAGGCGCGTCTTTTTGCGCCGTCATCCGCCATTTCTGCGCTTCCGAATGTCGCATGACGCTACCGCTTATGCGACCTACGCGAGCTGTCACGCCTCATGCGACATGAATGGTGGATGACAGCCCCATCCAGGCGACTGGTTTTTCCCAGACACCTCAATCGTCATCATGCTTGCGGTCGCGTTCTTTCTCATTACCGCGTCCGCCGCGTTTGGCTTCATCTTCGTCGCCGCTACGATGACACTCGACACAGTTCTCGTAGTTGCTGATACCTTCTTCCCTATGATCTTCGCGGATTTTCGAGCGTGAGTGTTCATGGCAACCGTAACAGGTGTACGCGCTGTAGTCGTCGTCGATGTGGCAGGTGGCACACTCGGTGTCGTGATGGCGGTTGAAACGAAAGTACTGGTCATGCTCGAAAGTGGCCGGATGCCAGGCATCTTGGTTGTGGCACTGGGCGCAATTGCCTTTGATTTTTAGATGCAGGGCATCGCCGGGACTACGGTGGCAACTGTCGCACTGTTTCTGAAGGTCGGCTACCAGTAAATTGTGTGAGAAGCGGCTGATGGGCCGGAACGCTTTGACGCCTTTGTGGTCGCTGTGGCACGCCACGCAATCATTTTCGAGCAGGTGTTGGTGGAAGGCGACGTTTTTATGTTCCGCGCCGATGGGCAGACCCTTAGTGGTTTTGATGCCAATCTCCGCGACTTTGTGGCAGGCGGTGCATTTGTCGGCGGTGCTGCCCCTGAACGGGGTGTGGCAAGCAAAGCAATCGCTGGCGAGTTCGGCATGGGCATCAATCGGTTTGCCGGGGCTAATGACTAGGTGCGGGAAGAAAATCGCCAACAGTACGAGGGCGGCGAGGTTGATGCTAACGACGAGGGTGCCCGTTTTCATAGCCATTGCCAGAATAAAAAGATGCTGAGGATGTGAGTGAGACCCAAAACGGTGAAAGCGAGGGTGATGGGCAGGTGGACGGCGCGCCATTTCTGCATCAACTCGAAGGTGGTGGCATCCCAGAACAATTTCTTGTCGAGGTCGTCCGCGCTCATCCCTTGTTGTGAATGGAAATCGCGTTTGGCGGCCAAGAACGTGCGGGAACGAGCCAGCAGGTATTTGCCAGTCATGCCGCTGATGACGTTGACCAACATGGCAAACAGTGCCAGCCACGGCAGGATAGCGTAAACGTGAATGCCCGCGTGTACCAGAATCATCAGCGCGCCCAGCCAAGTCAGGGTTTCATGCAGGGTAAGTAGGGTTTTAGGCTTGCCGAAGCTGATGTGTTTGCGCTTGCGTAGCGAGTATAAAAACGACAGCAGAATCAGCAGGGTGCCCGGAATCCCCAGGTAACGCCCGACCCACGTCAGGTTCAGCAGGTGCAGAAAGGCGTCGATAATTATCGTGGACAGAACCAAGCCGCCGAACATCAGCAGAAAGGGAATGACTTCTTTGCGAACCAGGGAGCGTTCCATACATTAAGTTCCTATGCGTCTAAAACGAGGTCGCCGTGGGGCTTGGTGATACATAACAAACACCGCCCAGCCTCAATATCGGCGTCCGCCTGCTGCGTGTATTCGACTTCGCCGGAAATCAGCGGCGTTTGGCAAGAACCGCAACTACCGGCGCGGCAGCCCGAATCAATTTCGATGCCGTGGGCCTCGGCGAATGCCAGCAGCGAATCGGCGTTGGTGTCCCATGCCAAGGTTTTACCCGAACGTTGAAACGTCACCGTGCAAGGCGCACTGGTTTGGGATTTGTCCCGCTGAATCAGCGTCGCCGGACCAAACGATTCGTAGTAAATATCCGTAGCGTCCACGCCCCACTCCAGCAAACCTGGCACCACAGTTTCCATCAGTGCCTTGGGGCCACAGACGTAAAACTGATAACGCCGCAACTTGAGCGTGGTGCGCAACAAATCCAAACTCACCCGACCTCGGTGCTGATAATCACGATCTTCCACATCGTCGGCAGTGGGCGCACTGTAACAGGTGTAGAGATGAAAATTCGGATGGGCCTGCGCCAGCGCTTGCAGGTGCGCTTTCATGATCTGTTCGCCGCCGTTGCGCACCCCGTAAAACAGCCACACTTCACGCGAAATAGTATTTTCCAGCACCTGGTTGAGAATGCTCAACATCGGCGTGATGCCGATACCGCCGCCAACCAGGACAATCGGCAGGGTATCCTGTTCCGACCAATAAAAATGCCCAGACGGTGCTTTGACCTGTAGTGTGCTGCCTGCTTGAATATGCTCGTGGAAAAAATTAGAAGACAGCCCCGGCGGCACTTGTGGTTGCATGGCAGGCGGTGGGACGCGCTTAACGGAAATGCGGTAATAATCGACGCGTGGCCGGTCGGACAGTGAATAACAGCGCACCACAGTTTTAATCTGATGCGTGGCGGGGTCTTCAAGCTGAAGCTTGAAAGTCAAAAATTGCCCCGGCTTGAACGGCGGCAAGGCTTGACCGTCGTTCGGCACCAGATAGAAAGAGCAAATCGTATGCTGAGCGTCTTCCATCTGCCGACGCTGGACGCTGAATGCCTTGAAACCCGTCCAGGCCAGATTCTCAGTAGGCAAGGCTGTTGCTGTTTCAAGCGGCACACGCGCATCGCGTTTGCGGCGCAACCAGCCGATCAAGCCCCAAATACCCAACTGGGTCATGATCACAGCAACGATAATTAGCGCTAAAGTTCCTGTCGTTATCATCTCTGTCGTCCAGTAGCCACGCTGAGAAAAGGCGGTAGCTCAAGGCAATATAAGCCAGCTAGGGTGGGCAACCTCTTTCTGTTGCCCATTATGTAACATAGAAGCGTCTTTTTGCGACTTATCCTGAGCTTGTCGAAGGAAGCGCATCGTTCCCTTCGACAAGCTCAGGGCAAGTACCGCGATGGATGCGCTCAAACCTCAGCGGATTCTACGCTTGCCTGTCCAACTTGCACAGGTCACGGTCGAAGCTGGAGATTTCCCAATCGTTTTCCGTGGCAGTGACGTAAATGAGTGCATCCACAATGTCCACATTGCGATCCCTGAATCAAATCAGGCTTTGCTTTTGGCGTTCTTTGTCAGGATTGACGACTCTCGGATAATTCAGAAGCCCGGTCAACGCAGGCACAATTTGCGGGCGCGAAACGGCGTAGACTTTCAATCATACACGCATTCCACCAAGACGCCTTCCAGGATATGCGCTTTGGCTGTGCCGTTTTTGACGGGGGAAATCAGTCGGCTTGGGCTTGTAGGCCGTGATGGATGTGGAGTGCTTGTACGGTCAACGGGGCAAGCGCTGGGCGCAATGCGGCCAGCAGATGGAGCAGCCCGCGTAGGTCGCATAAGCGATAGCGTCATGCGACATTCGGAAACTCCAAAATGGCGGATGACGGCGCAATGCTTCGACAAGCTCAGCACAAGCAAGACGCGCCTTATCCGCCCTACGCTTGCTTCGGTTACCGGTTACGTACACGAAAACGCTTAAGCATTTCCTCCTGCTCATCAGAAACTTGGACGTTCGTTAATGAGGCGTCATGTAATATGGCTTTCGATAAGTTGGTCGTCTTCAAGTCGAGATCACCCAAGATGGCGCGCTGCAAACCGGCACCGCTCAAATTGGCTCCATCCAACTTGGTGCTTATCAATTTGGCAAGTAACAATTTGGCATTACTCAAGTCGGCTCTACTCAAATCGGCTCTACTCAAGTCGGTACCACGCAAGTCGGTACCACGCAAGTTGGCTCTACTCAAGTCGGCACCACACAAGTTGATGTTGCACAAGTCGGCACCGGCCAAGTCGATCACTGCATCCGGATTTTGTTCTCGCCACTGATTCCACTCGTCCACACTCCGTAGCAAGCGGTTAAGCTGTTCTTCATCTGCCATAGTATTGTCTCCTCTGTTGTTGAATGTGTAAAGAAAGACGCGCCTTATCCGCCCTACGCTTGCTTCGGTTACCAGTTAGTTATACTTACATTAAAACGCTTAAGCATTTCCTTCTGCTCATCAGAAACTTGGACGTTCATTAATAATGAGACTTCCGAAAAGCTGGCACCCGATAAGTTGGTCGTCTTCAAGTCGAGATCAACCAAGATGGCGCGATCCAAAGTGGTATCGCTCAAATTGGCTCCATCCAACTTGGTACCTATCAAGCTGGCACCGCTCAAATTGGCACTGCTCAAATCGGCCCTCTCCAAGTTGGCAGCACCCAAGTCGGCCACCACCAAGATGGTCTGCCTCAAGTCGGCATTACTCAAGTCGGCACCGCACAAGTTGGTCGTCTTCAAGTCGGCACGGTACAAGCCGGCACCGGCCAAGTTGACCCCACTCAAGTCGAGCGGTGCATCGTCACCGAGCAAGTCGGCACCGGCCAAGTCGATCTTTGCATCCGGATTTTGTTCTCGCCACTGATTCCACTCGTCCACACTCCGTAGCAAGCGGCTAAGCTGTTCTTCATCTGCCATAGTATCGTCTCCTCTGTTGTTGAATGTGTAAAGAATGCGCTAAGTTATAATAATGTTCCTCTAAATACAAACCCTATTGTCTTAAGAACATCATACGTATCAACTGGCGTTTAGTTTTCTTACCGTTGTGTGGTTTCGTGACTTCACTAATACGGGGTTTAAGCCGCCAAAGGTTGCCCCGTTTGGGTAGCCCGCGTAGGTCGCATAAGCGATAGCGTCACTTGTGCTGAGCTTGTCGAAGTATGCGACATTCGGAAACTCCAAAATGGCGGATGACGGCGCAATGCTTCGACAAGCTCAGCACAAGCAAGATGCGCCTTATCCGCCCTACGCTTGCTTCGGTTATCAGTCATCTATATGTATATGTATACGTATACCAAAACGCCTAAGCATTTCCTTCTGCTCATCAGAAATTTGGACGTTCGTTAATGAGGCATCCTCTAATAACATGGCTCCCCATAATTCGGTCGTCCTCAAGTCGAGATCTCTCAAGATGGCGCGATCAAAACGGGCATAGCGCAAATCGGCTCCATCCAACTTGGTACCTATCAAGTTGGTATGGGCCAAGTTGGCCCTCCTCAAGTCGGCATTACTCAAATCGGCCCTCTCCAAGTTGGCACCACTCAAGTCGACCACCGCCAAGTTGACACCAGCCAAGTTAACCCCACTCAAGTCGAGCCGTGCGCCGTCACCGATCAAGTAGGCACTCAAGCGGGCACCGGCCAAGTCGATCACTGCATCCGGATTTTGTTCTCGCCACTGATTCCACTCGTCCACACTCCGTAGCAAGCGGTCAAGCTGTTCTTGATTTGCCATAGTATTGTCTCCTCTGTTGTTGAATGTGTAAAGAATGCGCTAAGTTATAATAATGTTCCTCTAAATACAAACCCTATTGTCTTAAGGACATCATACGTATCAACTAGCGTTTAGTTTTCTTACCGTTGTGTGGTTTCGCGACTTCACTGATACGGGGTTTAAGCCGCCAAAGGTTGCACCGTTTCCCTCGTGCAGCCCCACCAGGGACTGCACGCAGTCAGGACGCACCAGCGTCCTGTTGTCTTGGTGCAAATCGACGCCGCTGTAAGAGGCTCCGACACAGCGTATTTGCACGTAGGCGGCGGCTTTGGCTTGGGTGCCGGTGGTCATGGCGTGTTCGCTGTAGCCGGTCACTTCTAAGGCGATGCCGAATTGCTGCTGGAGTCCGGCGACCCAGGCTTCCAATGCGCCTTGTCCGCTGCCGTGAAGGGTGAGGGTGCCTGCCGGGCCGCGCAATTCCCTCGTGCAGCCCCACCAGGGACTGCACGCAGTCAGGACGCACCAGCGTCCTGTTGCGCGACGCTGGTGCGTCGCTACTTCATGCAGCCTCTGGTGAGGCTGCACGAGAAAACCAGTCCGGTAGCCAGGTAGAGCGAGCAAAATTTTTTCATTACCCAATCTGAGCAAAAACCCAGCAGCTTTACATCAGCATCCATTCAAGGCTGATAGGGCCGTTGTTTAGCATCGGCTTCGGGTAGGCGTAGCAGGCGTTGTGCGGGGGGCTTGGCTAATTCGCTGCGTAAATAGCTGGCGCGGGCAGCGATGGTGGAGGGTGGGTCGGCTTGTAGTCGCAAAAAGCGCGTCAGCCAGCCGGGGCCAGCCGCGAGTGCCGGATCGGTGCGTAATGCGGCTTCGTAGTCGGCGATGGCGGCGGGATAGTGGCCGAGGCGGTCGTGGAGGATGCCGCGATTGGCGTAGAGCGGCCCTGGCGCTTGCGGTGCGTTTGCGAGGAGGGTGTCGAACTCGTGCAGGGCTTCGGCATGACGGCCTAATTGCATCAGGGTCAGCGCTTTGCCGCGCCGGGCGGGTTCGTCGTTGGGCGTGTGTTGTAAGGCGATTTGGTATTCTTGCAGGGCACGTTCATAAGCGCCGTCGTCGAAGGCCCGATTGCCAGCCCGATAAGCGAGACTGCTGGGCGGTTGTGAACGCCACAGTCCGTCGTAGGCAAACCAACTGACGCTGCCGATGCCAAGCAGGACGATGAGGGCTGGTATCAGGGTACTGCGCTCGCGGGTCACGGTGCCGAAACCCACCTCAACTGGCGCTTAAGTGGCGCGTTTGCTGTCCACATGGAGGTCTCCGACATCTTCGTAGAGGGCGATGATTTCTTTGTCGGGGGTGGTGGAGAGTTCCATTTTATAGGCTAAAAACCACATCATGAACACGCCTAAGCCCCACCAGAGGATTTGCCAGGCCCAGATCGAGGGCATACCAAACAGCCAACTGTCGGGATGATTAGGGTCGCCAAAAATCCAATTACCGATGACGGCTCCTGGCCCTATTCCAAATATGAACCAGGCAATTGCCATGATCCAGGCCCAAGGCACCCAGCGTTTTTTACGCGCAGGTAGACTCGCGTGTTCGCGCAAAAAATGGTGATAAGTCATGCGGTGATTGTATTGTTGGGGGTTTTGAGTCAAGGCCGACACCAGGATCGTGAGGGTGAGATTAACCAAGATACCCCAGCCTGTGGAATGCATGGTGAGCGGCCAACGTCCCCACGGCATCCCCAGCCATTGCACGCCGATGCTATCGGTCAGGGTGACGGCGATCAGGCCGCCGACCAAGCCAGTCACCACCCCAGGGCCGGTCAGCCAGGGCAGATAGCACACGGCAATCAAAGCCGGCCACATCTGAAATCCGTAGGCCACGGCCAAGCCGCCCAGTAACACCAGGGCATTGTCCGAGGAGGTGGCGACACCCAGCGCGGCCAGTACCACCAGGATGACGCCGATGCGTCCGGCAAGCTTCTGTTGTGCATGGCTGGCATTCGGAATCACGTAGTGTTTCAGCAGGTCGCGAGTCAGCATCCCGCCTGCGGTGGTCATGTAGGCCGCGCCGGTCGATTGCATGGCGGCCAGGGCGCACACGGACAGTAAACCCGCTAACCAGGGTAAACCTTCGGCGATTAGATAAATCAGTTGTGGCACCAACATGTCCTGTTTGCCGACCGATTCCATCAGATCACGGCCTCGCAAGCCCTTTTCCATCACGTTGTTGACTAATTCTGGATGCGTCGCCAGCAGGTTGTGATCGGCTCCTAGCAGGTGTCCTGCGATGCCTTGCATCGCGGTGAAAACCACCAGAATAAAACCAATCACCAGCGAGGAGGCCCACACTTGTTGCGGGGCAAAGGGTTTGGGGCTGGCATTGGCAAACGCCCACATCGAGAAAGCTGGGGCGGCTTGAATACCCATCAGTCCAAACAGATAGGTGAGGATCATCAGGCCAGTCCAGGGACCACCATCGGCTTTGGTGCCATCGCTGACCAACTGAATCACCCCTGGAATGGCGATATAGTGGCTGTAACCGTCAGGGGTGCGATTCTGGTCATAATGGGCGAGTACGGCAATTCCTTCGTTGAGCTTGTGCCAACCGCCCACGTAATGTAAAGAAACCAGGCCCAGGATCATAATGCCCGAGGCCAGTAAAATCGCTTGCATGGTGTCTACATAAGCCACCGCCCGCAAACCGCCAGAAGCCACGTAAATAATCACCACCACCGATAATAACCACATGCCGACGTTCACGCCTAACATGCCATCGGTTAGCACATTAAATAAAAAACCCGAAGCACGTAACTGTAAGCCTAAGTAAGGAATCGAGAACACCAGTGCGACCAACACCACCAGCAAACGAATCGCATCGGATTTGAAATAGTCGGACAGCATTTCACCTGGCGTGACAAAACCAAAACGTTTACCAATCATCCATTGGCGTTTTAAAAACAACATGCCGGTGAAAGGAATGGTGATCGCGTAGAAAGAGGCGTAGGCGTATTGAAAGCCGTCTCGATAAATCAGGCCGGGGTGGCCCATGAAAGTCCACCCAGAAAAAGAGGTGGCGGTGGCAGAGAGTACAAATAACCAGAGGGAAATCTTGCGTCCAGCAATGAAATAATCACTGGCGGTTTTGGCAGAAATCGCGCCCTTAATGCCCCAAAAAATGCAATATGACCAATACAGCGCCACAAACACGAAGAGCCAAACAATTTTGGGTTCCATGAGAGCGCACCTCCTACAGGATGTGGATGAGAGCTGAACCGATTTCAGGGTGTTGGGGAATCGCTTTTTACCTAAGTCAGGTACTTAATTTTTTAGGTGGTTGCGCAAATTGACAGCCATTGCGTAACTTAACATACATCATGGCCGTCATCAGCGCGTCGTTAAAGGCATCATGTTTACCCAAAACCGGTAAATCGAGGTCTTGAAGAATCTTATCAAACCGCAAATCAATATGGCCTTGTGCAATCCCGCTGCCATGACGCTTGAGTTGACAGTCATAAAACAAACCGGATACTTCAATCTTTTTGTTGCACAAACCAATGCCCAGCCACGGCTTCAGGTATTTATTGAGCATGGCCACATCAAATTCTAGGTAATAACCGACCAGCGGGCGGGTGCCGGTGAATTCCAGGAAAAGTCGCAACGCGGTGTCTAAATCCATGCCATTGGCCACATCACAATAGCGCAATTGGTGAACTTTAATACTCTCTTTATTGATCTGGCCCTTGGGTTTGATAAAGAGTTCCAGTTTTTCGCTGGTTAAAATCCGGTTGCCGCGTATGCGTACCGCCCCGATAGAGAGAATCTCGGCTTTGCGCGGATTAATGTCAGTGGTTTCACAATCCACACACACCACCTCGTCTTCGCTCTGAATAGGTTCCAGCAAATACGCAAAAGCCGGGTCTTTGAGGCGCTGGTGACGCAAATACCTGGCGAGGCGATCCAATATCATCAGGTCACCAAATTCAGTTTGAAATGATACATTAGGAATTTCTTGAAATCGTTGACTATCACCAACGAATCCTTGAGTAAATCCCGTTCTAACTTACCCAGACTGGCGGGATTGATGTAATTATCATGTACACCTTCGCCTTGCCCGTATTTATCAAGTCCGGCTTTCAGACGCAATGACAAGAGAAAACTAAAAGCCTCTTGTAAATTACTGGCAAGGTTTGCGTCTAACACGCCTTGTTCTTGTAGAATTTTAATTCGAGTACTGGTGTGGGTCTCGGTAAGGCGATACTGTAAGGCCAAACAACGCACCCCGTGTACAATCGGAAAAATTGCGCCTTTTTTCAAATCCAATTCATTATTGTGGGCACGATCCACCACAAACTGGGCAAACCACCCCAAAGGCGTTTCAAAGGCTAACACGGGTCTGGCGAATTGGGAAAAGTAGCCTGCATGACTGGCGAATCGCGAAAATAAATAGTCTTTGGTGTGTTCTAACAGCGTTGCATCCCCTGCCACCGCAGTCGCATCATAAAAAATCGCCATATTCATCAGCGAATCTTCACTAGGATTATTAATCCAGTCGTAGATTTGATCTTGAAAGTCAGGCTGGGTGCGTGTCCATTGCGGATTATTGATCATCACTTGGCCGGGACAGGGCGGGTAGCCAAAATCGATCAACGTGTCAATAAAGGTTTGGGTAAAGCTGGCCAGTTCTGGAAACTCAAAACCTGCGCGTAAAATCAAAGCATTGTCTTGATCCGTGCGAAAGATTTGTTCACCACGTCCTTCACTACCCATCACCAACAAACATGCATTCTCTAATAAAGCCGGTGGTGCCAAGAGGGTGAATAACTTCTTGAACACCTGATGATTTAATTCAGTCACCAATTGGGCGATATAGTGGATTTTAACGCCTTTGGCATACAGTGACTGGATGAGGCTGATAAAACTTTGACAAGCCACTTTAAGCTGTGCCGTGGCAGTGGCTCGCTCAATTTGTACCGCAATCAAATGAGAATGATTGGAAAAATAACTGAGCAAGTCCATTTGATCCAAAACGCCGACCAGTTTGCCTTCGTGTTGCACCACTAGCCGTTTTACGGAACGTTTAGTCATCAATAACAAGGCATTAAATAAGAAATCAGTGTAAGGCACGCAAATCAATTGATAAGTGGCGATGTCACCCACCGGGGTGTCTATGGATTTGCGTTGTAACACCACATGTTCGCGGATGTCGGTGTCGGTTACGATGCCTATGCTTTGTTGGTTGCGCACCAACACCGAGGTGGCTTTGTGTTCTTTTAAGATGGCCACGGCCTCATAAATCGACTGATTGGCCTCGACAAACACCGTCGGATGAATATACACATCGCTGATTTTTGCCACCATGAAGGGGGCTAATTCTTTGGCTTGACGCTGTTCGACTAGCTCTTCAATGCGCTGAGACAAGTCTTGAAAATAAAATTGTTTAAATTGCGGATTGGTGTCTGCCAGGGTTTGAAACACCGTGGCGGGTAATAAATAACACAGTGCTTCTTCTTGCACGGTGAATTCGCTAAACACCGAATTGCGATTAAGTAAAGCAGCCGCGTCGAAACTGTCTTGATGCCCGTGCAGGGTGACGGTGCCTTCGGAATCAATTTCCTGCACCACGCCTTTGATCACAATATACAAATAATCTGGCGTATAGCCGCGTGCTAACAACTGCGTACCGGTTTTGAAATATTCAATATCGACAGCGGCACTGGCTTTGTCTAATTCTTTGTCGGTCAGACGATCAAAAGGGGCTATCGCCGCCAGAAAGCTTTTTTGTTCTACCACACTCAAGGGAATACGCTCTACTGTCAAGGTCTTAGAAAAATACCGGGGAGGGCATCTCAGCCAGCCCTCGGAGGAGGGTATGACCAAGCTATCCTCCCCGGTATCAACCCCTGAAGTGTTTTAACACACGCTCAGGGTTGCCGTGGATAGGCTAACGTCGGGCGGCTTAGTGAACTGCCGCGCCTTCTGCCCCAATCCCCGTTTGGCAACGGAGATTTTGTGCTTCATAAGCCGCCCGGTCGATCTTGGCGCGATCACTGTTGTCGGTGATCGAGAACAGCCAAGTGGCGACGAAGGCAACCGTCATGGAGAACAGCGCCGGGTACTTGTAGGGGAAGATCGCTTCCGCATTACCCAACACGTCTTTCCACACGGTAGGCCCGATGATCACCAGGATTAACGCGGTAGCCAGACCCATAAAGCCACCTAAAGCTGCGCCACGGGTGGTCAGTTTAGACCAGTAAATGGACAGAATCAGGATGGGGAAGTTGGCGCTGGCGGCGATAGCAAAGGCCAAACCGACCATGAAGGCAACGTTCTGGTTTTGGAACTGAATACCCAGATAAATCGCCAGGATGCCCAACACGACAGTGGCGATTTTGGAAATGCGCATTTCGTCCACTTCGTTGACATTGCCATGACGGAAGACGCTGGCATACAAGTCATGCGACACCGCAGAAGCACCGGCCAAGGTTAAGCCAGACACCACCGCCAAAATGGTGGCGAAGGCCACGGCTGAGATAAAGCCGAGCAGGATGTTGCCACCGACAGCATGGGCCAAGTGAATCGCTGGCATGTTACCGCCACCGATCAATTTCTTAGCCGCATCCAGATATTGCGGGTCGGTAGACACCAACACGATAGCACCGAAACCGATGGTGAAGGTCAAGATGTAGAAGTAGCCAATGAAACCCGTGGCATAGAACACGGATTTACGGGCTTCTTTCGCGTTAGAGACGGTGAAAAAGCGCATCAAGATGTGTGGCAAACCAGCCGTCCCGAACATCAGGCCCAAGCCCAGCGAAATAGCCGAAACTGGATCAGAAACCAGACCACCCGGTGCCATGATTTTAATGCCGTCTTTATGGACTTCCACGGCTTTGGTGAACAGCGCTTCAAAGCTAAAGCCAAACTGGGATAACACCAGCCCTGCCATCAAGGTTGCTCCCGCCAACAACAGCACGGCTTTAATGATTTGCACCCAAGTGGTGGCCAACATGCCGCCAAAAGTCACGTACATAATCATCAGGATACCGACCAACACCACCGCCATCCAATATTCCAAACCAAACAGGGTTTGAATCAATTGTCCAGCACCGACCATTTGTGCAATCAAATAGAGCAGTACCACGGTCAATGAACCGCAGGCAGCCAGTGCCCGAATCGGGGTTTGGCCCAGACGGTAGGAAGCCACGTCAGCAAAGGTATATTTACCCAGATTACGCAACTGTTCAGCCATCAAGAACATGATGATCGGCCAACCGACCAAAAAGCCGATGGAATAAATCAAACCGTCGTAACCTTTGGAGTAGACCAAGCCCGCAATCCCTAAGAAGGAAGCAGCGGACATGTAGTCGCCCGCAATGGCTAGACCATTTTGAAAGCCAGTAATCCCACCGCCTGCGGTGTAGAAATCTTTAGCGGTTTTAGTCCGGCGTGCGGCCCAGTAGGTAATCGCCAGAGTGGCTGCGACAAACATCAAAAACATCACGATGGCCGTGACATTGACGGCTTGTTTTTCCACTGGTCCAACGGCTGGCTCGCCCGCTGCCAGCGCACTGACTGCCCAAAGTAAACTGGCTAATCCAGCAAATACGGATAAATAACGCATTATTTCACAGCCTCCTTAACTTGACGGGTGAGTTCGTCGAATTCGGTATTGGCACGCCACACATAAATGCCAGTCAAGATAAACGAAAACACAATAATCGCCACGCCAATCGGAATCCCGATGGTGGTGGTACCGCCGCTCAGGGTTTGACCCAAGCTGGCCGGTGCAAAGGCAACTACTAAGATGTAAGCGTAGTAAGCCGCCAACATGATGATGGCCAAAGTCCAGGCAAAAACACTGCGTTTTGCAACGAGTTCCTGGTACTGGGGATTATTTCTAACTTTTTCGACAAGATCAGACTGCATCTTCAGATCCTCTGGTAGTGGTTGCTTATTGGGTTAAGTCTCGCGATTCTAGGTATGGGCATGGGGATAACGTCTGTCCCTCCTATTTTAGCTATTATGCAGATCACAAGATTTTTCACCAAGCGGCCCAGGGTACTGCCTAGACAGCAGAAAAACCGATGGGCATCAAGTGGTGGGACATTATAGCAGCTAATTTGTGCATAGAAAAAACCACTAGTTTACAATGGGCACGAGAAGCCTCTAAATATGCAGTTTTTCTTATATTCAAAATCTCATTGAAAATCAATGTAGAACCTCTTGACACCCTGAATGGTAGCCGCCTGAGCAACGCTGGTGATAGCCGCTTATCCTGCTGTAACTTATAAAAAATAAATAGTAAAATCAAATTGTTAATTACTATAAACATCACATTTGTCAAATTATTGAATTTATTTTTTGGATAGCCCCAGTTTATTAAGTTTTATAGTTTTTGTTAATACTGGCTCGCGAGTTAAAGTTATGATCTGATTCCAGCGAGACCAGGCGCACCGCAAAACTGGCGCGCCCTCAGGACGAGCGTGATGGGGGACGGGGGGTAATTTTCGACAACGCGCTGCTATTAGGCTGTTACAAGCGGTCAAAAACGCGCTGGGTAAACGAGAAGCATAGCACTGCCAGTCCTCGCAGGACTGGCAGTGCTAACGCTCACTTCAACGAATAGGTACGAGATTTTCCAAGAACTGCTGGGTACAGGCCGCCCAAGAGTAGTTGAGCGCATAGGCGCGACAATGCGCGGGATCGAGGGTCAAGGCACGCTGGGCGGCTTGAGCTAAATCGGTATCCAGCGCGCCGACTTCCGGGCTGGTGATCACATCGCGAGGCCCGGTGACTGGAAAGGCGGCCACTGGCACACCAGCCGCCAGCGCTTCCAATAACACCAGGCCAAAGGTATCGGTGAGACTTGGAAACACAAACACATCCGCCGCCGCAAAATAACGCGCCAGTTCCTCGCCTTGCTGTTCGCCGCGAAAATGCACCTCGGGATATTGCTGCTGCAAAGTCTGCAACAGCGGGCCAGCACCGACCACGCATTTGCTGCCTGGCAAGCGGAGCTTTAAAAAACTTTCGATGTTTTTCTCGACCGCCACTCGGCCCACGTACAGAAACACCGGGCGCGGCAAATCCAAAAACGCCTTGTCACGCGGCTTAAACAAGTCAAGATCGACGCCGCGTGACCAATCCACCAAATGCTGAAAGCCGTGTTTTTCCAGTTCCTGGCGGACACTGGGCGTAGCAACCATTGTCCGGTGAGCGGCTTGATGAAAGCGGCGCAATAGTGCATAACTCCAGGCCGCAGGCACGCCGAACCTGGCTTGTACATATTCGGGAAATTTGGTGTGAAAAGAACTGCTAAAAGGCGTGGCGGTTTGCTGGCAATAGGCTCTAGCGGCCCAGCCGAGCGGGCCTTCGGTGGAGAGATGAATGCAATCGGGCTGAAATTCGGTGACTACTTGGTGAATCCGCGCCTTCACCCGACCGATGACTAACCGAATTTCAGGATAAGTAGGACAGGGCAGGGTGCGAAACTGGGCAGGGGTCAGTAACCTGACCAGATGCCCTTGTTTTTCCAGCTCATTTTGCGTGTGCTGCTGGGTGCGCACCACGCCGTTCGTTTGCGGCAACCAAGCATCCGTGATGATTAAAATGCGCATAACACCTGGAAACTGCTAAGGTTCTGATTTTAGAGGGGCAGCTCACTACAAAAGCTCATCCGCACTCAAAGCAACCGCTTCAGCCGGTGTTTCCAGCAACTGCGGCAGAAGTTGCGGATAATCCGCCCAATGCAGAATTTGCAAACTGCCGTCCCAGGTCTCGACCAAGGCGGTGCAACTTTCCACCCAGTCGCCGTCGTTGTAATACCAGATGCCGTCGATTTGCCGCATTTCCGGGTGATGAATATGGCCGCAAACCACCCCGTCCACCTTGCGCCTACGCGCTTCATCGGCAATGGCTTTTTCATAAGAAGAAATGAAGCTGACCGCGTTTTTAACCTTGTGCTTTAAATAAGCAGACAGCGACCAGTAGGGATAACCGAGCTTGGCTCTCAGTTGGTTAAACACCTGATTCAACCACAGCGTGAAGGTATAAGCCCCATCGCCCAAGTGCGCCAGCCACGGCGTGTACTGCATCACCCCGTCGAATTGATCGCCGTGTAACACCAGCAATCTGCGCCCATCGGCGGTTTCGTGAATAGCTTCCTGTACCACGCTGATGCCGCCAAACTGCATCCCCACATAATCGCGAAACGCCGCATCGTGATTGCCCGGAATGTAATAAACCTGAGTGCCTTTACGCACCTTGCGCAACACCTTCTGTACCACATCATTGTGTGCCTGCGGCCAATACCAGCTTTTTTTAAGCTGCCAACCATCGACAATATCCCCGACCAGATACAGATATTCGGACTCACAATTGCGCAAAAAATCCAATAAAAAACCGGTTTTACAACCGCGAGTACCCAAGTGGGTATCAGAAATCCAAATCGCACGATACTGTTTAGTGGAGGATGACACGCAGCTTACCTCTTGCGAAAACAGGCGAGAAAAGCGTAATCCCGCCCTAGGCTTTCCAGCCTCAACTGACCCACACCCCTGTCTTGTAATTGCCGCAGATAAGTCAACAAAGCCGGATCGTGAACCACCCCAAACCGAGCCAGCCAACCTTGCAGCACCTGCGCAAACCAACGCGGCAAACGGCGCTGATCGGCAAAATCCACCACCCACAACTCCCCGCCCGGTTTTAAGTTGCGCAAACTGGCGTCCACCGCTGGCTGCCAAGCTGGGATCATCGACAAAGTGTAAGAAAAAAACGCCTTATCAAAGCCTTGGGTCAACCCAAAAGCCCGATAATCCAAGGTTTCAGCCAAACCCTGGTGCAGGATTAGCCCCGGCATCCCGGTGCGCTTAGCCCACTTTTGCCGAGCGCTCTGGAGCATGGCTTCAGAGGCATCCACACCAAAAAAACGCCCTTGTGGATAGAGACGCGCAGCACACACCAGATTGCGCCCTGTGCCACAACCGATTTCAATCACGCACTGCCCCGGTTGCACCGACAAGCCCCGAATCAAACGATCCCGTCCCAACAAATAATATTTGCGGGTGGCATCGTAAATATGCCGCTGGTAACGGTACATCCGATCCATTGCCTGAGCTTGGCTATACATAGCAATCTTGCACCTTAACGCATCACATACAGATGAAAACCGCCGTAAATCGCTGAGCGATCCTGAAGATGCAAGAATTTTGAAGTCGCTTCCAGATAATCAAACCGAGCGCGCAACTCCCAACTCAAAGCAGTTTCAATCGGCGAGACGCTGGCCGCCGTGCGGAAAATAATCCGCGATCCCGGTTTACCGACCCGCGCAATTTCCGTCCACAACGCCTGAATCACCGCAGGTTTCATCCAATCTTGCGAATCCAGCAACACAAAGCGATCCAAACTGCGATCCGGCTGCTGCTTGAGATAAGCCCCCAAACTGGTGATATGGGTTTCCACCCGCCCCAAATTGCGCTTAATCGGCTCATAATGCGCGGCTTTGAGATAATCCGGCACCGCCTGGCGCTGTTCATGGTCATAACGCAGCCCAAAACTTTGCCAAGCAAAATAATTGTCTTGCATCGGAAAACCACAAGCCAAGCGTTTCACCCGCTGTTTATACACCGCTGCCAATTGACCGCCGCTTTCTTCACGCATTGCTTGGCATTGCTGTGGGGGAATTCCCAAGCTAAACACCAGAAATGACCAGTTGCTCAATTTACGCACCAGCCATTGATCAAACAACGGCGCAATTTTTTCATTAAATAGCTGTTCTTGTTCCGCCAAGTTCTGGGTGTGCAATAATTTATTGCAGTCCACTTTCACCCAACGCGCCAACGTATGAAGAAAGCGTAAAAAGTAACCAGAACGCGCATAGCGATAGAAATTTTCTTTGAAATAATCCAAGCGCGATTTACCCTGGGCACGCCGTAACCAACTGTCCCCTTCCCAATAGTGGCGTGTCACTTCATCCAGATGCGGACGCACATGCTGATGATAATCCACTAGATTATTCGGGTGATGCGCATGACCGAAAAAACGAAAAAAACTGTCATAACTGGGTAAATGCTGAAAACAAGCTAACTTGAGTCGCATCAGATACATATGATAGGGATTCAAGTCTATTGCCACCACCGAAGCCGGATTAGCTGTTAAATAATTCAGCACATTACAACCACCAGAAGAAATCGTCAAAATTCGGCTATCGCCAGTGAGTTCTAAAGCCGCCAAATCAACCCGTGGGTCTTCCCAAATCTGGTTATACACAAAACCATCAAACCACCAACTAAACAGGCGTTGTGCAAGACCCACCTGACTCATTAACTGATCCTGGTGTACGGCATTTTTCAGTAAGACACTGGAGGCTGCTTGCATGATTATCTATCCTTATCCCTATTCAAATAACTAAGCATTCTAGGATGGGATAATGACGATTTGATGACGAAGAGATAACAGGGAGAGGAGATAACAGGGAGTGCTAAACCGTAGTTTGGCACGCAAAGTGTGGCCTTGACACACAGCGTGGGGATTTAGGCAGCGTTCTGCGAGGCACTTTGCACCGTGCGTGAGCGCCGCAAACACACGCGACGCTGCGCTGTGCCAAACTACGGTGGCACTCCAGGCAACCGCGCATCACGTGTTACGTCTGCGCTGTGATTGTTTGGCTTTTATGAGATAACTTAAGTATCATTCCACCGTTGTCCGGCGGATGAAAATTAATAATAAAACGAGGAGGATTCATGGAGATCAAGCGCTTCGCCGCGATCTGCTTACTCAGCCTGAGCGCTGACCTGTTTGCCGCGCCACCGACTCCCAATGAGTCACAGGTCAAGGCGGTTTACCTCAATGGCTATGCAAAGTTTATCAAGTGGCCGCATCACGCCTTCTCGCATCCCGACGCGCCATTTCGCATCTGTGTGTTTGGCGAAAATCCGTTTGGCAATGCGCTGAACTTGGCGGTGCAGGGAGAAACCCTCAGTGGCCGCACGATGCAGGCCGATTATATCGCCAGTCAGGAACAGATTTCGCTCTGCCAAGTTCTGTATATCAGCGATTCTGAGCAAATTCGGCTAGAGGCGATCCTTGCCACGGCGCAACAATACCCGGTGCTGACGGTCAGCGATCTGGATAATTTCGTGCCCAAAGGGGGCATGATTCAGTTTTATGCCAGAGGCAACACCATCCGTTTCTTGATCGACCCCACCACCTTGCGCGAAAACGGATTGGAACCTAACGCCAATCTGTTGCGCATTGCGGACGTGGTGTCGAATCGCTGATTCTAAGGAGGATGGGACAATGAAAAATCGAATTTGGAAGTACCTGGGCGGGCTGGCGGCGCTGATTCTCGGCGCACCAGGGGTGATGGCGCAGAGCGCCGCAGACGACGAGGCGGCCACTATTGAATACCTGAAGAGCCTGGATTTTATCCAATTACAGGAAGTTGAAGTCAGTCTGGACGATGTGTTCGATGTGTTCGACGGGTTAGTGAATCGGCGCAAGGTCAAGGTGGCTTCTGGAGTGGAGCAATCCATGTCCCGTGCGCCGTCAGTGACCACGGTGATCACTGCGCAAGACATCGAGGCGACTGGGGCGAATGATTTAGATGAGATATTGGAAAGTGTGCCCGGCCTGCATGTGTCCTGGGATAACTTATACAGTCCGATTTACAGCATACGCGGTTTGCAGTCGCTGACCAATCCTGAAGTTTTGCTGCTGATCAACGGTATTCCGATGCGTGATCTGACCGCCGGCAACCGGGGATCAGCTTGGGGCGGGATGCCCATCAGAAATATCGCCCGCATCGAAATCATCCGTGGCCCTGGCTCGGCGGTGCATGGCGCAGATGCGTTTTCCGGGGTGATCAACGTGCTGACTAAACAGGCGCAAGACATTCAGGGGACTGAAACGGGCGGGCGTGTGGGGAGCAACCAAACCTACGACACCTGGGCGCTGCACGGCGGCACTTGGGCGGGCATGGAGGTGGCGGCAGCGGTGGAGCTGCAAGACAGCGACGGGCCAGACGAAACGATAACCAGTGATCGGCAAAGCTTGATCGACAGCCGTACTGGCACCAGTGCCTCGTTCGCGCCGGGATCGGTGCAACGCCAACGCCAGCGGGTGGATGCACGGGTCGATGTGAGCCGGGATCATTGGCGGCTGCGGGCGGGTTTTCAGGGTCGCGACAAGCTCGGCACTGGCCCGGGCGCGGCGCAATCGCTAGACCCAGGGGGGGAACTCAGCGAGAATCGCTACAATCTGGATTTGACTTACCACAACCCTGCTTTAACGCCGCATTGGGAGGTCAACGCCTTATTGAGCTTCCAGGATCGGCGCTTTGAAATGGATCATGTGGGTCTATTCCCACCCGGCACGCGCCAGCCATTTCCCGGTTATCCGCAAGGCGTGGTCTATGCCGATGGCGTCTGGCAGGATGTTCGGCTATACCAACGTTACAGCCGTTTAGAACTGGATGGCTTGTACAGCGGCTGGCGCGGCCATGTGTTGCGCTTAGGGGCAGGTTACACCTACGACGATGCCTATGAAACCGGCTATACCACCAATCGCGGATTAGACGCGAATTTGAAACCGATTCCGCCCAATGTCGGCGGCGTCGTGTTGGACGACACCCCCGCAGTCATCGTGCCGGAAGAATTGCGCAAGAACGCGCATGGCTTTATCCAGGATACTTATGCGTTCGCAGACGCCTGGGAATTGACTGCTGGCTTGCGTTACGACGAATATTCGGATTTCGGCAACACCTTCAATCCGCGTGCGGCGCTGGTTTGGCAAACCACCGCCACCTTGACCACCAAACTGTTGTATGGCGAGGCATTCCGGGCACCGTCGTTCCGGGAGCTATACGTCTATAACAACATCTATCGCGGCAACGCCAGCCTCAAGCCAGAAAGTCTCTCCACTTGGGAACTGGCCTTCGACTGGATTGCCGGTACTCACTTAAACCTGACCGCCAATGTGTTCCGCTACGAAGTAGAGGACAAAATTTTGTTCACGCCGCTGGCGGGCACCACTTTGCTTCACGCAGAAAATCGCGGTACCCAATCGGGACAGGGCATCGAACTGGAAGCGCGTTGGAAAATTAGCCCACGCGCCAGCCTGTTAGTCAATTTCGCCCATGCCCGCAACGAAAACGAATATGAGCAAGACGTTGGCGACTATCCGCAGCATTCTGCCTATTTGCGTGGCGACTGGCTGTTGTGGCCAAACTGGTATCTGAATGCGCAGGGCAATTGGATCAGCAGCCGCAACCGCCAGCCCGGTGACAGCCGTCCAGCGATGGCGGATTACACCAACGTTGATCTCAGTGTGCGTTATAAAAATATCCGCACTAATCGGTGGAATTTCGCGCTGGGTGTGCGCAACCTGTTCGACAGCGACCGGCGCGAGTCCATCTCGCCGGACATACCGGGAGATTTGCCGTTGCCGGGCCGCGAATTTTTCATTGAGTTGCGTCACCGTTTTTGAACTATAAAGCGCACTGATTTATTCATAGACATAGAGAGTAACCCGGTTCTCCGCAATTCAGACATGAGCAGGCACATCATGAGGTTTTTCTGCAACCTTTCCATCAAAGGCAAGCTGACTGCGATCATCCTGTTAATCAGTATCTTGGTGCAGGCCGTGATTTCCGCTGGGCTGCTGATTAACGAAATCCACAGCCTCAAGCGTAACCTACAAGATGACCTGTTCACCTTAACCAACATCCTCGGCTACAACGGCAGCGTAGGGCTGGTGTTTGGCAACGTGCAGGCCACCGAGGACACGTTAAGCTCACTCAAGGCCAAATCCAGTGTCCTCCAAGCGCGGGTGTTCGGCCTAGATGGGCAAATCTTTGCCAGCTATCTGCGCGCCGATGTCGCTCCAGCAACGGTGAATTTTGGGGGCAATCTCGCAGATTTTCAGCGGCATATCACAGCCATGCATGGCAAAACTGGCGAAGTGGGAAACACTTCAGATCGCGCGGTATTCGGCCAAGACCATGTGGATGTTTTTAACCAGATTGTCTTAGACGGCAAACCCATCGGCACCTTGTATATCCAAGCCGATTTGCGCGAGATCGACCAACGCATGAAACGCTATGGCCTCATTTTGGGCGTGGTGGTCGTGAGCGCACTGTTTCTGGCGCTGATACTTGCGCGTACCTTGCAGCGCGTGATCACCGCGCCGATTTTCCATTTGCGTGACACCATGTCAGCGGTCGAGCAAGAAAGCAATTACACCTTACGCACGCACAAGCCTAACGACGACGAAGTGGGTCAATTAATTGATAGCTTTAACCGAATGCTCGACACGCTCCAGGCCCGTGACCACCAAATTCAAACCCTAAACCACCAACTCAGGGCAGAAAACCAACGCATGGGCATCGAGTTGGACGTAACCCGACGTTTGCAGAAAATGGTCTTGCCCAAAGAATCCGAACTCAGGCGCATCGAAGACCTAGATATTGCCTGCGTGATGGAACCCGCAGCAGAAGTCGGCGGCGATTACTACGACGTGCTATACCACGATGGCCAATTGAAAATCGGCATTGGCGACGTGACCGGCCACGGCCTAGAAAGCGGAGTCGTGATGCTGATGGTACAAATGGCCGTGCGCACTCTACTCACCAGCCAAATCCACGAGCCACACCAATTTCTCAACCTACTCAACAAAGCCGTGTTCGACAACGTGCAACGCATGGACAGCGACAAAAATCTGACTTTTTCGATGCTGGATTATAGAGACGGCGCAGTGCGCATCAGCGGTCAACACGAAGAAGTGCTGAAAGTACACCAAGATGGTCGAGTCGAGCGCATAGACACCATAGACCTCGGTTTCATGGTCGGCTTAACACCCGACATCAGCGCCTTTATTGGCGAAGTGACGTTCAATCTGGCCTTCGGCGAAGGCATCGTGCTATACACCGATGGCGTCACCGAGGCCCGCAACACACAGCGTCAAATGTATGGACTGGATCGCCTCTGCCAAGCGATTGGACAAAGATGGACAGACAGCACCGCCAAGCAAATCCAAGAGTGGATACTTGACGATCTGAAACGCTTCATTGGCACACAAGAACTGATAGACGACATCACCCTACTGGTCTTAAAGCGCACCAGCCAATTAGGACACGTAGAAACGGGCAAATTCTGTTTGACTTAAACCCGCACCAAGCTGAACAAACTACCTAGAACACCGATGCCCCTGCCTCGCCAAGAAATCCGCCAACGCGCCCATGCTTTCGTCAAAGAATGGCAAGGAGAAACCCGCGAACACGCCGAAGCCAAGCCCTTTTGGGAAGCCTTTTTCCAGATTTTCGGGGTGACTCGGCGACGCTTGGCAAGCTTTGAAGAACCGGTGAAAAAAACCGGCGGCGCACAAGGTTTTGTGGATTTGTTGTGGAAAGGTAAGCTATTGATTGAACACAAATCCAGCGGCAAAGATTTAGATAAAGCCTATGCACAAGCCCTGGATTATTTTCCCGGCCTCAAAGAAGCAGAATTGCCGCGCTATGTGCTGGTGTCCGATTTTGCCCGCTTTGCGTTACACGACCTTGACCACAAAAACCGCTATGACTTTACTCTGACCCAATTACCTGATCAGATTCATCTATTTGATTTTATTGCGGGTTACGAAGACCTCACCCCGGAACACGAAGAATACCGGCTGGATTTTCAGGCCACCCAAATTCTTGGCAAACTACACGACGCGCTGGACGACAGCGGCTACAGCGGTCACGCCCTGGAAGTATTTCTAGTCCGCCTGTTATTTTGTTTATTTGCTGAAGACACCGGCATTTTTTCCCGCCATCAATTTGTGAATTACCTGCTCGGCCACACTGCCGAAAACGGCCACGACACTGCCTCACATTTAGGCATGTTGTTTCAAGTCTTCGATACGCCAGAAAACAAACGCAGCAAACACCTGTCTAAAGAAATCAGCGATTTTCCCTATGTCAACGGCCATTTGTTCGCTGAACGTTTGGATTTGCCGACTTTTAATCAGGCGATGCGTGAACAATTACTGGAATGCGCTTATTTTGATTGGGGCAGTATTTCCCCGGCGATTTTTGGGTCTTTATTTCAAAATGTGATGGGTAAAAGCGCCGAACGCCGCGCTCTCGGTGCCCATTACACCTCAGAAAAAAATATCCTGCGCCTGATTGGCCCCTTATTTTTAGAGGATTTATATGCTGAGTTTAGGAGTTTGCAAGCGATAAAACGTGGTAAACAAGCGAAACTCATCGCATTTCAGCAAAAACTTTCACAAATCCATTTCTTTGACCCGGCTTGTGGCTGTGGTAATTTTCTCATCGTCACTTATCGCGAACTGCGTTTATTAGAACTGGCGGTGTTGCGTGAACAATACGGCGATAACCCCGCCGCTCACTTAAAGCTAGACATTGAACCCTTGATAAAACTGGATCATTTTCACGGCATTGAAATTGAAGAATGGCCTGCCCGGATTGCTGAAGTGGCGATGTGGCTGACTCAACACCAAATGAACCGCGCTTTTGCCAGTCAATTTGGGCGCGAACCGGATTTACTGCCACTTAAAACGGCGGCTCATATTGTCAATCACAATGCGCTAAACCTGGATTGGCACAGCGTGTTAGCGGGCTACGCAAGCCACGCGCCGCTGTATTTGTTGGGTAATCCGCCGTTTCGCGGTTCTAAATTTCAATCTGACTCACAAAAACAAGAATTAGCGGCGTTGTTTGGCACTATTCCTAATGCAAAACAATTGGATTATGTCGCGTGCTGGTTTTATAAAGCCGCGCAATTGCTTAAAACCGCCAGTGCGTTGAAAGCCAGCTTGATTAAAGCCGCTTTTGTTTCCACCAATTCTATTACCCAAGGTGAACAAGTCGCCCCTTTGTGGCAACCTTTACTAGAAATGGGCATACGGATTCATTTTGCACACCGCACTTTTGCGTGGGATTCAGAAGCCAAAGGTAAAGCCGCCGTGCATGTGGTGATGATTGGTTTCAGCGACCAGACCGCCAGCCCTAAATCCTGCCGTTTGTTTGAGTATCCAGAGATTAAAGGCGAACCAGTAGAAAGGGTGGTGGAGAATATTAATCCGTATTTGGTGGATGGGCCGAATGTGGTGATAGATAATCGTAACAAGCCACTTTGTAAAGTTCCTCAAATGATAAAAGGTTGTCAACCAACAGATGGAGGAAACCTGCTTTTATCATCGCAAGAAAGAATGGAGTTACTCAAGAAAGAGCCTCAGTCTGAAAAGTGGATTAGGCCGTTACTTGGAGCAGAAGAATTTATTAACGGCAAGGAACGCTGGTGTTTATGGCTAGTTGGCATTAAACCAAACGAACTAAGAAATATGCCTGAAGTATTAAAAAGAGTGGAAGCAGTACGAGTTATGCGTTTACAAAGCACATTTGAGGGAACAAAAAAACTTGCCGAGCGTCCCACTGAGTTTCGGGAAACCATGATGCCGGATAATTACATTCTTGTCCCTAGCGTTTCCTCAGAGCGCCGTGAATATGTGCCGATGGGTTTTTTCGACAGCCAAACTATTTCTACCAATTTGAATTTAATCATTCCAGACGCAGGTTTATACGAATTCGGCATTCTGGAATCCAAAATCCATATGGCTTGGTTACGTGCGGTGGGCGGACGCTTAAAAAGTGATTTTCGTTATTCCGCCAAACTGGTTTACAACAATTTCCCCTGGCCTAAGCCCGACAAGAAGCAACAAACCGCCGTTGAAACCGCCGCGCAAGCGGTGCTGGATGCCCGCAGCGCTTATCCCGACAGCACGCTGGCTGATTTGTATGACCCGCTAACCATGCCAGTTAATTTACGCAAAGCCCATCAAGCCTTAGATAAGGCCGTCGAGCGTTGTTATCAGGCAGAGAAATTTCAAGACGATGGGGAACGTTTGAAGCTGTTGTTTGAACGGTATCGGGCATTGACAGCAGACAGGGAGTTACGAGGCTTTTCCTGAGTTTTTTCTGTCGCTCCCTACCGTTCCCTGAGCGGAGTCGAAGGGAACGGTAGGGAGCAAACAGCCAAAGAGAAAAAACATCCTTCAATCCCCGTTTACTTGTTGGCGCACCAACAGAGGCGTGGCACAGAGCGCCTGGAGACGGGTAACACCGTGGCACGGTGTTACTAGAAAGGACTGGCTCCTATCTTATTTGACATTACTCACGAAAGCCTGTAACAGTTTTTCGCCAGTGCTTAGGGCTTTTTCTGCTTTTGCAACATTGGCGTCATACCCTTCTAGGGCTTTCTTTCCCTGTTGCATTGCCTCACCCAGTTTTTCCGGTGAGGTTTTATTAGTTCTGGTACCTTCTAGTACGCTAATTAACCTGAGTTCGACGTAAGCCAAAAGATAACTATTTGTATCTTATGTAAAATAATGTTTAATGAAGCCACCAAACCTCATTATCACCAAACTGCGCCGCAATATGAAAAAAGTCGTTTTAGAAAATATCGACAAAATCCTTTTACGGAAACGTACCCTGATTGAAACAGTTAACGACCAGCTAAAAAATATCTCTCAGCTTGAACATTCACGTCATCGCAGTGTCATGGGCTTCATGGTCAATCTCGTTTGCGCGCTTATCGCCTATTCATGGCAACCAAAAAGCCTTCTTGAATACTAGAACCTCTAGCGGACGGACCTCTCTGTTGTGACTGCTAACGGTGCTGCCTGTATCCTTATCTGAGTGCTACTTCGAGTTCCTTACGTCGAACTCAGGTTATTTTAGGTGCATGGCAGGTGGGCTGGCTACAAACTTTTAGCTATTAATTCGCATTTAATCTGTATGATGCTTGGTCTTTCTGAATCTGCCCGTGTCGATGGCTCAAGCCTGAGCAAGGCGATAGCCACCTCTTGACCGAGGCAACTCTATCCATCAAACCACCCAGTGAGGAGTGAACCCTATGCGTGATAACCACAGTACCGAACATAGCCAGTATTCATTAGAAAATCATGGACTTAAAAACCTGAATGATGTGTTTTGGACTTTGCCTACCAGCGTGCTGTATGAAAAAATTCTCAGCCGCCATGAAGGCATGGTTTCTCATTTGGGACCGATAGTGGTGCGCACGGGTCATCACACCGGGCGTTCGGCGAATGATAAATTTGTGGTCAAAGAGCCGAATAGCGAGGCCGATATTTGGTGGGGCAAAATTAATCGCCCCCTCAGTCCAGAAAAATTTGAGGCTTTGCATCAAAGCATGATGTTGTTTTTGGAAAGTCAGGACGTGTATGTGCAGGATTGTTTTGCAGGGGCTGATCCTAAACACCGCTTACCGGTGCGCATCATTACTCAATATGCTTGGCACAGTTTGTTTGCCCGGAATATGTTTATTCAGGCCACGCCTGAAGAACTTGAGAGCCATGTGCCTGAATTCACGGTGATTAATGCGCCGCGTTTTCACGCAATTCCCAGCGAACATGACACCAATTCTGAAACTTTCATTGTGATCAACTTTGCGAAAAAGCTGGTGTTGATTGGCGGCACCAGTTATGCCGGTGAAACCAAAAAATCCATTTTCAGCGTGATGAATTATTTGTTGCCGAAAAAAGGCGTGCTGCCGATGCATTGCTCGGCCAATATCGGTGCTAACGGCGACACCGCGCTGTTTTTTGGTCTCAGCGGCACGGGGAAAACCACGTTGTCCGCCGATGCGTCACGCACGCTGATCGGCGACGATGAACACGGCTGGAGCGAAGACGGCGTGTTCAATTTTGAAGGCGGTTGCTATGCCAAGCTGATCAAGCTCTCGCCCACGGCTGAACCTGAAATCTATGCCACCACGCAGCGTTTCGGCACAGTGCTGGAGAATGTCGCAATCGACGCTCACACCCGTCATATCGACTTAGACGACGACACTTTCACCGAGAATACCCGAGGTTCTTATCACATTTCGGCGATTCCTAACGCCAGCGCCACGGGCAGAGGGGAGCAGCCGAAAACGGTGATTTTCTTGTCTGCGGATGCCTTCGGAGTGTTGCCGCCCATCGCCAAACTCAGCAAAGCGCAGGCGATGTATCACTTTTTATCGGGTTACACTGCTCGCGTCGCGGGTACTGAACGCGGCGTCACCGAACCTTCGCCAGTGTTTAGCGCCTGTTATGGTGCGCCCTTCATGCCGTTGCACCCGATGCGCTATGCCCATTTGTTGGGTGAAAAACTCGACACCACTGGCGCACAAGTGTGGCTGATCAACACCGGTTGGACTGGCGGCCCTTACGGCGTCGGTCAGCGTATGTCCATCGCCCACACCCGCGCTATGGTCAACGCGGCGCTGGATGGCAAACTGGACGACGTGCCCACCACCATCGAGCCGTTTTTCGGGTTGGCGATTCCTACCCAATGTCCCGGGGTGCCTGATGCGGTGTTGAATCCGCGCAACACTTGGCCTAATCCTGGCGATTACGACGCGCAAGCCAAAAAGTTGGCGGGGATGTTTGCAGAAAACTTCAAACAGTTCGCGGAGCAGACCACGGCTGAAGTGCAGGCCGCTGGGCCGCACGCTTAATCTATCCTCTTCGACTCCGGGTAAACCTGACAGGTTTCATCAACCTGTCAGGTTTCTCTAGCAGTGCAGCAAAATCCCTCTTCACAACCAATTCCCCATCAGAATAAATGCGCCCCAGTAATACGGGTGGCGGTAGCGTGAGTCTTGCAGAAATGCCCGTTGCACCTGGCGTAGCGACTCAGCCTTACCAAAACCGCCGCTGTGTTTGGCATAGAGCTGGTGCATGAATTCGCCAGTGCTGGCGTCGTTGACCGGCCACAGCGTGGCGAGAACGCCTTTTGCCCCCCGGTTTTGCGCCAGTGCGCCGAAGCCGTCGATTTCCTGGCCGCTGCTGTTGTCGCCTAAGGCGGTGTTGCAGGCGGATAAAGTGAGTAAATCCAAGCTGTTGAAATCGTAGCTGTCGCGAATTTCCGCCAAGCTCAAAGCGCTACCATCGCCCAGTAGTAAATAAGAAGCGCGTTCAGTGCCGGGACTGAACACAAAGTGGCTGGCGATGTGTACCACTGGATAGCCCGCGTCCAACACCTCTAGCAACGCCTCGGCAGTGAATGCTTGGTTGAGATAAATTACCCCGTCCAATACCCCGCTGTGGTCATCCGCACTGCGGCGCACGATGCTTTCCAATTCCGCTGCCACCGCTGGCAAGGGATTAAATTCGCCCCGCGCTTCGCTCAAGCCCAGCCCGGCTACACGCCATTTTTCCAGGGGCGGACGTGCCAAGTTGTTGCGGGCGGCTTCGCTGTAACTGACCAGCGCGTAGCGTTCTACCAAATAGTGGTCGCCATCGTGTAGCGCGGCCACCGGCACATAACGCAAAGCACCGTCTAGCGATAACATCAGGGTCGCGGCCCCGGCTTGGCGCAAGTCTTCAGCCACCGGCGCGATCAGCGTAGCGTATAGGGCTTGTGCTTCCCGCAACGGTTGGCGGGTACGGACTTGTAGCGCTTCGCGGAAAGCCAGAATTTGATGATGCAAGGCTTTGGCTGTCACTGGCGCATCGCGGGCCAGTTGTACGTCCGGGGTGGTGAGGATAATGCGCAGCTTGTCTGGGGTAATCAGATAGTGCAGCAGCACAGCACCGTGACCCAGAGTGCGCAAAGTGTCTTGTAGTGGGCGCAGTTGCGCCAGATTTTTTTCGCCAAAGGCCATTGCTTTGGCCGCGTCGGCTTGCTGGAAGGTGGTTTTGAGTTCGCCCAGCCAAGCCTCGAAAGCTTGGTTGGCCACTTGTATATCGCTGCGCAATTGCTTGCGTCGCGCCTGTTGCTCAGCGTTCAGCGCGCCTTGCCGTGCCTGTTCCTTCAGTGCGCCCAGTTCCCGGCCCAGTGCCGCGAGTTGTCCGCTGATTTGCTGGTAACGCGCCAGCCAAGGCTGTTCGCCAACGGTGTAGGCAGACTGGATCGCACGCGGGTCGGTGGTGGTGTCGCGCTGGAGAAAATCGAAATATTCCTCTTCTTTGGACATGCCCAGCACCTGTTGGGCCTCGGCCAGTCGGCCCGAGTCGATCAGCAAGTCGGCCAGTTCCTGATAGACCGCCGCTTTGTCGCGGGCAAATGCCTGTTGCAGCGGTTTGTCCAGGTGGCTCAGCGTGGCGCGCAGGCTTTGCAGGTGGTTGACGGCCTGTTTGCCGAATAGCACGGCGGCGGCGGGCGCGTCTTTGCGCAACATCTGGCTTTGTAGACGTAACGCTTGCACCAAGCCCAAGCTGTCACCTAACGCCTGTTTACTGTTCAAGGCCAAGCTGAGTTCGGTTTGCGCGCTACGCGGATCACCGCTGTGCCAGAGGCTCTCGGCCAGCGACAAACGGGCCTCTGAGGCCAGTTTGGGGTCGTCTAACTGGGTGGCCAGGGATAGACTCAGGCGGTGTTGCGCCGAGGCCGCCGGGTAATCGGCCTGGCGTTGGTAAATCAGGCCCAATTGCAACAGTGCCAGCGCCTGGCCGTGCTGGTCTTCAATGTGTTGGAGAATCTGGTAAGACTGGCGTTGCGCGTTCAGCGCCTGATTCAGGCGATTTTGTGCCAAATAACAGGCGCTTAGGCGGTTGAGTACCAGACTTTCCGTGCCCTGATCACCGGTGACGATGCGGTAAGCTTTATCGAACCAGATTTCGGCGTTGGCATAATCGCCCAAACTGAAATACACCTCGGCCAGGTCGATGCTGGCTCTGGGAATGAGCGCGGCTGCTTGTTGTAACCGGGGCAAGGCTTGGGCGTAACGGCCCTGGGCTAGGTAAATTCGCCCGCTGAACTGCTGGCTGCGTGCCAAGCCGCCGGGATTGTCGGCTAAGCGTTGCTCCAAGGCCAGCGCTGCGGTCAGGGCTTCGGCGTAATGCCCAGCATTGTAGAGAGCTTCCACCTGCTGGAACGGATCGGCCTCTTCTGCCTCAAACAGTTCTTCCACCACGAGGTCATCTAGCCAAACCGTGCCTGTGTTCTGGTGAATCAGGCGAAAATCCAGGTAATCGTTGTGGCCGAGGTTAATCGTGGCGCTCAACGGCTGCCAGTCATAAGTTCCCGGTGGCAACGCGGGCAGTCGTTTAGCCCAGGCCGCGTCTATTGCCACACTGACCGCGCCCGCCGCCAAGTTCTCGGCTTTGGCCCAATAGGAAATCTGATACACGGTGTTTGGTGACAGACCGCTAATGCGTTGTGACACGGTGGAAAATACATGCGGCTGGAGCGGTGAATAATTACTTGCGCGCAATGAACAGTGTCCGCTGTGACGTTCGGCGCAATCGGTTTTCATGAAGGCTTGGGCGTTCAGGCTATTCCACCACAGACCAAACTGAAAACGCCCGTCGCTGCGTTCGTAATGTCCAGTCCCCCAAGGAAAGACGAGGCCGTCCTCGAAACCACCATTCACTAACAGCGGGGCGCTAGACTGGGGCGAGAGCGTGGGCTTTCGCCGTTGTTTTTCGGCTTTTGCCAGCTCGAAATAGCGTCGGAACTCGTCGAGTTTGCCCTGGGCTAGAGACAACGCGGCCAAGTTGTTCAGCGCCTCGCCTTTACCCTGAGCGTAGTCGAGCGGCTGCGCTTCGGCAGTGGCCAGCGCTTGCCGGTACAGCACCTCGGCTTCGCGGTAATCGGCTCGATTAAAAGCTGCGTCGCCTGCGCTGAACAACGCGGCAAGATTGGCCGCAACGGCACTGGGAGAGCCGGATAAAACCAGCAGGCATAGGGCAAAACGGCTGAAAAGTGACATGGTAACTCACCTTAACAACGTTTCTAATAGGCGTTTCGAGGGTGTGGGCACACGCCGAGCTGCCAAACACTTTTCAGTGTCGTTGTGACAGCATACGGTGCGCATCAAGCTGATTATAGTCGTAGTTTTCCCAGACCAGGGCAAACGCATTAAAACTCTTGTCCAAACACAAGCTTGGCACGGTAAGTATCGCTCCAACTGGCCTTGCGACGTTTTTTTGCAAGGCTGCCTGGCGTTGGGTCAGCGTCAAAAAGTCCCATGCATAAATGCCGGGTTGTGGTCATGATGGCGGGTGCATTGCCTTTGCGAATTCTGCTCTCATCTTCACGAAAAACAACATCCAAGCGCCAGTGAAGACGATTTTCAACGTCCCAATGCCCGCGTACCGCTTTGGCAAATAGCCTGGCATCCGCTGCAAAAGAATTAATGAAATATCGGCGTTCCACTGTCTCTTTTTCCGATAGTGCCGCTACCTCGTGACAAATTTTTTAGCTTCCCTGCTAAAAAATCACTCGCTCACGCGGCAACTCTTCCTTTTCTCCCCGATTCGTCCGGTGTCTCCCGTCCGCCTTCGCC
>Ga0209575_10000365_pt1 | contig 34126 bp, 41 predicted proteins | sample Medcelwee11metaG_FD_187172 | JGI IMG/M metagenome (GOLD analysis project Ga0209575, IMG submission 187172) | Freshwater pond sediment microbial communities from the University of Edinburgh, under environmental carbon perturbations - Medium... | ecosystem: Environmental > Aquatic > Freshwater >...
CCCCGGGGTCTTTTTCCTTATTTCCTTTTGCAAAATAAACCTCTGGTTTCGCAAGTTTTTTCATGTTTAAAAGTTCAGGAAGCTCATCAAGACACTTTTCTACAATTTTATTATCATTAAGATTCTCAAATCGTCCACCATAACCATCAATCATCAAATGTTCACCAAAATTTATATAACTCATTAAAATTTTCCTTTTAAAATTAAAGAATGTTCAAACATTCAGCATGTATATGCCCACCGCTATTGTAATACTTGCAACTATTTTAATTTTGTAACCAACTAATTGATTTTCATAAATAGCCTTTAAAATATCTTGCTTTTTATTTTTTACTAATGACAATATTATAAATATTATAGCACTAATCACCAGAATGAAAAAGGCTTGAGCACTTTCAATTACAGTAACAAATGAGACAGATGGACTCAAATCAATTGCGCGCTGTGAAAAAATTATCCCCAATAATGTAAAGAGTTCTGCAAGAAAAAACCATACAAAATATTTTTTATTAAGTTGCAATATTGATATTCTTTTCTTTTTTTTCCCAGAATTAAATCTAATTAACATAAAAAATACCCCACCAATAAATGCACCCAGCGAAAAAAATAAGAAGCCATCACAAAAACTAACTCTGTCGTAAACATTGCCACTTATTGCCATACTTATTGAAAGCAAAGTAACTGCCCCCATCATAATCATGAACACACTGGAAAGATTTTGCTGTTTAATTTCCCTATTTAAAGAAATTAACGATGCTCCAATAAAAGCAATACAAAGACCCATAATTTGAATTTGTGTCAATCTTTCTCCAGTTATAAAAAATGCAAAAATAGGAAGTAAAAGAATGCTTATATTCCAAAATATACTAACAACTATTCCATCATTAGCTATAAATAAAGCTTTAAAATAAAAATACATTGCAGTAAGATAAACAAATCCAGCCAACATTGAAAGAACAATTATATTATAGTTTGGCAAAGTAAATTCCACAAAAAAAACAGCTGACCATGGAAGAATTTGAAATAGTCCCATTATCATGACTCCGTCCAATTCATCATCAAAAACTTCGCCCACAAAGTAAACATCAACAATATTCACAATAGCCCAAAATATAGGAGCAATAAATGCTACAATCAGCCAATAGTCCCAGGCTCTCAAGATAATATCCATAATAAAATCAAGACTTTTTTAAATTACTTTTGACTCGCAACCGAATCAGAATTATCAGTAGTCAATAATTCATCTAACACAACATGCTCATTCTCATTCATTATAGTTTGTGCATAAGCAGTGTTTTGCTCAATATCAGATATTACGGTTTCTTCAATAGTCACACTTTCATCAACTATTGGATCATCAAGATTATATTGTTCCGGATCACTACAAACATCTTCAGGATTTTTTGTCTGTTCACTGCAAAACATAATTTCACAATCTTTTTCGCCCTCAGGACAAACCAACGCCTGACAATCCTCATTTGCCGGATCACAAAGAGGTATATTTGAGGCATTTCTTTTTATCAATTTATAATACGATGTATCATCTTTTGGATTACCAGTACACTCTTCAATAAGCGGGTCACATTCATAGATAAAACATTTCTCAGTCACTGGATCGCAATCAACCTGCGCCTCAATGATATAATCACGCTTAATCATAATGCGCCAATAAGTAATTCCAACAGAAATAACTATTAACAAAAAGAAAAACAAGAAAAACACCTTAGATTTTTTATCCATAAAATAAAAACAATTATTGATTGATTTAATTTTAACACAAAAATATCCAGGTGTTAATCCAAACATTTTCAATGCAAGCTTTCAAATCTTTCAATCTATTTTAACTTTTCTTGAAAATATTCCCCCAATTGATCAATTTTTATTCGTTCTTGTTGCATTGTATCGCGATCACGAACAGTTACGGTTTTGTCTTCGAGTGAATCAAAATCAACCGTTACGCAATATGGCGTTCCAATTTCATCCTGTCTGCGATAACGCTTGCCAACATTTCCATTATCATCAAACTCGCACATAAAATCCATTTTCAGGGTATCAAAAATTTCTTTGGCCTTCGTTACTAATTCCGGCTTATTTTTCATTAATGGGAAAATGGCAACTTTTATCGGCGCTAAGCGTTTGTCTAATTTTAAAACGGTGCGAATATCTCCATTATTATCTTCTTCCGTGTAAGCCTTATCCAGAAACATTAAAAACAAACGAGCTAAACCAACTGATGTCTCCATGATATGTGGAATAAATCTTTCACCCATTTTTTCATCAAAATAACTCAAATCAACTCCTGAAAATTTAGAATGTTGTGAAAGATCCCAATCACCTCTGGCATGAATTCCCTCAACTTCCTTAAAACCACCCAGAGATTTAAAATTATATTCCACATCGTACGCCTCGGAAGCATAGTGTGCCAATTTTTCATGTTCATACCAGCGAATATCTTCTTTTTCAATTCCAAATTCCAAGTACCAATCCCAACGCAATTTTTTCCACATTTCATATTTTTCATTCATCATGCTTGGATGCAAAAAATATTGCATTTCCATCTGTTCAAACTCGCGAGTGCGAAAAATAAATTGACGTGCCACAATTTCATTTCTAAAAGCTTTCCCAACTTGAGCAATGCCAAAAGGAAGCTTTACCCGAGTAGAATCAACTGTATTTTTATATTCCAGATAAATTCCTCCGCAAGTTTCAGGACGAAGATAAACCACATTTTCTTCACTAAGCACATCCGTCGGACTTCCAAGATTTGATTTAACCATTAATGAAAACCTTTTCGCATCCGTCACATCAACCGAACCACAATTTTGACATTTGAGTTTTCCAACTTCACGCAATTTTGCCAGTTCAGCATTAATATGTTCCAAAGGAGCCTTGTCAACGCCACCAATTCCATAAGATTCCAAAAGATGATCAGCTCTCATTCTGGCATTACATTTTTTGCAATCAACTTGAGGGTCATCAAAACTGTCTATGTGGCCTGATGCCTTCCAAGTTGTTGGGTGCATAAAAATAGCGCTATCAAGACCAACAATATCATCTCGATATTGCACCATGTGTTTCCACCAAGCATCACGAATATTATTTTTCAATAATGTTCCATAATGACCATAATCATAAACGGCTGCCAATCCGCCATAAATTTCCGAAGATGGAAACACAAAACCCCTGCGCTTACACAAGGATACAATTTTTTCCATTGAATTTTCTTTTTTTTCCACCATACATTTTTACCATTAATTTTAAATAAAAAAAACCGTCCATCAAACACCATAATAAAATGATATTTGCAGGACGGATTTTTAAAACCCGCGGTTCCACCCGCTTTTCCCTCGCTTATCACGAGAGACTCTCTTTAATTTTTCGAAGATTATGTCTTAAGCTGACGCAAGAAGATTGCCAATCTTCTTTTCACCTCCTTTTAATATTATACTCCTATTGACAATAAAAGTCAAGCGTGCTATTGTCAACTTCTATGTTAATACCTTGATTTTTCTCGTGTATCTAAACATAGATTTTAATTTTCATTGTTTAGCATGATCTCAAATGCCAATCGGTATTAAAAATCAACGAGAGAATTTTTCCAATGCAATAGCAAGGAAAACACTTTTAAAGCCTTGCTTTGCAAGGAGCTACAACAAAATCACCAATCGCCTTTAGCAGCAAAGCTAAATATTTTTTGCCGCTTTAGCGATTAAACTATAATGCAAAATAGAAATTTTAAACCCAATGGACCGCGTCCAGTCAAAAGAAATGGTCCTGGTTCCGGCTATCAAGGAGGACGTAATAACACATTTAATCGGGGTCGTAGTGGTAGACGTGGCAAATTTTCCGGCCAACGAATTGATATTAATAAATTTATCAATAAAACAACCGGACCAGCAGTTGAAGATAAATACATTGCAAAAATTCTATTTCCAGATTTTTCAATAGACTCCAGACTCAAAACCATAGTAGCACAAAGGGGTTTTCAATCGCCTACTGAAATTCAGGAAAAAACCATACCTTTGATTTTAGCCGGCAAAGATGTAATTGGCCTAGCTAACACCGGTACTGGTAAAACTGGAGCATTTCTGTTGCCAATGATTGATAAGATTTTAAAAAACTTTCACGAAAAACTTTTAGTAATTGTTCCCACTCGCGAATTAGCTATTCAAATTCAAGATGAATTTGCCGCTTTCTCTCGAGGACTTTCCATAAATTCAGTCGTTGTAATTGGCGGTGCCAATATTCGCCCGCAAATTGACAAACTTCGATCACGCCATAATGTGGTAATTGGAACTCCTGGCAGATTAAAAGATTTAATCCAACGAAAAAAACTATTTTTAAATCATTTTTCTAATGTGGTTTTAGATGAAGCTGATCAAATGCTTGATATGGGATTTATTCCAGATGTTCGACATTTACTCTCGCTTGTTAATCCTAAAAGACAAACTTTACTCTTCTCCGCTACCCTTGCGCCAGAAATTGAAAAACTTACCGGAGAATTTCTCAATCAACCGGAAAAAATTTCCATTAAAAAAAGAGACACCAGCGCGCAAATTGACCAAGATATTGTACGCATTCGAAGAGGCGAAGACAAAATAGAAACTTTACACAATCTTCTCGCACAAACCCATTTTCAGAAAGTTTTAATTTTTTCTAAAACTAAACATGGCGCTGAAAAACTTTCTAAAGCTCTACACAGCAAAGGCTTTAAGACAGAATCAATTCATGGGGACAAATCCCACGCCAAAAGACAAAAGGCTCTTAAACTTTTTAAAGAAAACATCGTGCAAATTCTAGTAGCAACCGATGTCGCTTCCAGAGGTTTGGATATTCCTAATGTTTCCCATGTTATTAACTTTGATTTACCAGCAACCTTTGAAGATTATATTCACCGCATCGGCCGAACTGGTCGTGCCGGCAAAACCGGCATAGCATTAACATTTGTTGATTAATGCTTTTATGGTACCAAGCACCAGAAAAATTCTTATTTCAATAATTTAAATTATTGTTTTTTCCTTGCGACTTTCTTCAAAAAGATAAACTAAAAGCGTTACAGCCGCGACTACCGACCAATCAATCCAATCAATCGGTAACATTCGCAAATTCTGTTGAAAAAATGGTAGGTACATAAAGGAAAGTAGGATTGCAAATGATAAAAATATTGAACCAATCAGATATTTATTTTTAAAAAATCCCAATTGTAATGGCGATAATTTATCACTGCGTGATTGCAAAAGATTAGCCATTTGTGAAATTGCTAAAACGGAATAAGTCGCGGTTGTAGATTTCACATAGAGCGCTGAGTCAAAAAAAATTGTTTCGCCAAAATTCCAACCACCGCGCAACATCGACCAAATAAAAGCCACTGCCCCACCAGTAGCCATCAAGACGCCTAAATAAATTATTCGCCGAAATCCAACCCAAGTTATAATGCTTTTTTTAGAATTATTTTCATTGCTTTTTATTCCAGGCTCAGGAGGTTCCATTCCTAAGGAAAATGAAGGAAACACGTCTGTCGCCAAATCAATGGAAAGAATTTGAATAGCTGTAATTGGTGCCGGCACTTGCAAGATTACTCCAAATAATACAGTGAAAAGTTCACTGGCGTTAGATGTTAGGACATAATGCACAAACTTGCGTAAATTAATAAAAATCGTTCTTCCTTCTTTAACTCCGTTAACTATTGATGCAAAATTATCGTCCAAAAGTATCATGTCGCTAGCCTGTTTAGAAACATCTGTGCCGGTAATCCCCATTGCTATTCCAATATCGGCTTTCTTTAAGGCTGGCGCATCATTAACACCATCGCCAGTCATCGCAATAACCTGTCCATTTTTCTTTAAAATACCAGCTATGCGTAATTTTTGCTCCGGAGATATTCGAGCAAATACGCAAGCGCCATTTTTTATTTTCTGATAGACATCCTTGTCTGTCATTTTTTCTAATGACTTACCATTGATGGAAATATTAGGATTAGCATCCGCTTTCTGAGTAAGTCCAATATTGTCCGCAATCGCCCGAGCTGTCAATTCATAATCACCAGTTATCATCATAGCTTTTATTCCCAATTCCCGACATCGCAAAATAGCCTCTGGCACTTCCTTTCTGGGTGGATCAATCATTGCCATCATGCCAACCCATACTAAATCCTGTTCGTATTGATAATCCCCACTGCTTATTTTTTTAATAGCAAATGCCATAACACGCAAAGCTTGCGCTGACATTTCATTATACATTTTTCTAATTTTTTCTTTTTCTTCTTCAGAAAAATAAAACTCTTCCGATTCTTGACGATATTTTACACATCTATCCAAAATTATATCCGGCGATCCTTTAACATAAGAAAAAATATCTTTATTAACGTTTTGATAAACAACACTCATCATCATTCTTTCTGACGAAAAAGGATTTTCAGTAATTTTTTGCTCTCCTTTTTCAAAAAAACCATCCAAATTGGCATATTTCTTTCCAGCTACAATTATAGCTCCTTCCGTTGGATCGCCAAAAATAGAAAATATTCCATTTTTATTAACCAATACTGCATCATTGCAAAGAGTCCCGATTTTAAAAAGAGTTCCTAAATTCGAAACATTTTCTGGTTCGACTATTTCTCCATCCAAAAAAAATCTTCCGCTGGGCTCATAACCATTGGCTTCCAATGATAAAGATTTATTGTTGACAACCACCTTAACCACAACTAATTCATTTTTTGTCAAAGTTCCCGTCTTATCAGTACAGATCGTAGAAACTGAACCTAATGTTTCTACGGCATTAAGTTTTTTTGCCATAACATTAAATTTAAGCAATCTTTTCATTCCTAATGAAAGTGCTACGGAAATAGCTGCCGGCAAACCCTCCGGCACCACCGAAACGGCCAAGGCTAAAGCAAAAAGAAAATTCTCATAAAGAGAAACTTTAAAATATTGTCCGGCAATCATAACTAAAATTCCAATAAAAACTGAAAGTACGGAAATTTCTCGACCCAATCTACGCATCTGTTTTTGCATGGGTGTCAGTTCATCCTTAATTTCCTGAGTTAAATTCGCAATTTTTCCCAATTTAGTACTAGAACCCGTTTGTGTCACTAAAAATTTACCTTCGCCTGCAACCACACTCTCTCCCATAAAAACCATATTATCTATATCTGCAAAATCAACCTCTCCTTCTAAAATCTTAACATCCCTACTTTCAGGGGTTGATTCTCCGGTAAAAATAAAACTGTTGACCTTAAGGTTAAAACTTTCCAATAAATATCCATCTGCTGAGATCCCATCTCCCGCTACTACAAAAACTATATCACCCGGAACTAATAATTTAGAATCGACTTCTATTTTTTGTCCAGCTCGAATTACCAAAGATCTATCAATAGCAAGTTTTCGCATACTTTCTAAAATCCTTTCTGCCTTAAATTCCTGTAAAAAACCGATAGTTGCATTAATGGCTATGATTATTAAAATTATTACAACATCACGATATTCACCAAAAATAAAAGCTAATCCGGCAGCTACCAACAATATCCAAACTAAAACATCGTTAAATTGACTGAGTATGATTTTTGATAATTTCCAATCCCGTTTTTTTTCCAAATTATTTTTGCCAAATTTTTCAAGACGTAATTTTGCATCGTTTTCAGATAATCCTTTGATATTTGAAGAAAATTTCTCAAAAATTTCTTTCGGAGAAAGATTATATAATTTTAATGTTTTTTGTTGTTTCATTTTTATTGGATATTTTCAAAAATTTATTCATTGCAATTGAATCAATTTTAAAAGAGATAAAAAGTTTATATTGAATTAATTTTAACATAAAAATCAATACCATAAAGCTTTTTATTTTTAAACTAACTTTTGACTGACTATTATTCTTTTGTGGTTATATCAGAAGAACCAAGCAAATTCCAACTGATCTAACCACTGACTTGACCTTACAGCGCTACTTCGCTCGACCCGCTCGCTTTTGCAGTGAAATCACGACAATGATAATTAAAACATGTTTTTTCCATGCTTAGCTTTTTACAGCAAACATAGCATTAAAATGTGCCTTAAAATTAAGTTGGCAATTAAAAAAGGGTGTCTTGATTCCCAAAAATACCACATGAAATACTAAAACTATCAACAATTCAAAAACCGACAAATATAGATATTTAAAACATTTGTTTTACAGCTCCGTTCTTTTTAAATATGATTTCCATTCCCTATCGTTTAATATTTCTCTGGCAATTTTTTCACGCTCAGATTCATTTTCAATTTGAAAAAACATATTAATTTTTTCTTCAATTTCTTTATTAATACCTTTCATTCCTGAGCAAATGGCAGACAGAAAACGCAATGAACCTTTTCCAAAAGTTTTTTCAACACTACGAAGATGCATAATTTCCCCAATAAAATATCCCCTCTTAAACATTTTCCAAACATCCACATATTTTTCACCCTGCTTCTCGGCAACTTTGTATATAATTTCCACAATTAAATCCTTATAACGCGCAAAACTTGGGGAAATTTTTTCTTCTTCAGAATCAATGCCTAATACAGCAATCATTTCTTCTCTATGTTTTTTTGTTATATCCATAACAATTAAGTCGGAAATTGCTTCATTTAATCCCCTGAAGTGTTCATGTTCTTGACCAAATTCATCTTTATTAATTGTTTCATTGAGATAGCCTGAACGATAATTTGAAACCAATTTGTCAACAACTTGGTATTTTTCAAATGAAACAAGATGGATAGCTTCATGCAGAATTGTTTTATAATATTCCGGTCTGCTTGTCATTGCATCCTTATTTATATACACAGCATTCCTTATTCTCATTGTAATCCCTATAAAATTTTCATTTGGTTCTATTTTTTCATATGCAACTTTAGACATCAAATGAAATTGATTTGGGTTTAATTCCTTGAGATTATCTATGCCCAGTTCCCGCATTTCTTGCTGAAGATATGAATTAATAAGTTGAATAAAAATTATATCTTCCTGACTTTTTTCATATTCACCCTCAAGCTTTTGCTTTCCAGCCTCCTGCCATGATTCAATGTGTTTTGAAATTTTTTTCATCTCACTTTGAGATAGCTCTTTGCCAAAAATAAACTGCTCATTTTTCATAAAAATTAATAATTTTTTAATTAAAATTAACCTTATTTTAGCAATATTAAGAAAAAAATTCTAATTCTCAAATTTTTCCACTAAAAAAACAACACCTTGTCGCTTTTTTTATTTGCATGGGCTAGGGTTCACGCTTCGGACTAATATTCTTGAAAATTGGGAGCCAGTTTGTGCAAGGCTGGAGTGCGCAAGTTCATCAATCTGATTTCCAGTATCAATGATATTCAACTCAAAAGAAGACAGTGCTTTTTTCTTATATACATCTGGCTTATGAATTTTTAGCCAAGCATTTTTTGCACAGTCGAGACAGATAAGAAAATTTGTTTTTGATAATTTCATATTTTTACGTCTTTAGATTTTTAACTAAATTAAAATCCAAAACCTTTTTCCACATAGCCAATTCACTAACCCAGTATTTGCAAGAAAGTGTTGGGACGTCGTTTGTGCCATTATCAATATCAATTTTTAACAAAGACGATGGAATTAATAGTTCTGCAGCAAATTGATTTGCTTCAATTTCTTTTAAATTGCCACTGCCTTCATCAAATAATTCCAAATAATGGTCATGTCCATCTCTTGTGTGACCCAAAAGAAAATGACCCAATTCATGGGCCACCGTAAAACGTTTACTATGATCGTGTTGTTTTTCATCGTAACCTATAAACAAAATTTCTCCGGTAGAACTTTTCGCAGTAATTTGTATTCCTCTGGTATTTTTTCCTAGATCTCTTTTATAAATCTCAATATTTATTCCTCGCTTATTCTTTAAGTGTGATACTATTGTGCTGATTTTAACAGGCACAGCAATCTCATTAAGCTCCGCAATAATTCCCCTGGCGGTATTTCTTGCTAAGGATATCCTTGGCTTACTGAGATCATTTTTCATTTCTTCTTTTCTTTATAAAATCTATAAAATCAATGATCTTTTCTTGATCTTCTTTCATTAGTTCCTTATCTGCCCTTAATGCAAATCTTAAATCAATTTTTTCCACCTTCTGACCAAGGAAAAATTTAATATCCTTATTCAAGACCTCTGCAATCTTCTCCAAATCGGCAACAGCAACTTTTCTATCCCCTGATTCAATAAAAGAAATAGCTGTGCCAGATTCAAAACCTAAAGCCTCCGCAAGATCTTTTTGCGACATAGATGCTCCCTCCCGGGCTTCTTTGATTTTTGACCCTATTAACTTGTATTTGTTGTCTTGTTTTTCCATATTGTTACAATAGCATACCAAAATGATTTGACAAGTGTCTTACCATAATGTAGTATTGAGGTAACATATTGATACTTAGCAAAATCAAAGGTCGGCTGATTACTTTATGGGATTAATATACCAATAAATATCAACACGGAAATGAATACAATGTTAATTTCCTATGATTTAAAGACTCCGGGGAAAAATTATGAGGATCTCCTGAATCACATACAATCATATGCGAACTGGGCAAAGCCGTTAGAATCTTTTTGGCTAATAAAAACCAATTCCAGCTATGAAGAAGTTTGGGATGCGGCTGCCAAACACATAGACTCAAACGACAAATTGATTGTCATTGACGTAACCAATGACAGTGCGAAATGGATAGTTCACGATGTTAAAGTATCTCGATGGATAAAGGATAACCTGTAAAAAGATTATCCGCAAGAAGGAGGGTGTTTCCGCACCCTCTTTTGTCTTATAAGACAAGTTCAACCCACTCACTCCAATCCCCACCCTCGCATTTATCCCAATTATAAACATCGTCAGAATTAATTAGCCACTCACCGTTTCTTTCAATTACAACACCGCCGAAAAGTTTATCATTTTTCTGACTCGCAAGATGTTTTTGCAAGGCTTCCGCTTTGGCTTTGGTTTTTCCGCTTCCGTCACGATCTCCTGCGTCTTTAACTTCCAAAATTCCTAGGTTGCCAGCATTGAATTGGATAAGATAATCAGGATAGAAAGTAAAGATTTCGCCATTGTATTCATATCGCACGCCGAAATAATCCTGTTTGTTTTCTCCGTTTTTCCACCACCATGTAATTTTATCCGCATTGGCATCCAAAAACTTTTCAAAATGTTTTTCCGGTTCGGATCGGTCTTTACCGAGATAACATTTATCATAAGCATAATTTTTCACTTCAACTAATTCATCCGTGTGATCATTGAAAAATAATTCTTTCAGCAATTCGAAATCATAATATTTTTCACTTTCTTTCACGCGCTCACGAACCTCATCTATTTTTACAACTCGATATACTTCAATAGCTTGCACAAGTATTTTTTCAAAAACCGCTTTGTTTCCATTGTGCAAAAATATTCTTTGAATAATAAAAGTCGGCTCATTCCAATCATTCGCACCCAGATATTTCATAAACCATGCATAGATTGCGGTTTTTACCGGAGAAACCGAACGCTTCACACCTCGAAATGAACCAAGATTGCTCTTGATAACCTGCTTGAACATATTATCCAAGTCATTACCGGCGATGGTTAATCGCTTAATTGTTTCTGGATTGATTTTTCCCTGCAACTCATCAAAAGATTTCATTTCCAATTTCGTGTCTGCGATGATTTCTTGCTCGTAGTGTTTCACATCGAGAGAGATTCCTTTCTTTTCAACATTTGCAACACACTCCACAAAAAGAGTATGGTCGCCTTTAAGATCAAAATATTCATTAGCTACTTTTTCAAATGTCGGCGTGAAACTAGAAGTGATATCGCCATAATTAACCCGTTGCTTGAAATATGAAGTGAGCTTCATTGGTTTATATTCTTCAATTCTCTCACTTTTGAGGTGCTTGATAATATTCGGGTTATATTCTTCCTTTTTCACCAAAATACTTTGAACATTTGTGTAGATATATCCGCGATTCAAATCTTCGCTTTCATAATGCTTCTGCTCTGGCATGCGCAAAATTCGCCCAACAGTTTGGATTTCAAAAGTTTCACTGTGCGATTCTCGAAACTTCACGAGAATGTGGGCGCGCGGACAATCCCAGCCGGTATCGATGGCCTGTTTGAAAATCAAAAACTCAATCTCATTGTCAGGCTCGGAAATCCAATCTAGCAATTCTGATTTTTGATCAGCCAGCCAAATGGCCAGCCTGCCATTTCCATTGCCATTTTTTCGCTCAACAATATTTCTTTTGCTAAGAAATTCTCGCACCGCTTCAATTTTGTCTTTGCCGGCTTCGGCAGTCGGAATTTGAATAAGCACCAGCGGATTGACATTCACACCCTCTTTTTCAAATAATTTTTTGAGTTCCAATCTTTTCTGATATGCCATTTCTAAAACAACTTCCTGCGAGTCCTTTTCATCATTTTCAATTTTGCTGATGCCCTCATTGATAATCAATTCTTTTTTGATCATTCCCTCCTCAATAACTTCGGCCGGATTGACACGCACTATTTCAAAAACATTTTGCGTAATTGTCGGCGTCGCACTCATTTCCACAATAACATCAGCATTGATTTCCTTACGCAACTTGCCAGTTCTCTCAGCTGTTGCTCCAATATGACTTTCGTCAATGATTAAAACGATTTGTCTTTGTTCTCTAGTTTTCGCTAAAACTTCGCGGAAATTTATTTTCTCGCCGTCTTTCATCAAAACATTTTTCCAATCTCCGGATTCCCGATCCTTTGTGCGCAATTTTTCCCAATTAGCCACTACAACCTCATTTCGCACAATTCTTTCACGACTACCCCCAAATTCTGTTTCAATCAAAGAAACTCTAGGCGAGCCACCGAAAATTCTTTCAAGACTATGCTTGCTTTGCAAGTGCAAATTGCCTTTACCAATACTAACCCAGACAAAACACAAGTCTGTTTCCGGCATTTCGCGTATGAGTCCTTCAATAAATTTTGCAGTCATCACGGTTTTTCCGCTTCCGGTCGGCGATTGAAAAACACATACTTCGCCAACACCCTCCCGCTCCAAAAGACCCTTTACTTTATCAGTCAGTTGATCAACGGCTTTTTCCTGATATTCTTTGAGATTAATATTCATAAATTTCTTCGTAAAATTCTAATATTTTCTGCGGGATCGGTTCCAGCTGGGTATCTTTCCAATTAGTAAAATCACTTTTGTCCAAGCCAAGCGGATCAAGCGTGAAGCAATACAAAACTTTTTCGCCTTTCATTTTGTCCAGTTCCTTTTTCAATTCTTTTAATCCCTTGCGCTCGATGGAATAATAGACCGCCAAAATACGACCATTCTGCTCAAAAATTGCATAGTCGTCAGTTTTTTTCTTTTCATCAAAAACTCCTTCGCGAATGCAAAGCATTCCCGTGCATTCTCGCGTGAGCTTTATTTTCATATCATCCCTATTGATTGTCTTTTTTACAAAACCAGTTTTGAAGTATTTTAGATTTCCGCCTAATCCATCGACAGTTTCTCTTTTAGCTTTTTTGTACCCCTTAATCACATTTATCATTCTTGGATATGTGATGCTTTCACAAATATCATTTTCATTATTTGTGCAAATAATGAAACTTCTTTTTCCTCCAAATTCTTTATTGAAATCTAGAACAGTGTGTCCGGTGCTTCCTGATCCAGCAAAAAAATCTAAAATTATTGCATCTTTTTTATCTAAACAATTTCCAATTTCAAAAACCTTCTGAACGAATGCTAATGGCTTTTTGCCATTACGAAAATCAACACCTCCCTCATACCCAACATTATTAAATTCATCTTCAAAATCAAAGTAATTCGGATATGGCACTTCTTTTATATCTTCCCTGTTTATTGGAACGCCTTGAAAATAACTACCATTTAATTGTTTTTCTGTTTCGGGCGTAATAAAATATCGAAAATTAAATTGATCATTTCCCATTTCTGGAACTCTAAATAGAAAACCTTTATTTTTTGAAGCAGTTGGCTCCAAATATTTCATATAAAATCTACCACTACTATTACCCTCCTTAATAGATCCTCGAATATTTATTTTTTTAAGATTATTTTGACCTGATTCCTTTTTTATAATCTCATATTCTTCTGGCTTAAAAATCGCCACCTCTTTATTGCCCATGACAACTTTTTTTGGATTTTTCACCAATTCTTTAATTTCATACACATAGTCGTCATTCGAAGTATTGTCTCTTTTTCTCTTATGAGGCTTGAACTGATCAGATTTGCGATAAAGCAATAAATATTCAACAACTTCATGAAAATCCTTGTCGCCCTTTAAAATTCTATCTTCATGCCTTACCTTTATTGTAAAAGTGGTGAGATAATTAGAATCTCCAAAAATTTCATCACACAAAAGTTTTAGTTGTGCAAATTCATCCTCGTTGATCGAAATAAAAATAGCTCCATCTTCTTTTAATAAATTTTTAGCTAGACGGATACGCTTACTGATAAAAGCAAGCCACTTACTATGTCTATATGCATCCTCTTTATCAACAAAGCTATCATTATATTTAAAATCTTTATTTCCAGTATTATACGGCGGGTCGATATAAATAACATCGATTTTGCTTTGATGAGTGAAATTCAAAACAGAAAGGGCATGATAATTGTCTCCTTCGATCAAAATGTTTGTCGGCTCGTCCGAGCTGGTTATTATTTCTTTGCCTTTGATTTCCTTCAAAATTGGCAAAGCATTCACTGAGTCTTTTTCAAATTGTTCCTTCACTTTTTCTTCGTTCCAAATAAGCCCGTATTTCTTGCGGGAGTCTATTTTTTCAATAATTTTCAAGAGATCCTCCCTTGATAAATCTTTATATTTTTCGTTTTCAATTTCTACCATAATGTTAACCTGCTTCTACTCTATGGTATCATTAAGTAAGTAATTACTCAAGATTTCTGAAAAATGAGTCAAACAAGACTAACTAGGAAATTTGTGAGGCTTTTTGTCCAATCCAATAGCCTCGCGCTACTGCCAAAATTGCCCTTTCAGGACGCTTTTTCGAGCGCCCAAAACTTGAGCGGAGACCTCACGCAAAATCCAAAAGCAAACGTGGATTTGTATAGACGACCATCGGAGGGGGCGGTATTCATAGGGGCACACGGAGAAATTGATTTATTCCGAAGAACGCAAGATTTGAAAAAAAATAAAATACATACAGAAAGTCAGAAACAGGATCATAGAAAAAGACGGACGAAGTCATAAATGGAATTTTATTTATCCCGGTAGGCTATACTTAAAATTCATCAGCATAAAAAAATACCGAGGCACTTTAATAATTTATTGAAACAAGTGAATTCTGCATTTTCCCGACTGTTCGAAAATTCAGGAATCTGCTGTCTGAATATGAAAAAGTTAATCTAAAGACACCACCCGAATTTATGAAGTTTAAGATAAATTTGGCACGGGTGGAGAGAATCGAACTCCCACTAGCGGTTTTGGAGACCGCCGTTCTACCACTAAACTACACCCGCCTTTGTCCGTTAAAACGGACTCTAGCAAAAAATTATTTCATTTCCTTATGTAAAGTATGCTTTCGACATCTTTTGCAATATTTATTCATTTCAAGTTTTTCTTTCACTTTTTTCTTGTTTCGAGAAGAATAATAATTAATCTCTTTGCATTCAGAGCAACGCATCTTTGCCATTGTGTCTTTAATGTGTCCCATAAAAATGATTATCAATTATCGGTTATCGTTATTAAACGTCGACTGATTACTGATTGCTGATTACTAATTACCTTTTTCTGAGCCGTTGCGCGGGATCGAACCGCGGACCTTATCCTTACCATGGATACGCTCTACCGACTGAGCTACAACGGCTTTCATCCGCTTTCGCTTTGTTAAATAAATTTAAATCAGAATTTATATAATATCGTATTTAAATTTGGTGGGCAGGGAGGGATTCGAACCCCCGAAGGCCGAAGCCGTGTGATTTACAGTCACATCCAGTTGACCGCTTTGGTACCTACCCGATTATTACTTGCTACACTCACATATTCATCATTTATTCATTTTACAAAAAACCTTAGGAAAATGCAACTATTCCAGATATTATTAACATCAAATTTCTTGAGCCATCCACCGGATTTGAACCGATAACCCACTGTTTACAAAACAGTAGCTCTACCGTTGAGCTAGGATGGCATTTTTATTATTACCAACAAAAAATCTAATTATTTTTTCAAAATTCTCTCCAAATTCTTCAATTTAATCTTAACCTTTAAATTACGCGGGCTAAGTTTAATCACCTGCTTATAACATTCAATCGCGTCCTTAAAATTTTTTGTATCAGAATAATAATCACCCAATCTTTCATATGCCTCAATATCTTTTGGATTAACTGCAATTCTTTTGATTAGCGCATCTTCCAACCGATTTTTTTCTATTGGCTTGGTAATTTTAGACTTTCTAATTTCACTAACAAATTTTTTTCCACGAACAATTCTATTTTTTATAGAAAAATTATCAATTTTCGTTTCTTTTGCGATAAACGTTTCTGAGTTTTTATTTTTCAAATTGTTCAAATCTTCTTCGACTTTTATTTGAACATTCTCCTTATCGATAATCGCTGTCTCCAAAAACGATTCTTTTTCAGTTAGGTTCATTTTTTCACGCTTATTTTTAACTGAATGAAACCAGCTATTGCTAGTATTATGCATTCTCAAGGAAAAAAGTTTCATTTTTTGAGTTAATCTTTCGAGTAATCGAAACCAAAAATTAGAAAACAATGTCCTTAAGGCTCCTTGTTTTTCTTTTCCTAAAAAATCATTATCTCTATTTTCTAATAAACTAAAACTGTCTTTCCCTTCGACTGAAAATTTTCTAAAAAGAAAAAAAATCAACAATGAAAGACATATGATAATTATTATTGGTGGGATTACATAATACAACATTGATTATATGTTTTTAATCTAACTTATATCTTTTTTATTAAAAACTGCGTACTTTCCATCAATTAGCCTAACCTTTATCTCGCTAGTCAAAGGATTAAGCTCTATAACCGTTCCCTTGCCTTCAGGAGTTTTCACGCTAGCATGCAATTCCGGCATACCAATCATCATTTCCTGATATTGCTTAGCTTCATAAGAAAGGCAGCACATCAATCTTCCGCAAATGCCAGAAATTCTTTCACTGCCACGATGAGCTATTTGTTGAACCCTGGCCATATCGATAGATATACTAGGTAAGCTTCCAGAAAATCGACTACAACATAAAGATCTTCCACAAACTCCACATCCACCTAAATTCCTAGCTTCATCCCGTGATCCTATTTGGTGCATTCTAACACTCCTTCGAAATATTTTAGAAAGATTTTTTACTAATTCCCGAAAATCAACTCTTTCTTCTGCCGTAAAAGCAATCACAACGTTACTGCTGTCCAAACTTATTCTGGCATCAACCAACTTCATTTCCAGACTCAATCGCTTTACCTCCTCCTTACAAGTGTTGATTATCTCCTTTTTCTTTCCTTCGTTTTTTTCAAAAACCTCTAAATCCTTTTCACTGGCTCTGCGAGAAATTCCACACTCGGGTTTATCTTTGGTTTCAACACCAACCAACTCGATTATTCCAATTTCATTTTGAATATCTTCTTTTTTTAAAACAACTTTTTCCCCTCTTTTATATCCATCTTCACCATAACATAAATGAGAATTTTCCCAACTATATACTTTCACTAAATATTTTTCCATAAGCAATCCTTATTCAAAAAAAATCCAAATTCTTTTTTCTATATTATAACTCAAAACGAATAAATTCACCCACTTGAATATTCTCTCCGATTTTTCCAATTTTTTCCGCTATCAAATCAGTAATCTTAATTGCAGGATCCTTAACGAAAGATTGAGTCAAAAGAGCTGCTTCTTCTCGAAATTTCTTTTCTTTGCCTTCCATTATTTTTTCAAACATATTTTCAGGTTTTCCTTCTTGCTTCAATTGAGCTATCCAAATTTCCTTTTCTTTTTCAATAACTTCATTTGGAACATCTTGAGGTTTCATAAATTGAGGATTCATTGCTGTCACGTGCATAGCAATATCTTTAGCTAATTCTTGAAATTCAGTATTTCTAGCAACAAAATCAGTTTCACACAAAAGCTTAACCAAAGCACCCACCCTATTATTTGAATGAATATATGAAACAACCACGCCCTCATTAGCAGCTCGATCGGCTTTTTTCAGGGCTTTATCATGACCTTGTTTCCTGAGAATTTCAATGGCCTTTTCCTCATTACCCAATGATTCATCTAAAGCCTTTTTAATATTGACAACACCTGCTCCAGTTCTTTCTCTAATTTTTTTAATTGTATCTAACATATTTTTATGATTTTAAATTTTAATTGAAATTTGAACTTTCAAAAATTCAAACTTGATTTGAAATTCTAAATCTGAAAATCAAAATTTATTTTTTCAACACCAGTGCCTTACAAACATAACTCAAGATAAGTCTAACTGAAGAAAGTGCGTCATCATTAGCTGGGATAGGATAATCAACCAAAGTTGGATCAGTATTAGTATCAGCAATTCCGATAATTGGAATTCCCATTTTTTGTGCTTCATTTATAGCAATTCGATCTTCTTTAATACTGGTAACGAAAATGGCTCCTGGCAACTCACTCATATGTTTTATTCCGCCCATTCTTTCTTCCATTTTTTCCAACTCTTCTGTTTTTTTCATTCGTTCAAATTTAGTATATTTCTGAAATTCTCCTTTTTCCATTTTATCCTGAGAATCAACTAAATACCTTGTTCTGGAACGAATATTTTTAAAATTTGTAAAAGTTCCACCCAGCCATCTCTCCACAACAAAAGGCATATTGGTGGCTCCGGCTGCCAAGATGATCAATTTCTTTAATTGTGGTTTAGTGCCAATTAGCAATATATTCTTACCATTTTTTCTTAAATCTGCGATAAAATTCATAGCTTCCAATATTTTCTCCTGAGTCTTTTGCAAATCAATAATGTTTATACATTTTTTGGTTGTAAAAATATATTCATTCATTTTTGGATTTTTTCTAGACTTTTGGTGTCCAAAATGAACACCCGCCTTAAGCATCTCCTCCATGTTAACTTCCAAAGCAGCCAAATCTAAAGTGGCGAAATAATTTTCAATCACTTTTTTTTCTGAAGCTAACTGCCCGGCAGTTGACTTACTAACAACTTCTTCTTTTTTCATTCTTTTTACTTTTCATCAATCCTCGTCGTTAAAAAACATCGAGAATTGCTGAAATTTTTCCTTAATTTATTAACATCCGTTTCAAATAAACGGGAGTAATCACCTATTTTTTTCTTTTAATAAGCCTCAACCCCAATTATTGGGGCAGGAAGAAGCTAGAAAAAAATATGTTTTTTATACCGACAGTGAATACGAATTTGAGTATAACAGATTCCCAGCCCTTGTCAATTCCAATTATATATGCTAAATTGCCTTAGTAATAAACAACCAATCAAAATCGAAATGAAAAGTGCCGCCTTTGGGCGCTTTATTGCTAGGCTATAAATGCCAAAATTTCGATAAATAAATATAATGAAAAAAAATATTCACCCAAAATTTTATAATCAAGCAACTATCACCTGTTCCTGTGGGGCTATTTTAACGACCGGAGCCACCCAAGAAAAAATGCATATTGAAATATGCTCCCAGTGTCACCCTTTTTATACCGGAAAAAAGAAGACTCTAGACACTACCGGACGCGTTGATCGATTCAAGAAATTGGCCGAAAAATCAGAAGCTAAAAAAGAAGCAGCTAAAAAAGCCAAAACTGTTAAAAAAGAAACTAAAAAGAAATAAACTTATTTCAAACAAAAACTCGGCCAACCCAATAAGGGTCGGTTTTTTGTTTGAAAACAATTTTCTGATAACCTAAGTTTAATGAAAATTATAGTTACATATTATCTGAATTCAAATTGACTTTATTTTTTTTGAAAGATACACTATATTTACACTTTAATGATTATCTAAAATATAAAATCAGTTTAACTTAAGTTATGAAAAATCAAATTCGGGATATAAAAAATGAATATCAATTAATCCAAGATCAGCTTAGTTCCCCTGAAATACTTTCTAATCCGCAAAAAATGGCTGAATTGGGGCGAAAGCAGTCTGAATTAACTGAAATAATAAAAACTATCGAAGAATTGGAAAAAATCGAACATGACATGAGAGGCAATGCTGAGATAATGAATTCTGATGAAAATGATGAAATGAAAGAAATGGCCATGACGGAAAATATTGAACTTTCAAAAAAAGAAGCTGATTTGAAGAAAAAAATAGAAATTATGATTTTACCCAAGGATCCCAATGACTCAAAAGATGTTATTATGGAAATCCGTGCCGGCGCTGGAGGTGATGAGTCTTCTCTTTTTGCCAGTAATCTTTTTCGAATGTACTCAAAATATGCAGAAAAAAGGAGTTGGAAAATTTCTATCATAGATTCACATCGTAGCGATCTAGGAGGATTTAAAGAAATAATTTTCGAAGTAAACTCTTTTTCCGAAAATCCAGTTTTCAGGGAATTAAAACATGAATCCGGAGTCCATCGTGTTCAAAGAGTTCCTGAAACCGAAAAAATGGGTCGCATACATACTTCTACCGCTACTGTTGCAGTATTGCCCGAAGCGGAAGAAATGGAATTTAAAATAGAACCCAAAGATTTACGCATAGATACCTTCGCATCTTCTGGACCAGGCGGACAATCAGTTAATACCACCATGAGCGCTGTACGCATAACTCACATTCCAACCGGAGTAGTGGTTTCTTGTCAAGACGAAAAATCCCAACATAAAAATAAAGATAAGGCTATGAAAGTTCTACGCTCACGCCTAGTCCAAGCCGAACAAGAACGACGTGCCAAAGAACTTGGAGACGAAAGAAAAAACCAAATTGGCACTGGTGATCGCAGTGAGAAAATACGTACCTATAACTTTCCTCAAGATCGCATCACCGATCATCGCATCAAACAATCTTGGAGCAATTTGGAAGAAATTCTAAATGGAGGGCTGGATGATATCATAAAAACTCTCCAAGAAGAAGACATTAAATTGAAAATGCAAAAACCTTGATTTTTTGATCTCTCTTAATTAAATCAAGCCTAGCCTGCATAGTTTGTTTTAAAAAATAAAAGAAGAAAGGTAAGCTTCATTTTTCAAAACCCTTCTGTTTTTTAAATATTAAAATTTTAAAAAATTCCTTTAGATTGAAATTTTTTTGAGGTTTCCACAAATTAGTCTTTCGTGATATTGCATACAATCTTATAATTAAACACCCTGCCAATAAAATATTCAACCATAAAAAATTATTCACCAAATCTTTTCCTGCCCAATAAAGAAAACCCATAATTATCGCAACAGTGGCATAAAAATCACTGTGCATAATTTCCGGAGTTTCATTCATGACCATATCCCGAATTATTCCACCGCCAACTGATGTTATTGTTGCAAAAAATATAATGCCAAACAATCCCAAATCTACGGATACTGCCTTATTTGCACCAATAAATGCAAACACAACGAGCCCTAATGCATCCAAAAATAACATAAAATTATTAATTTTATGAAAATGTTTAAACACAATTATTGTAAATAAGATTCCAAGCGCTATTAAAAAAATATAACGCGAATCAAAAAAATAAAAAGGCACATGTCCCAAAATTAATTCTCTCATTGTTCCCCCGCCAACTGCGGTTAAAAAAGCGCAAACAAATATTCCGAAAATATCAAAATTTTTTTTAATAGCAAAATAACTGCCATAACTTGCAAAAGTAAACGTGCCGATAAAATCCAATATTAATATTTCATTTGACATATTGATTATTTTTTCTACTTCCCCAAAAAAGTAAAAAACACATTAAACTTTTTTGAATAATTAGAAAATCAAACTTTCTCTCTTTATATCATTAAGATCCTAGAATTACCACTAAAAATAAGAATTTATTTTCTTGTTCCAACCGGATCAAAACATTCAAAATGGATATTATCATCGTTAATCACCTCATCAACCCTATAAAAACCCCTAGTAAACATTTCGCCTTTATCAGCAAAATGCGTCGCTTCCATGATAACAATAACAGCCTTGGGGCGAGATAAAACTTCACCGCCTTTAGTTTCAATTAACGGTATTTGACCATACAACCAATAAAGGCGCTGATCCTGCTTCAAGAAAGGATAGGTTTTTCCAATTTCAAGATTTTCAGGAATACACTCTTCAATTTTACGATTACCATTTTTAAATTCCGAAATATTGCGCAATGCAAGATCGGGATTAAACTCAACTTTGATACCCATAAGCGCGGAAAGGAATAAATTATTTTTTTAACAAAACCGAATGTGCTTTATTATAAGTAATATTCAAAAAAATTATTTTCCTCTTTGTTGTAAAATTTATTATTTATTTTTTAAAAATTTTCCAATATTTGGCTTAAAATAATTATTACCCTTAACCATTTTATATCGATGATAATCTTTACTCATGTTAGAATTATGCACTTCCTTAAAAATATCTTCAATTTTATCTTGTAATCCATGCTCTAAAATTGTGCCATAAACCCCGTATAAAATATCACATAATTCTTTAGCGATATTTTCCAAATCACCATTTTGCACACCTTCGATATATTCTCTCACTTCTTCCTTCATTAGACCATATCTCAGGTTTGATCTATCACTATAAATTAACGATGGTTTACTAAGTATTGGAACATTAAATTTTTTGTGAAACTCACTCACTAAATCCAGCTCTTTTTTCATATATTTTTAAAAAATAAATAAAAAATTCTATTCTCAATATAAAAAAATAATCTTTGAATTTTATTTATTGTTCACACATCATCTAAATTTTTCATTCCGAATTAGTGGGATGAAAATTTGAGTCGAGAAAATTTTTTACTTTTTATTATTTGAAATCAAATATGCATTATTAAATGATGTTAAAAACAAACAAGAATTCAATTAATTCTATAGAATAAGTTCTTATTATTATGATATGCCTGGCAATCTACAAATCCTTCATTATTAAGAAATTTGATTAAATCACCTTTCGTTTCAAATTTAAGACTAGCATAATTTTTTGTCAACATATTAACAAATTTTCGCAAAATCCTGTACGCCATTGAGTGTTTTTTAAAAAAATTCTCTTGAGAAAAAAATACATTTTGAGACTGTTTTAAAAAAGGACGAATTTGGCTTAAAAATTTTGAATATTCCTTAAAATTAAAATATGGCGTTAATCCTTCGGCTAAAAACAAATTTTTATTTTTCAAATAAAGATTCAATTTTTCAACAACATCATCATTTAAAACATCTGCCGTAAGTAATATATAATTATCAGGATATGTAATGCTCAAATCTTTGCAAATGTTAATTAAAATTTGTTTTTTGGTTTCGACTACCTCACCAAAATCTGTATCAACATAAACCTTACTTTTATTTTTTAAAGAATATTCAAAACCTCTTAGTGAATATCCACAACCAAACTCAATAATAGTCTCAAAATTATTTTTTGCTATAAACACATCAAACTCATTTGAAAGAGCCAGTCTATCTTGAAAAATTTTATCTATCGCATTTTTTGAAAAAACATTCAATATTAATTTATACAATTTCCTTGTTTTATTTGAAACGAAATAATTGTATTTTTCATTAATTCTTGATTTAATCAAAGAGACAAATTCTGCGGTTATACTGATTCGATGATTACCCATAAAAAAATTAGAACACCCCCCCCGAGACGGTGACTTAATGAAATAAGTCATTTCAAAAAAAGACTAATCCTCATCACAATTAGGTGTTAATAAATTAATTTTATTAATACTTTCCATCTTTTTCACTTTGTTCTCTGATATATTTCGATTTTATTTTCATTAAATCCCCACTATCGAAACTGTGCAACCTCGTACCCAGAAATACGCTCCGGCATAATTCCTGTCCTTGCCTTGCAGTCTTGCGATTATAGCAATACCTTTCATAAATCTTATCACTTTCACCACGACATATGCAACACTCTCACCAATTCTTCCCCAACCTTTCCATAAAGCACACTCTTTCTATATTTTTCGATATGAATATGATACGATATTCGCAATTCCATTTCGTGCAACGTGTCGCGGAGATATCTATTATGTGATTTAGGATTATTTCTCTTTTTTTTAAGTTTGCTTTTATTCTAAATGATAAATAAATTTTTTTGTTTTTGATTTTGGACAGAGGAATAAGAGACAGATGACCTGAAAGTAAGAGTTCTTATCAATAATTATGGATTGTTTTTTTGAATGTTGGCAAATTAAAGAGCCTCTAACAAAAATCTATCAAGGGTCAAATTTTGCAAAAAAACACCCATTGTTTATTGTGCTAATTTCGTCTACACACGGAAAATACGTTTTAAAACTATTTTCCAGTTTACTATGCCAAGAACAATAACGACTGCGCTCATTGTGAAATAAACCACAAAAAAATTAATGTTTTATCCAGATTAATATCCGACAATAAACCGACTAGTGCGAATGAATTTCGAACGATAGTGAGATTGTTCGAACATGTTAATTTTTACAATAATTTCAAATAGTCGAGTCCTAAAAATCCGACTTCAATATCCGTATTCTTTCCACTTCGCAACATAGTTTTGAAATCTTCCAGTGAAGATATTACCACTTCTGCAAATTCCGTCTGCTCTAATTTCTGCTCAGCGATTTTTTCACAATCGGTCACAACAACGCAATAACGCTTCATGGTTGAATAAGCACAATCAAAAGCTTCTGTAACCAATTGAGCCTTGCCTTTATATCCAGTTTCTTCGAGTAATTCTCTCTCAGCAGCTTGTTCTGGGGTTTCATCCTTATCGATATAACCACCGGGCAATTCATTTAAAATTTCACTTGGACCTGGGCGAAATTGTTTTACCACTATAACTTCATTATTTTTCGTTAGTGCCAAAATTCCCACGGCAGGACCTTCTTTTTTGATATAAAAATCACTTTCTTTCCCATTAGGTAGACGGAAAATAACTTTTTCGATTTTTCGACTGTACTTTTGGAAAGCAATTTCTCGCGATATTTCTTCCCACTTTATGATTTCATTCGACATAAATTTATTATTTATCTTGATTTATATACTTCTCACCTAGAGCTCCAAATAATTTTTTCTCGTGTTTTTTAATTTGATGATATTTTTCTGGCGTACCAGTGTCGGTAAATAAGTTATTTTCATTATTGTATGCATACAGCCCTCCTTGCCTGATTAGTTCAGGTATTAAATCTCGATATACCGACAACGGTTTTTGTCCTGATTGCCAGTTATATAATTTCAAAAAATCAATCTTGAAAATAACAGTTCCGGTGCTGCTAGCCTTGAAACCAGCCCATTCTTTTGGTTCCATTAAACCATATTCTTCCCTGGCTTCTCTGCTAAACACAACCTTGCCATTTTCATCCACAAAAAAAGCACCTTCATTTGGAACACCTTTTTTTGTGGTCAAAACAATTGTGGCTATTGCGCCTGATTTTTCATGTTGAGCAAGCAATTCGGCCAAATTTTTTACATATAGCACTGTATCAACATTTTCAACAAGAATATTTTCTCCGTTATTTTCTGTTTCACGCACGGCCTTAATCAAATCACCGCCTGTATCTTCCTGAGTTTCGGTATTCACAACACTCAGTCTTTCATTTTCCTGCCCTGCATAATGTTCCTTAATATTCAAATGATCACCAGCGCCAACGATGATATTCTTAAAACCCAGTTCTGATAATAAATCAGTGTGATTTTGAATCATCGGCTTGCCATTAAAATCAATGAGCGCCTTGGTCACGCCAGATGGACCTTTTGGAAAAATTGATTCCAGCCGCGTTCCTCTCCCGCCAGCGTTAATATAGACCGTTGTTTGATTAAACAGCTTCTTTTTTTCAGCTTCGACATCTCTTGGGACTTCTGTTTTATTGTTGTTGATTTCGAAATTCATAATTATTGTAAAAATTAACTACCCAAATAATTTTCTGTCAGCAGACAAAAATAATTTATTTATTTCACATAACATTAAAATATCCAAAGTCCGTTGCAAAGCAGTTAAAATGCATTTGGGTCAAGAAAATTTTTCACTCTTTAAGATATAATAATAAAAAATTTTGAATCCATATACGTATTATTATCGGATATTGAGAAAAATGCAATTCAATAGATATTAAGCTAATTCTAAAAACACTATCGAACTAATACCGAAAATAATACCAACGAGTTGAAACAATGTTAATGTTTCTTTGAAATAAAACCAACTAACAACTGATAACGTAACAATGTTAATAATAACGAAAATAGTAGAGGCGGTCGCAATATTTTTATATTTAAAACTATAAGCCAGAAAAATCATACCAACCAGATAGACCAGCATTCCAGTTATAAACATTGAGGCAGAACCATTAATAACCCATTTTTTCATTACTATATCGCCAATAGTAAGAATTGAGCCGCCAATGAATAAGAGAATGAGGGGTAAATATTGTGTCATACTAATTGTCAGTTGGTTTTATTTACAAAAAGTGATTTCTCAATTACCGATAACGCTTACTTATCATTTGAAGTTACATAACAATTCGAGTAAAACATAGCGGAATCAGGTATATCATACTGTGCGATGCTGTAAAATATTTTTATCTATAAAGATGGCCAACGCCCGAAATCATTAATTGTCCAAATTTTTTCTTATCCTTATTGTTTGTGACTGTTAGTAGTGGTACGCCTTCTTTCTTACACTCTTCATATTGAAAGTCTTTTTGACCTAAAATTATTTTTTTCCACGCTTTATTTACATAGTCATATGAAATTATATCATGAAATGCTACTAATCTGTTTTCATATTTAATTCCTTTTATATAAGGATTAATAGTAATGAAAGTTGCCCCCCCCAAATTACCAAGTGCAGCAGACAACAAGTTAAATAAATCCGCCACGAGCCGATCCTATTTCTAAAATAATTTTGAGTTTTTGTTTTTTTTATTTTTTTAGGTTAAAAATTTGCTTCAACAATAATACATTCTCCCTTTGATAAAGAAACTTCTATGCAATAGAACATTAATTCAAATACTATCTTCCCTGCCTTATCCCAGTTTGATTTTTCATTTTTTCAGCCAATTTCGCTTCAAACAATTTCTTTAATTTGATCATTGCAAACAATTGGAATATTAAATTTTTCCGAAATTAATTTTTCAAAAGTTGATTTTCCAGTTACTCCAAAACCAGAAATAATTATAACTGTGTTTTTTGTTATATTTTTTTCTTTTATTCGGCATTTAACCGAAGGCATTTCTATAGCGAAAAAATTGAATTTTCCATTTTGAAAAATAAAAGAGGGCTAGAGTGAAGTTTATTCTTCAAAACTCCTTTTGGATGGTTGTGTGTTTTTTCTTGCGCTTCTTATTTCTGATAATTGCAATAATCTTTTAGAAAGTTCTTTTTCCAGCTCCGGATCTGGCAAGGTAAATTTGGAGCGCATAATTTCAGCTTCAAATTGATCCAATGGAAGACATCCTATTTCATTAACTATACTTACAGTATCGGGGATGCCGTCTTGACCTTCTACCATCTTAATAAGTGCTTTTGGATTTTTTTCTCCCGGAAATTCAATTTGATCTCTTCTTAATAAATATTTAAAACCAACTCCTTTCCAAAACTGTCCAACTGGGGTAATTGAAACGCAAGGTCCAGAGCGTTGTTCTAATCCTTTCTTGGGACCATTTAAAATATCCAGCGCGACGTCATATCCGCCATTATTAAAGCCACTATATAACTCGACCATGGCGTCTGAAGGAAGATTTTTTATTTTTTTAAGCTATTCCTTACTAATCCATTTTTTATCAATCGCTTCCTCCAAATCAATGCCGAGAAGGTGGGCATTAACCATGACCATGCCGATAATGTCAGCAAGCTCTTTTGCCATTTCTCTCTTTGAAATTTCCTCAGAAACATGTTTTTCTGGACGGCTCTTTTTTTTGTGAATCAAAACTGCTTGCGTAAACTCACCAATTTCTTCATATAATTTTAGTAATGCGAAATCTTCGTCAATTTTAATGTTGTATTCTTTTCCATATCTAATAGCATTTTGAATTACTCCATTTTCAATGTCTTTGAATTTCATAAAAATAAAAATTAAAAAATATTTCCAACAACGCTTAAGAATATCCGGAGTTCATTATGGCATAAAGAAAATGCATTTGGGTCAAGAAAATTTTTCACTGAACGATGTTTTAAGACAACCGCATTAATCTTACTCCACGCTATCCAAAAATATCCCCTGTTTAAAACCTCCGCGTTCTTCCATTTTTTTCTGACAAACATCTTCCAGAGTTTTTAAATCAACATCTTTAAGAGCGCAAATTGCATGTAAAACTTCCAGAATATCAGCCGCCTCTTCTACGCACGGATTTTCTAAAAATTCACCGACTTCCTCGTGCAGTTTTCGTATCAAAGCATCCTCGTATTCCCCACCTTTAATGATACGAACAGTCGGCACTTTACCGTCTTTTTTAATAATATCAGGAATATTGTCTCTTACTAATTTTTTAAATTTCATAAGGAAAAGATAGAGTTTAAATTTTAAAGTCAGATATTCTTTATTATCGGATATTGACCTCTCAGTCTTTCTTATTTTTGTTGGTTTCTAAATATGCAGCGATTGCATCATCAATAATACTAATATTCTTTATTATTTTACCTTCCGGTTTTTCTAAATATTCTTTTATCCAAGGCAAAGCGTCATGGATATTTTCTACCACCAAATCGGACGTAGATTGTAAAAATGGGCTTATCCAGTCAGAAATGAGAGTACCATCAAAAACTATGTCAGTACGACGGTGGTGTGTATTTTTCGGTAAAATTGTGATAACTGGCTTTGAAAAATATTTAGCAACCATGATTTCCTGTGCCGTACCGACACCAATGCCTCTGCCGATTTTTTTATCAGCATTAATAATGACCAAATCTGCGGACTTGATCATATTTGCATCATGTCCAAAAATCAAAAATGGTTTTGTTTCATCTTTTTTTGTGTCATCTTCCACAAACCTAACCTCGTCAAGTTGAGATAAAGCCTTTTTATATTCAGACCTCCAATCAACGCATTGCTTTTTTTCATTATCACCTTTGGGAACAGAACCTGATAAAAAAATTTTGAAATTCATATTTGATATTAAAAAAATAAAAAGATTGGAGTCAAATGTGCGTTGATATCGGATGTAAATTTGTTTTTGTTTTTCCTTATGGTGATAAAAATTGGGATGTTTTCATTTTCATTATTTATTATCAGTGTTGGCATGTTGTTATTTTACCACGTTCTGCACTTTGGCTCCACACACAGTATGGAGTCAGTGGGTTAAATGTTTTCTCTATCCTCTTCAGTGTCATACCCAACCACCTTTTCTGGAGTAAATCCAGCAAAGCTTTCATTTATAAGTTCTATATTTTCCGGCTTTGCTCCAAAAAATTGAATTCGCTTTTTATAATCTTTGTTCTTACTTTCAACAACATCGCCTGGGTCTGTATACTGATCAAGCTTAATTTTTACATCAATAACTTTCAACTGCATGTCATTAGCAGATTCATTTTGCGCCTCTTCCATAATGGACTGAAGTATTTTAGCCATGATAAATGACTCCATTGCATGAATATAAAATTTTTGTCCGTTTGATAGCGTTCCTACTATCTCTGCACAATACATGTATCCATGTGAGGTAACTTTATATGGTTTTTCGAAATCTTTAATTTTTACTCTATTGCCTTTGTCGTCTGGACCGAAAAGTATTGTAGTTTCAGGTTTTATTAAACATCCTTGCCCGTTAATAATATCCAAAATTCCATCATTAATAATTTTGACAGCATCTAGATTTTTTTCGCAGTAATCCTTAGTATTTTCAAAGCTCTGTTCAGCACTCATATTAAATTTTAGTTTTTATTTTTCTTCTTTGACATTCTTAATTAAGAAAAGAAAAATAAAAATTTGAATCGAAAGAAATTAACTTTTCTTTGAAAAATTAACATGTCAATTTCTTGAGCCAGACATGATTTGTTAAATAATATAGTAAATAATTTTCGATTTTTAACACTCGATAATAAAAAATTTTTCTTCGGGAATAGCATAAACAGACTCGATATTTTCACCAAACTCTTTTAGTTTCATCAGCTTGTCCGATTTTTCATCCGTATAGTGACAAAAAGTTTTGATTGGCAAAATACCAAGTCCTTCATAAAACTTATCACCTTCGTCATTATCATAATACTTAGATAAAACAAGTGCGCCAGCCGAAACACCACTGACCACTTTTCCAGTGAATAGATTTTCTAAGTCTGGGACTTCGACTAAATATTTTTGCAATACATGCGTATCTCCACCTTTGAGATAAATAATATCGGCCTGCTTAATCTGCTCAATAAAAGCACTTATTTTATCGGTTGCCAGCACGAAGCTAAAAACTTTTTGTGGCGAAGCGAAAGAAAAATTTATCTTATCCTCCTCAAACTTTTCATTCCAAATTGCCTTGTCTCTCGCAAAAAGAATAGATAACACGTTAATCGTCCCCGACAAACCGTTTGCCATTTCAGAGAAAAATTTTTTATTATCCGGTGTATGTCTACCGGCCTCTCCACCGTGCAAAAAATATTTTGTCATATCGTAAAAATTATTTGCTATTTCAGCTAACGTTAAGAATATCTGAAGTTCATTGTAGTGTAGCGGAAATGAATTTGGGTCGAGAAAATTTCTTTTTCCATAATGCAAAAATATAATAGTAAGAAATTTTTGAGCCAGATATGCGTTATTATCTGATGTTTTAAGCAATATTTTTGTTGTGCAATTTTATCCAACCTAATTTTAACCACAAAACTATTTCTTCATATGATTGAACGCGCTCACTTGGTTCTTGTAAAAGTATCACTTCAAGATTTTTTTTGTGAATGAGGTTTTGAGCAACTCCGAAACACATTTCTGCGAAAGATTCCGCACCGAGATACCCAGCAATACCATTTTTGTCCTCATTCATAACAAAAAGAATATCCGCCTCCGTAATATTTTTGAAAAAATCCGTATGAACTTTAGGATATTCTTCTAAAAAGTTCTCTTTGTTTATTGGTGCAGGATAATCTGTGACACAATACCCTTGGTTTTCCCAGAACTTTTTCCAATAGAGAACTTTTTCTTGAAGTGATGCGCTCCCGGCAATAACAACTTTCTTTGTCATATTTTCACTAAACTTTGTTAATCGTATAAAAAATATTGCTTGAAATTGCACATAACGTTTCCGAATATCTGAAGTTGCGCCCGTTGTTTTTTGGTTAAAACTTCAATATTCACCTGTTTAAATTATATCACCGAACTTCGATTATCAGAAGGCGCAATTTGAGCGAAGTCAGAGAATAAATTTATAATTTTTTCCTTATAAAAAAGACTTTTTTTGATTTTTTTCGTTGACAGAACGATTTTTTTCGTTTAAGGTAATTTCAGTATAAAATCAATAAACTCAGAAAAGGAGGAAGGTAGATGAAGCTCTTTAATATCTTCAAGAAAAAAATCGTGGCTGGTTGCGGACACGAAACCCTGAAAAAAGACAAGGTGACGGCTTTTGGCGCAAGTTACGAAACCAAAATCCCGATCGTTGACGGCAAGACCAACTATTGTCATCGCTGTCTCGAGAAAATGGCGATTAGGTGCGCCTGGTGCGGTGAGGTCATTTTCATCGGCGATCCTATAACCCTCTATTCTCCGAGAGACAAAGACCACAAGATGCCTAATTATGCCGTACTGCACAACAAGGAACACAATTCCTACGTTGGATGTCTTCGCTGGAACTGTGCCGAAACAGGCGCGGATATGGCGGGATTTTGGTATCCGCCGGGCGAAGCTTACCGTGTTCCAACTCCGATTGAGATGTGCATGTAGGACATGCAAAATGGCAGGGATGGCGTGATTTGCGTCGGCGATCTCGCCGATTCCAGGAAGGCGGTAAAGGGCTTGTAAAAAAATCATCGCGAACAAAAAGTGTGGTCTAAGTTTTCTAATGACCGCGCTACCGTTGAGTGTCTATGCAGCTCGAGCATGCTACACTGTAGTAATAAAGCCATGGTATATTCTTATACCTGACACGCTCGGCGTTGTGTTCTCAGCTATCTTAATGCTTCAGTATTTCAGGCACAAAAAATAGCTGGTGTCGATTACACCTCCGAAGCCTGTTTGCATCTTTTGCAGACGGGCTTCTTTTCTTAAAAAATGACAAAAAATATTTCTTTTAAAAATGGAATTTCGCAGAACGTGCGCGGATGTGCGAGACTCAACCTCTACGGACTGAAAGTCCATAGGTTGCCATGGGCTAAAGCCCGTGCGTATTAGCTAGGTTATTCTAAAAACATCATCCTCTTGATTTTTTCCTTGTTCTTCTATATATTGCATAATCATTTCATCGGTAATGTTCCCAGAAGTGGTACAGAAATAGCCGATACCCCAAAAATGTCTACCCCAGTATTCTTTTCTTATTTCGGGAAATTCCTGTTGGATTACTATTGAGCTTCGTCCCTTGATATTCTGAATAACTTTACTAACTGAATACTGTGGAGGTGTAAAAACAAAAATATGTATATGATCAGCGGAAACCCTGATTGCCATTTCTCCCTTGAGTATTTTTTTCCGATATTTTGTTATCCATACCAAATGATATTTATTATCAAATTTGGTATGCGATGTAGTTCTATAATATTCCATAGCTACATTGTACTGAAGTTATGGACTAAAAGTCCAGAGATTAAAACTCTAAAGGGGGACTATTCAAGTCCATAATAATATAAAAATGAATTTCATTTTTTCCTCATATTCGGTGTTGTCGGATGTATCTAAAAACAAATTACTCCTTATTTGAGTCCTATTTTTTCAAGCCCTTTTTTGAAATTTTAATAGTTACTGCGTTGACTTTTTTATCACAATTTGCTTAAATTTTATATCCAATCAATCTCGATTGGAACAACATGAGAGGTGTTCCTTATGAAAACTTTGAGGGTGCGAATATTCACGGTGGTTTACAACAACGAGACGAATGGTTCGGGATATGCAATTCATGTCGAGAACGACAAAAATGAGGAAAGGAGGGATAGAGTCGCACCTGAAATTGTAGGAATTATCAGTGAATTCAGAAAACTGGCTCAAGATTTTGCGGATTCAAATCGTAAATGTCATCCGTGTCATTCCAGGGTTCAGATTACCTTTCGTCCGCTCTGCGACATGGAGTATTCTACTCTTCGCAACGCGGTTCGATACCTCCCGCTTACGTCCGAAGAACAGGACAAGTTCTGGCGGAATTATTACCGTGATTGAGTGCATGCATGTGTGCAATTATAAGGAGAGGCTCGAGAACGAGTCTCTCCTCTTTTCTTTTTCCAAAAAATTTCAAAAGGGCTCAAATATGAAAAGAAAAAAGTTTGTTTTTTAAAATCTTGGATAACGTTAGACATATCTGACGTTTTTCTATAGCGTAGCGTAAGAAAAATTTGGGAGAGAAAATTTTGCACACTGCTAATTTTAAATGATGCAAAATTTCCGAACCGCATATGCCTTGTTATGTGATGTATCCAGAAATTTCTTTTCCTTAATGTATTTTTTGGGCAATTTATCTTTCGTTCATATATGCCTCGGTGGCGATATCATCAAAATGTTTCATAGCCTCATCGTTTATATTTCTCTGACAGAAAACCTGTAACAGCTGATTTCGAACAGTGCCAATATCTATACCACCATTAACTTCTTTTGATTTGCGTGCCCAATAATGAGCTGCGAATCGTGGTCCAACTCTTAAAAAATCTTCATTAGTTTTTAAGTCCTGCTTATATTCTTCTTCTGTAGGTTTTCTGTCTTCGGGGTAATTCCACGGGTCTTTTTTTTCATGATTGTTAAAATCAGGTACTTGTTCATTCATAGTTTTATGGTTAAATTATTAAACATTCAAATTATATCACAAGCTATGTTCGACCGAAATAAATTGCCAAAAATCTTAAAAAATAAAAAAGAAATTTCTGGCTATTTCCGATAACGTGCGCGGATAATCCGAAGTTTTCCGAGGAAATCCCGGAGGGTTTCCGAAGGGAAATTTCGGATATCCGCTGTTATCCGATGTGTCGCGACCGGA
>Ga0209575_10000366_pt1 | contig 33930 bp, 36 predicted proteins | sample Medcelwee11metaG_FD_187172 | JGI IMG/M metagenome (GOLD analysis project Ga0209575, IMG submission 187172) | Freshwater pond sediment microbial communities from the University of Edinburgh, under environmental carbon perturbations - Medium... | ecosystem: Environmental > Aquatic > Freshwater >...
CATTATCAAAAACCTTGCAGAATATTATGAACATTTTCCAGAACCCAACCTTAGACAGCAATCTTGACCAGGATAAACTAACACGGGTTGTGCAAATAATCAATAATATTGACCTGAAAAAAACCTATGAAAAAGATTTGAAAAAAGTCTGGCAAAAATTCGTTGATGATCAAAATACTGAACTATTGCTAGATGACTTAGCTCTATTACTCAAAGATTTGATAGTGGATGAAGAACCAGAGAGTCAGGAAAAAACCTTACGTATTATTGAAAAGGAAGATATAAAACTTGTCTGCTATCAATGGTTTAAGCCCGTAGAATCCAGGTAACAAGTAAAAATTATCCAGCTTGTACCATCTCATTATAAGTTTTCTGCATAGTAAGGATAAATTGAAAACTCTTGCCAGATAAGCCTTATATCATTCTGCATAGTAAGGATAAATTAGAAGTATTGTCGGGCGATCGCCCGTAATAAATACAAGAAAAATGGGGATTTTATCACATCACCTCGATCCTTACTATGCAGAAATCCCTTTACATCAATACTTTCATCCGATGCTTAGAGCTGGCCATTCTATTTCTTGATTGTACGGGCGATCGCCTGTTCATCCGGTTTTCTAAATAATATCGTAACCACCTCTCAGAAACATTAGTAATTTCTACAATCGTTAGTAACGGTACATTAGTGAATAGTAGTTCATCAACTAATTGTCTAGTTTCGTGTGAAATGGGTTGATGCTGTGGTTCAAGTACAAATTGTCTGTCACAGTCTTGACATTTAAAGTTTTGTTTACCACTGTGAGTACGACCATTTTTGACAATGTGCGGTGATTCACAATTAGGACACAGCATGAGTTTAAGTTGAGTAAAGAACAGTATGATTATACTATTTTTCTTGAAAGGGTGATCGCTAATTTATTGAAAAGGTCCAAAACTTTAATTATTTTAGATACTAATTTAAATTGGACTGTTTTGGGGTTTGATTAGCACCTGTGCCAAAAACCACGCTCAGGCTGAAATAATTATAGAGTAAGGCTTTCAAGTTAAGGCTGAATATTGAACAAACTCTGGTATTTCTTTTTGGTGCTTACCAACTTGATTTTGTATTGGTCTATTAGAAAGGAATTGGAGGAGGTGAAAATTTGAAGAGGATTTAAGTTGGTGATAAATTAGCTTAGTTTAACTTTAGGTAGGTTACAATAACAGGACTTACGCACTGAAACGAAATCTCGTTGTTCTGGGCATTAGCTATGAGCCTGAAAGGCTTATTCTTTCGTTGAATAGTTAACTAACTGCGTAAGTCCTGAATAAATTGTACTGTACAATTGCTACTCTCAAAATTTTTACCAATTATATTTTATATATATGATTGTACACAGTAAATATAATGAAAATCCTAATAAACTATCGCTTAATGTTGTTTTAGCATTATCAGTCACAAAAAATACGTCATATATTATCATTGCTAATGAAAAATAGTTTACTATAATAGTATTCATTAATGCTTCGACTCTCATTGATTTTCGACTTAATTCTTGTTCAAATTGTTCTCTTTGATATTGTATGTCTTTATTTAACCGGAAATTTTGTTGATTTAATGTGTCATTTTGATAATACAAGCCTGATGATGTTTGTGTATTTTTCTCTAACTGTTCAGTTAATTGTTGATTTTCTGATTGCAGGTAAGATATTTGATTAGCTTGCTCTGTGAACTTTTGATTGCAGCTAACTAATATTTCATTTAATGCGTCATTCTCAGAATATAAGTCTAATAATTCTTGCTTGCTTTTCTCTAACTGTTTAGTTAATTGTTGATATGATAATTGGTGAGTTGCGTAATCAGGTATGGGATTATTTCTCAGATAATCATCATAAGTAGTATTGCAATATTTACATTTAAATTGGTTATTTTGAAATTCAGGGTGTCCATTACAACATGACCAAGGTTCTGTAGGTGAATTGGGAGATTTATCAGGTTGTGTAGTCATTTTAGTATCCTTAAAATAATATATAGTTATAAATTACCAATAGCTTAAATTACTGGAAATTAAATATCTTAACATTTGTCCTGACTAATATATACAGCGAATAATAAGTATGATTAATGCTAAGTAAAATGATAATAATATTAATAATGTTGCACCTGGTGTTGTGCTACCAGCAGTTATTGCGATCAATATGACATATATAAAAGGTGACACAATTGATAAGATTAATATCTTAAATCTAGTCCATGATTTTCCCTTAATCTTTTTGTATAGTAATTTATTCTCTGATTGCAACGTTGATAAATCTTGGTTAAGTTGAGAAATTTGTTTAGTTAATTCTTCATTTTGATATGGTTTATCCAATTGTAGTGTAGATATATGTTGGTTAAGTTGAGAAATTTGTTTAGTTAATGCGTAATTCTCAGAAAGTAAGTTAGATAATTCTTGCTTACTTTCATCCAACTGTTCAGTTAATTGTTGATTTTCTGATTGCAGGTAAGATATTTGATTAGCTTGTTGTGTCAGTGTTTGATTGAAGTCTTCATTTAATGTGTTATTTTGAGAATGCAAGTCTAATAATTCTTGCTCACTTTTCTCTAACTGTTTAGTTAATTGTTGATATGATAATTGTTGAGTTGCGTACTCAGGTATAGGATTATTTCTCAGATAATCATCATAAGTAGTATTGCAATATTTACATTTAAACTGATTATTTTGAACTTCAGGGTGTCCATTACAACATAACCAAGGTTCTGTAGGTGAATTGGGAGATTTATCAGGTTGTGTAGTCATTTTAGTATCTTTAAAATAATGTAGAATTATAAATATGGGGTTTGACTAGCAACTGTACCAAAAACCACGCTAAGACTGTAACAATTACAGAGCAAGACTTTTATCTAAAGGTCTAAGGCAAAACTGGACTATTAAGATATGAAAAGTAGGGAGATATTTTCAATTAACAAACTTAAGTGTTTATGATGTTTTACAATCTCAAGACCATTGCCTTAATAAACGTAATTGAACAGCAATATGTTGTTCAGGAATAAGAGCTAGTAGCATCCTATAAAAAATTATATCATTTATCTCTGAAAATATTGAAAAAACATTGAGACTACAGTGGTTGATACAAAATTTCTTACAGACCCAACGAATATGATTTAGTAGTCTTTTAAACCTTATCACTACCTTTGCTAACTATCGATCCATTAACAATATCTAGGGTTGTGTTAACTGCAACTCACATTTTCTCTTATAATCATTAACAGCTTGTCTTGTTATTTCAGCAAAGGTTCCATCTATTTTTCCTGTATAGAAGCCAATAGATTTTAAGGTTTGCTGAATTTTGATAACGCCGTCAGGGTTTAAAGTAATACCTTCCCAAATAATATTATCAATTTCTCCCATTAATTTTATGCACTCAATTCCTTCAGTAATTTGCTGAGTTTTTTTTTGTAATTCATTTTTATTTTGAGTTAAAGTTTTATTAGTTTGTTCCAGTTTAGATTGAGTTGTTTCAAGTTCAGTTTTAGTTAAAATTAATTTTTTCTGAGTGTCTGCTAGTGAATTTTCTAATTCAGGAATTCGTTTGAGTATTTCTTTTGCTGTTTTTAATTCCTGTTTAGCTTTTTCTAACTCAATATTCACTTGAACAACTTCAGCCTTTGTTTGCTGAAGCAGATTAATTGAGCGATCAGCTTCATCAAATTTTTGTTTAGCATACACAAAAGCGGAAAGTCCTAAGCATAAGGCTACAATCGTGAGAATACCAGATGAAGATAGTAGAATTCGTTGCCCAATAGCAATTTCATTTTCTTTTTTATAATCATTGTATGTTTTACCACACATTTTGCAGTTTTCATCTTTATTATTAATAGTTTCGGAATGTGGTGACTTAGTGGAAATGCCCGTGCATTTCCATGTATCTGTACGAGAATTAGGAGAGTTAGGAGGTTGTGTAGTCATTTTAGTATCCTTAAAATAATGTATAGTTACAAATCATCAATGATAGATTGAATAGCCCTGTCTGGTATTCCTATGAAGTTAAACATTGCCTTCAACATTAAACGAAACTCTTCAAATAATTTATTATTATTATATTGTTTAAGTTTTTCGAGGCAGTTCCGAATATCATTCGTGGAGATATTCTGAACATATATTTGAGACGCTTGAGAAAATGCTTCTTTGTAAACTTCTTGTTCGACGGCAGTCCTTTGCCAAACTTCGAGAAATGAAATGTTTTGTTCATGTAAAATATATTGAGTGAAAACATCCACTGAAAATTGTTTTACATAAGATTTTTCTTCAGGCTTCAATTGTAGTTTAAGTAACAATTTTATTAATTCCCATTCACCCATAGGATTAATTACCTTATCATTAATATAAAGATAGGGAGTTATCAAATCAACATTGCATGAAGAGAGGTTTTTAACTTCTTTGAGAATCTCTTTACATTCACTTAAATTTAAACCCCAGCCTTGACAATCACTAACTAACTTTTGTATTTGTACTGGTTCAGTGTATTCTAATACTAAATTTTTAGCATCTTTCAGTAAACTATTTTTCTGATCAGGTGTTAAAGAAGTTTTGACCCCTAGCGGTAGTTCTATTCTGGTTTTCCAACTTAGGCGTTGTAGAATTAGCCAGTCTTTAGTTGTAAATGTAATAGTTACGTCAGGGCTAGTAATTACATTTTTTAAGTCGTCATCAACTCTGTTTTGCTTTATCCAACTTTCACAAAGAAAATGCAATAAGTTGCCCTGAATCCAGTTTTGACGTGAACTATCTCGTAAACATCGTGTTAAAGTAGAAATGTACTGTTCAGAACTATTAACAAGTTGATTAAATTTTTCAGTCGTGATATTTTTCCATGCAGAAGAATTATCAATAAAATTTTTCCTAACACTCTCATGTTCAGCGATTAGTGGTAGCCATTTTTGTATTACTTCAACAGGAAAGATTTTGCCCACTATAACATCTATAAATTTTAATTGCTCTTCCTCACTTTCATAGATAGTTTGAGCTAGTTTATACCAATTCTCACAGTTATAATTTTGCTGTAATTCATCAAAAATTGATTTAAATGTAGGTTGTTTTTCCTCAAACCAATTATAAGTTTGATAAAGTCTATCGAGACTAAAAATTTTATTTTCATTAGAGCTTTGATCATTTTTTATTATTTCAACTAATAATGTATTTGCTTCTTGAATTGAAGGAGACCATGGTTTTAAAAATGTAATATAAAAACCATCTTCCTTGTCACTAATTTTTGCTAACTTAGCTATACTTGATAATTTTGCTAAACTTTTATTTTTTTCTTCAAGCACATTAATAAGTAAATCTCTTACTTCTCTATTTTTTTCCGTAAGTTTTTTGTGAAGATTACTACTTTTGAAAGTTTCTATATTAATATGAGGTAATAAATCTATTACTGGTGTTAAATTTAATAAATTTTGATTATTAGAAATTTCACCAAGAAAAGAAGTGTCTATTAATAAAAATTTCTCTGTCTGATTATCAAAAATGTGATGATTCACAAGATTAGTAGTAAATTCCCACGCTTCTAAGAAATTAGACTTAGCTTTATTGGCTACAACATATTTACACAGAGCAATTAATTTTTCAACAGTTACAGAATAAATAGCTTGTGACAAGTGTTGAGAGTTTTCAGAAGATAGAAGTTCCAGGCTTTTGTCTAATAAAAGATTATCCTTAAGTAATATCTCCGCTAATTTTAAATTATTATTAAGTTCATCTAACAGTAAGATTAATTTCTCACTGACAAGATTACTCCAAACCTGAAACATTAGTCGAATTGCTTCAGTTGTTAAAATTGCTTCTTTACCTAATTCTTCCCAAGCAAATACAAGTCCCTGTTGATAATTTTCCTTGATGATAATTGGAATTAACTCTTCCCACTGACTAATAGTTAACTCTGGGAGATATTTTTTCAAGAAATCTTCTTGTTTTTCGTCAGGTAATACTTCAATAAGGCGAATAATTATTTTAGGAATTATTTTAGGATCAGCAAGTGAATCCAGAGATATATCATCGTTAATTCTATCTAGTTGTTCAATCAGTTCCTTCAGTCTATCAGGAAATGTTTTTATATGGTCATATATGTAATCAACATAAGCATTATTCAATATATTTTCGTCAAATTTTCTCTCAAATGTTTGATTTGTACGATTCAGCCAAATCATATTGTCAGGCAGTGAACGAGAAGAATGTTTATTGACTTTAACTACTAGTGTTGCCCAAGGACATTCCTCTTCATCAAGTATTCCGACGGCAAGAGATATTTGAGACCGAATACTAGCAGGTAAAAGTATCAAAATGCTATCTCTCCAGATTACAGCATCTTTTTGCTCATTCGTGAGAAGTACCCTTTTGCCATTAATTATTAATGCTAATGCAGATAGAAATAAAGGCTTTTGCTCGTTACTATCTGGCCAACATTGCCGAATTTTTTCAATTTCTTTATCTATTGTTTCCGTTGATATTATTTCTTCTAAGACTGGAATTGAGAAAGGTTCTAAATTAGCATTAAACTCTGTTAAGAGAGGTATGGGTTGCTTAGACATCCAATCAATTAGTTTAAATACTCGTCCTTGTAAAACTGATGTGGATGTGGTAGGGATAAAAACATAGCGGAACTGGACAAATCCTCTCTCTCCATTGACAGCAAACAGACCATTTTGATCCTTAGCACTTTGTGCTTTGAATAATACCAAATTATTATTTTGCAAAAAGATACCGAGTGCTCTTACATTTTCTCCAGGTTCTGTTTGCCCCCAAAATCGATGTGTTTTCTGCACCATATTTATTAAATCTTCTTTATTAGCTAATTCAGCACTATGAGCAACAAGCTCATAATCAGAAGTTCTACTCACGAATTTTCCATAAATAAACTGTGGGTACATAGGTCAAAGAATTTTTTTATGTTAATAAAGAATTTTTTATGTTAATGTAGTCTGTTTTCAGATAATCACCCTACTAACTATAGTATTTATTTTGGTTCAAGTCGGGATAGTGGTTCTTTTTGAATGCTATTGATTAACCACTCAATCGGTGCAATAACGTTCAAAGGTTGAATTTCAACCTTTGTATTAATAGTTGGTATATATCTCGGAGCTATATCAGGAGTGTTTGATGTCTCTGTGAATTCTGCCCATTCATCATCATCTTCAGAACTAGAATTAGAGGAAATAGTAGGTTCTTCTGAGGAAACATCAGTAGTTTGTGAGTTTTGAGATTTCCCTTTATGCTTTCCATAAGTTCTTTTCATTGATGATGGATTTTTCTCAGTTGTCTCAATTGTCTCAGTTTTTGAGTTATCTTGGATGTTTGGATATATTACAGCTTCTTTCCACTCACCATCTTCATTTTGATAACGACCAATAGATGCTACAGAGAAAAAATTATATCGTCCTTCTATACAAAAGTTAGATTTCAGGGACTTAAATAGGTCTTTACCCATTACATCTTTAGCTAAATCATCAGATTTCTTTCCTTGACTCCATATATCATCTGTGTCACTCTTCGTCACACAGAATGCCATATATTGCTGTAGTCGCTCAGTTGTCATGTTTTCTTGTCGGGATCTTTCCTGAAATTCCCAAAATAAATCCAATAATAACCTCCAGTACAAATTACCTTCTTCTTTGCTACGTATTGGATCTAACAAGAAAATAATTCCATCACAACTGAGTAAGTAATCTACAATTCCTAAATTACTCTGGTTTTGAGTGATTTCCTGTTCTTCACTTGTACTTTGAATTGAAGGTTGAATTATTTTCACATCTTTGCTTGAATGTATTTCTTCATAAAATTTTCCGGGAGCATCAATAAAATTAAGTACAATTTTAGGACCTGTTGCTGTATTAGAAAATTGCCGTCTTAGGATATAAGTAAAAATTTTGATTACGCCAGTTATTTGAGTAGCAAATGGGAAGTTTCCGTCTGTAATACGTTGAATATTGTCAAAAACATATTTGCGAGCTTCTGAGTCTGAAGTGACCTCCCATTCGTTTGACAGGACCAGTTCTTTGTAAAGCATCGTCAAATAAGTTGTCTTTCCCGAATTAGATCCTCCCCAAATACCTATACGTATATCCATTGGTTCATGGGTTTGAGGCTTTTCTTCTTGGTGTAATTTATTGATTATATTCCAGAAGTTATTCATGTTTTGATCATTGTTCATAAATTTACTGAATAAGCTATTGTCAAAAATTGACTGATATTTTGTGTTTCCTATGTAGCAATATAGACTTAATTATGACTTTATAGGTTTAAGGACAGTGATTTTATGTTCAAGTGAATACTGTCGTTGCCAGTTAGGGTCAAGAGTCAGATTTTTCCGAATTTCAAGTTTTAGATGAGAATTATCATCATTACGGATTTGTGCAAAGATTTTTTGAATTTTAGCCAGGAGACTATTTTCAATCAATAACATTTCATAGCGATAAAGATTTAATAAGGAAATTATGCAATCATCCAATGTTGGTTCATAATAGTTGCGAAATTCTGCAATAAATGAATTAAAAATTTCTGGTGTACTCTGTCTAGGAATGTCTTGAATAATTTGATATAATTTCTGGTTTAGGAGTTTGCCATTATCATCTTTAGCTGTACGTGTTAAATCATATTCTTCTGGGTCTGTGATGTAGGTTACAGCAATACGACTAGCTATTTCAGTCATAGTATGGCTCATCTTTTTTTCAATCAAATGTTTAATCATTGACTCTAATTCGTCAAGGTTTACATCATAACCACAACTATGAGCAATTTTTTGTGCTAGTTGATATGATTCAACACCAGACTTGTAAATTACTAGCAATTTCTTTGCTAGTCTGGGTACATAGAAATTTAGTTGTTTCCAAACTTCAAGCTGTGTTTTGCTAACAATAAATTCCTCACTCTTTTGACTTATCTGTTGAGCAACTACAAGATTCCATTTATCATCAAAGCTGTTTTCCCAAATATCAGGAATTTTTTGTTTTAAAGCCTCATCAATCCCATTACAGATTCTTTCAGCTTCTTGCTTCAATTGTTGCTGCCAATTTGCAAATTGATCGAGTTGAGATTTTCGGAAGTTAATTACTAACTGTTCAACTACCCTTTGTTTTTCATTGAGCTTTTGCTCTTCTTGACTTTGAAAATCTATTTCACCTTGTTCTTGTTTTAGTCTATCTAATTCAGTTTTATAACTATTTAAAAGTGATTCTACAATATTATCTAAAGCTAATTTACCATCACGGATTTGTCCCTCTATTCGATATTCACGAGCAAATTTATTTAATTCTTGTATTAGCTTGGGAATTTGACTAGCTTCTAATATCTCTTGATCAGTTTTATCCTTAAGTCCTAGTTTTAGTGTAGCTGCTTCGTAATTGACAGGTTCTTCAGTTGTTTCTCCTTTAAGTTTTCTTTGAACTTGATATGCAATCCAAGCTGATGTCTCAAAATAGGGACGATCCCCTCCACGATTTGAAAAATTTATGGAATAATTTTTCACCAATAATTCCATTAATTCGCCCATTTGTTTCCGCAGAATATTTTTTTTCTCTTCACTGTCTGTCATAATGCTATCTTTAGCATTAAGGACTAAAAATATTCTTTCACCTGAACGCTCATTTCCTTCAAAACTAATGTACTTTTTCGCTCTGTTAAGTAGATAACCATCACCACTAGTAAGAATGCCGTTTGGACTTTGAATAAAAATTACAGCATCAGCTTCTTTAATTCCCTCACTGATAATAATATCATGTAAGGGAGTCCCATCAAGTCCTGGTAAATCAACTAAACATACGTTCTTGGGTAATTGTAGTGTAGTGGTTATTCCCTCAATGCTTTTGCCTGGCATAATGTGATAGGTAACGGACTTGACTAGCCCAATTCGACGGTTTGGAGATGTTTCACTATTGATTGGACTATTTTCATTAATTAAATCCATCAATTCTCTAATATCTTGTCTATTAGAAAGAGAGAAATTCTTACGTAATTCTACTCCATGTTGATTGTTATATTGTTTAACAATATCTAATAAACTTCGTCGTAAATCTTCAAAATCTCTTTTTGCATCTTCTGGTAATTGCAAACTTGGGTTTAGTTGTTCTAGTGCTGTAGCGTAACTTATATCAACTATTTTAGGAAGTTTTGATTCATCTAGTCTATATACTTTATAACGATTGATAAAGTCTTGAACTAAACTACGAATATTATCTTCATCACGGTAAATAACTGTAGCTGTTTCATTTTGAGGATCAGCTACATCAAAGAAAATTTCCAAAGCAGCACCTGTTGCTGGCTTACCTGATATTCCTGCCAGCACTAAATCTCGTCCTAAAATAGCGTTAATTGTTGTACTCTTACCAGTTCTTGCTTTACCAATGACAGCTATACGGTAAGGCTTTTCATATTTAAGTGCTTTTTGTGCAAGTTCTAACTTCTCTTTAAATTCTTGTCTCTCTTCATCAGAAGCAGAATCTTGAAAAAAAACTTTGAGTTTTTTCAAACGCTCTACCTGATCTGCAAAACGTTCTACCTGAATGTCACTAGCATCAGGTAAATATTTTTGTATTGTTTCACGTAAACTTTCCGTTACCATTTTGAGAACTCCTAAACACTAAATATTTAAAGCAATTATATACTAAGAGACTTGCAAATCAGCTTAAAAACTGTTTTAGTCTATCGAAGTACAAAGTAATAATAGTTTATCAAATCAACATTAATTAAGCAAACCACATATGCCACCTCTAGCATTTTCTCTTGCATAACAAGAAATAATACCTAACATATTACAGGCTTGCCCATACCCTTGACCACATAAACGACCTAGATTACCTACACCACCTATATTATTCAACTCTTGTAAAAAAATACAAGCATTAACCAAACCTCGTTGACGACAATAATAATCAATCTGGACAAGACCACCATTACTAACGGTGTTAATCAAATTACAGGCACGATAAATACCTCGTCCACATAGTTCACCAAGAACTCCACAACTTCTGCTATTTCCTTGTTGATAACAACTGTTGTAAAGCATATCTAGTTCATCTGACTTAGCTACTGGTGCTATAGATAAAACTGTTACTAAAGTTACTATTTTCAATAGTGTGTGCTTTATCATATTTCTCCTGAATAATGAGTAAAAATGAAATATTTGATGTATTAACCTAAATTTGCTATCGCACCTTGATTTTAAGAAACCCAGTTTTTATTCTAATTGTTTGTGAAACAATAATAAAATATTTGTAAGAAATCGGGTTTCTATTGGATCATCTTTAATCAAAAAGGGGCGATCATATATTAGACATCTGTTTATACTAGTAATATTTTGTTAACTAAGTGGCTAGTTTTCTTCACGGGCTTAACGAGTAATCAGACTCTTAAAAAACAAAAAGTACTACATTTGAGCAACTTCTCTCATCAATTTGTTCAATTCCCCATCAATAGCATTTAATTTATCTGAGAGCAGTTGCAACTCATGAATCTTTTCGTCAACATTTGTTTGACCTTTTTGTTTTTCAGCTAGAATTGAGTTGACTTGAGTCCGAACACTTTGAATCTCAATACCAAGTCCTAAATCTACAGCATCCTTGAATATTTCCAGCTTTGCGACAACTTCCTGGGCAATTTTACTTGACTGCTTATCTCTTGAATTTGAAAGATCTTCTTTATATTTATCACCCGTGATTTCCTTAATCTTATCGTTCACCGTTGTCATCTTAAACACCCCTTGTATAATGGCAACAACAATAACTGGGATTAAAATTGCAGGATTAACACCAAACATTGCCCAACCTCCCAACAAGGCAATGATTTGTGGCAGGATACTATTTAACATCTCCCGAAAACCAAAAAGTCCTCCGATCAAGGCTGATCCAATATCTACAAAAATTAGTCCTCCTGCTGCGGCTAGTACGCGTTCAAGAGGAGAAATATTTGCTCCTACTGCATTTAGGGAACTATTTCCTACCGACGAGCCAAAAGCAATTTGAAAACGGAGATTATCTAAATGACTTATAAAGTCACTTACCCTGACATCTAGATCGCTTTTAAGAGTGTCCACATTACACATAATAAATGGCTGTAGATTTGATGTTTGCCATGTAGAAAACTCATTTTTCACCTTGTCACTAAGCTCTTTAAGAACTTCGTTAGCGACCCGTTCTGCCCCATTTTGAAGGTTCAAGGGATTTGCAACAGGTTCTTTGATTTTGTAATCTTTGCTCCATTCAGGAACTTTGGTGGCAACTTCTAGATAAAAACTCCGTGTTTTTTCGCTAACCTCTTTTTCCATTTGGCTAAGAAAAATAGCTATTCTGTTAACTATCTCCTTTTGCTTGTCTTCAAGTTTGCGAAGGGATTCCTGAGCTACCACAAATCGATTTTCTAAAGTCTGAATATCAGTTCTCAGCATAGCTTCTCGCTGAGGAATAATTTTGCGAGATTCACTAATTGATATTCGGAAAACTTTTTCTGAGCGGACAATTTTAACTCGTCCTCGTTCCTTGGCTAAAAATGTTGCGAGAGCTTTTTCTACAAGTTCTATTCCAGAATTTTCAATCCTTTCTACATCATTGTCTAAATAGCCTTCTAAAGCATCTACAGCTGTAATGAAAAAGACACCATTTTTTTCTTGTTTAGTCAAAGTTCCAAACTGAAATAAGCCATGTAGTTTGACTCGATCACGTTCTTCTTTTTTGCGAATATCATTAAAGCGATTACAGATGAAAAATATATCATCGTGACCGCAATTTCTCAATAGTTCGATCATTTTCTGTTCAGAAATCGAAGGCCCAAGTTGTTCGCAAGACAAAACAAACAGAACCGCATCGACTCTTGATAAGTAATCTACTGTTACTTGCTGGCGTACTTCATTTTCATTTAATCCTGGTGAATCAATAATTTCTACCCCATTACGACAAAGTTCTAAAGGCCATAATAATTCCACCTTTTCATAGGGATTTTCTTGGGCTTCTTTCCTGTCAGAGTCCTGAACAACAACATACTGTTCAATTTTATTCACAGGTATTTCTTGGGGAGGTTGCACTGAAGCAGAAGCAGACTTTTTATAGTAAAGAATTGCTTTTGGTTGATTTCCCCATTTAACTTCATTAATAATTGCAGTAGTCGGGGTTGAATAAGCAGGCAACACTTCTTGTCTCAATAAAGCATTAATAAAAGTGCTTTTTCCTCGATTGAACTCTCCTAGTACAAGCACTTTGAAATTATCTGTCAAGATTCGATCTTCTAATTTGCGAATAGTAGATTCAGTTTCTTTCATATTTAAAGACTGCAATACTTCTATTTGTTGCTTTACTAAAACAGCGAGAGCATTACGTTTCTCTTGAAATAACTGATATTGTTGGTCGTTAGAGTTCATAGTATTCTCCTTTTGAGTATTGTATGGGATTTTTAACTAGCGAAATGAGAGAAAGGCTTGTCAAGTAAATGATTTAAGATGTTAAGTTAACTTGAATTAATTCTTATTTGTAGTTGCCTTCGCTCGATTTCAGCTAAGTCAGATTGAATTGTTACTTGCAATTTATTTAATCTTTGCAATTCCTTTTTTTGTTGATTCAACATATCATCAACAACAGATTTGTAGTGAGTGATATAAGCATTGATCCTTTGGTTGATCACATTTTTAATATTGTCTGCATCTTTGTTTACAGTTGGTTGTACTTGTTTTTTTACTTCTGAAAAATAGTTATATATCTTAGGACGAATCTCATCCCAAACCTCCTGTTTACGATTGTCCAGTAGTCCGGGAAAGAAATGGGAAAAAAAACCTTTAATTGCATTACTGAAATTTGAAATGTTGAGTTCTTGAGCCGAGGAAATAACCGAATATGCGTCAATAGAAATACTATTACTAGAGAAAACTGACTGGTTTTGAATACGTCCACCTAAAGCACGCAAATTCTGATATACTTCCGTAAATTTTTTATCAAAAAATCGTCCTACCTCTTGAACAGATTGAGAAAGGTTATGACATTCTTTTTCAATATTTTTACTAAGCAGGTTTTGATTTTCTCGCAAAATATTAGAAATTTTATAATTGACGATGTATTTAAGATCATCCCAATCACTTGCACCAAAAATAGCAGACTTTACTTTGGTCATAGTTTGATCTCTAAATTTTTCAATAGAATCATTAATATTATTTTCAGTTCTATTCACAGCTTGATCAACCTTGTTAATACACTCTCTATACTGTTCATTTTTAAACGTTTCTATGTCTTGTATAGTCTCTCTTTGAATTTGTGCTTCTCTTTCTCTATAATGATGCCATTGGGTATATAAATGACCCTGAAGTTGATTCAATAACTGAGTCAATAATCTCTCAATATTTTCATTAATAATTTCCTGTCTTTCAGTATGTAACCTTTCAATAATTTCAACTTGCATTTGAGAAAACTGATCGATCCAAAATTGAGGATTTTTTATGGCTTGAATCTCTCCTGTTAGATCATCCATAATAACTTGAGCCGAACACCAATATAGTTTTTGGGTACTAACTTCCAGGCGATCTAGTAATCTTCCTCTCACATTGGTTAACATTCTATTATGTTCTTTATTACTAATTTGATCCATACGACTCACAATAAATATGCAACGATGTAAACACGAACTGACTGTTACTCTGAGAAATTCTACTAAACTGTCAGTTAAAGGTTGTGTCGCAGGAATTATAATCATAGCTAGATCGGCTTCTTTGCTGACAACTGCTTGTGTAACTTCTACGTGTCTAGTATTTGTAGCATTAGTACCAGGTAAGTCAATAATTACAATATTATTTTGTAAAAAAAGAGCCGGGTGACTAATATCAAGACTAACTATTTCTTTGGCTATTTCTTCTTCGGAAGTAATCTTATGAATAAACTCTCTAATATCTATACCACTAGAAATAATATCATCGGATGTGACTAAGTTCTTGGTATGATCAGGTTGGTATGAAAAGACTCCCATTGACATAAAAGTCGTCACAACAAGTAGTAGAATCATAGGCAAGATAGTCAGTTTAAATATCACAATAATGATCAACCAACTTATTACACCAACAAAAATACTGCATCCAACATTAATATTTTTTTTATTAATATTGATCATACTTGGTAAATTGGCAAATTTAACCTTTATATCAATACTTTTACCATAATACAATCTGGTAGCAACACTTGTTGTTACCAAAGCGGACGTTTTCAATAAATTATCACGAAGCAAAGCATTTATAAAAGTACTCTTGCCACTTGAAAATTCTCCGATGACTGCTAAGTAAAGATTACTGTCATTCTGTCTTTGTTCAATCCGCTGAATTAGATCATCTAAATCTTTTGTTTGAGACTTAGTAAATTGTACTCGCTTAATTACATTTTCAGTAAATTCTATATAATTGTCATAGTTATTCATAATGTGACTGAGGAATAAAACTGAATTAAAATAGATATAATAATGATAGAGTAGTAAGTTTATCTTAGATGAAAGAAACAACACAGGTAGCAATGCCACCATGCTTTTCTATCCTAATCAGAATGAAAATCACCACAAATTAAAATTCCATATCTCTGTAAATTCCTGGTAAATTAGGGGATATGGTGATAAAAGATTACCTTTATTTATTAAGCGTCGTGCAATAGGTCCTACTGTTATAGGGTATTGATTGGGTGTTTTAGCGCGTTGAAACACATACGATAACCATCCTTGTTTATGGGTAATTACGAGTTGCTGAAACGGACGCATATCATTATTTTTTAGCCAGAGTAAGCCTGCCTGTCTAATTCTTTGATCTAATTCTCCTAGATCACTTGAATCTTGAGGTAGCAATAATGGTGACTGCCAAATATAATGCTTAGGCAAAGTGTGTTCAGGTAATACCTCGCCCATATATAACTGTTGTACTTCCGATAGCAGAGGAATTTCACTCATAAAGTTATACCTGGTAAATTAGACATCAAAGTTAAGTCTCTAGCCATAGCCTCGCTAACTCTATTATGTTCTCTCTCATAACAAATAGTTTTGACATCAAGATTAGCTATAACATGAGAAATGTCGGCTAATGTCTTTTGAGATATTTCATGGCCATGACTATCCCGATAACATTGAAATTTTTGACTATATTCATAACCTCCTACATGACAATGTAATCCTCTAATTCCTCTTAGTAATTGAATCCAATCTCCCAAAGGAGTAAAACCATTAGATTCAGCGACTCTAGCATTAGAAATATCAAAGAAAATACCACATCCTGTCTGGTTTACCATCTCTTGAAAAAAGTCTATTTGTCTCTGACCTTGAATAGTCATGGAGGCAAAATTTTCTAAGAGAAGTTGTTGCCCAATATAATTCTGATAACGTTCTATTCTTCGATAGATATGTTCAGAATTATCATAATTGTGTTCTAATCCTGAACGCACATAAGTCTGACCTTGATGAAAAGTACAAATATGATCAGAAACATAAAGGGGTTGAAGTACTTTTACATGGAATTTGAGTAATTGTAAAAATTCCTCAAACTCTTGCTCATCACGGTCAAGAAATCTTGACCACATAATATGTAATGCTATGCAATCACTAAAACTTGATAAATATTCTGCTAACTTCTCTGGTTCTAGGTGACAATAATTATCCCAGAGTATTTCAATAAAAGGTAACTTACCGTGATTATTTGTTAGGCATTGACTCGCATCCTGATAAATGGCAAAGTCAGTAAGATTATTAACACTCAAACTTATTGTGGTTGTCATTAGTAATTATCTAGGTTAAAATTGATCGCTACAGGATGATGATTTTATGATAAAAACTGGGTTATTCCCAGTTTTTATTTCACAGATTAGGGAGTACAACCATTAGGATCATAACTGCATGATGAGTAAGTGTCACAGCAGAAAAGTACCTTGGGTTGCCCCTGTTCATTAAATAAATTCCAATCATATCTGTCATCTTCTTTAACATAATAACCACCTAATAAGCGTGATGGATATTCTTCTCCTGCAAAGACAAATTCTTTCATAAACTCATATTTATCTGAGTTATAGAATTGTAGTTTTTCAGGATCACCAATATAGGTCAAATAGCTATCAGCAAAATCTTCATATTCGCTACTACGAGCATAATCGGTAACAAAACCAAAACCATCTTGAGAATAGGTAACTAAACTTTGTTGATGCAAACCAGACCACCGTTCAGCTAATTCAGGATTATTGATCATTATGTTTTCATGCACATTATGTCCGATCTCATGAGTCATTGTCGCTACAACTTCTTGGGGACCAGCAAATTGTTCTCCCCAAATACAAATTTGATGCGTATCTCGTTCAAAAGTACCTTTAGCTTGGGGATAGAGTTCATTAGGTACAGATTCATAACGAATAACTGAGCAATTTTCTAAATGTGATGGTGGTATTGTTTCGTTAATACAATCAGCAATATCTTCATTGGAAACTAAGTTACTTTGTTCAAATTTGCTAATTTCGGTTTGGTTAACTAGTTCAATTTCATTGTTGCTCTCTGTAATTGATTTGGGGCTGAAACCTTCTAAGCTGGTCATGGATTATTCTCCTTAGTGTGGGTTAAAGATTGAAAATAACTACTGATATTTTTTGATGAAAATTGAAATCGAATTACTTTTGTGTCATTAATCCGAAAACTCTTTTTCCACCAAACTTTAGCTGTCCAATAATGTTTGATAAAGCCTCCAGAAAATTTTCGTTGTTCGGTCCTATTGCCTGTTGTTCATCAATCATAAGATTAGAATCCTTGACTTGACCTCCAACACGATAGGGAATACCTGTCTGTTTAGACCGCTCAATAATGGCATTAAGCTCCTTTTCACTAGATGGATCAAAAAACTTTACAGTTAAATGATCAGGAGCTTCCCAAGCTACTTCAGCGATCGCCTGTTTTTGTGTATCAACAATTTGCAACGTTTTCACAGTTTTCACAGTTTTCACAGTTTTCACAGTTTTCACAGTTTTCTCCTATTACTAAGATGGATTTAATTTTTCTTCTGTCAACATTTGTAGGAGCCACTCAGGAGGGCTTAATATAACCTCTAAAGCATCTTCTACAAATTTGACACTTCTAATATATTCTATATATTTCAAGTAAATTTGTTGTTCTTGACTAAGATTAAATTCTTTGAGAGGTATATTAATTATCTCACCAGGCATCCTCATTTTTCTCAGATTTTCTGCCAGAAAATCTATTCCTAAAACACCAAAGCCAATTTTATCAGTAATCCAAACTATAATTTCGCTACCTAACCCTTGACCACAAATACTTAAGGGTTCTACAATAACTAATTTGATGTCTATTCCCGATAGGTTAACTTGTGTTTCTTTAGCTTCTATCTGCTTGATGACAATTTCTTCAATATCTAAAGCAAGTCTAACTTTCACTGCAATACCACGTTTCTTTGTTATAGCGACTATTGAACACAAATTCTGTTTGATGGATAAGTCAACTAATGTTACTTCCTGTTGTAAAAGATATTCCTTTAAAGCAATTTTGATGATTCTTCTCGGAATTAATATTTTTCCTTGTTGAATACCTTCTTTAAGTTCTGTAGGAATACTGGAAACGATTAAGTTTTTGCTGACTTGATCAAGGGTCTGTAAAGTAGAGATAGCTAATTTCCCTGTCTTTATAGCAACATTCCCTGTCGTTTTTAAAGTAGAAGCAGTAATTTTCCCTGTCTTTATAGCAACATTTCCTGTCGTCTTTAAAGTAGATATAGTAACTTTGCTAACACCTTTCAATAATTTCCACATTTTTCTCTCCTATTTTGTTATTTGTACCCAGGCTGCCATATCGTCTAAGTCTCCATAGGCGATCGCTTGCCCAGGATGTAAGCGATTAATAATTGCAGATTGTTCAGAACTAAGCCCTAAACAATCTCCCATTGTTTGCCGATCATCAGCAGCAACAAGACGATGAACTATTTTTAAATTAGTATTTTTTATAGCGTCAGGTATTAACCTAGAAGGTACTTGATCAACTACCAACAACCCCTGTCCATAAGCCCGTATTTCTGATAGAATATTAGAAAACATTTCGGCGACTTTAGCTTGTGGATTTGCCTGTTCCATGTTCCCCCGATTAGTATTTAGCATAATTCTATGAGCTTCCTCAATGATTAGTAAGTGAGATAATGAACCTGGTAGGTTTTTAGGTATTTGAGATGAATCTCTTTGTGCTTGTCTATATTCATACAAAAACTGCAAAATTAAAGACATTGTAAAAGATTTATCTGCATCATCCCCTAAGTGAGAAATGTTAATAACAGCAGGACGATCAAAAAGATGAGACCAGGGTGTTGATCTTTCTTGATCAAACAATTGTTTTTTCCAACCATAACGTAAACTTTGAATGCGTGTAGTCATGGCAGCCGTTAAATTATCAGCAATTTTTTCTTCATAACCTTTACTTTTTATAACACGCCTAATTTTGTCAGACATTTGAGTCAAAGTGGGAAACGTTGTTCCAAAGTTAGGTAAAGTTTCATTCAGCCAATCATTAGGTTTGCTATACGTTTCAAATAATATTTCTTCTAATAGCATGGGTAAAACTTCTTGCATGGGAAACGCACCATTTAAAATCGACTTAAGCCGATCTATATGAGCTAAAACTTGTGGTATATCCTGAGATTCTAGCCAAACCACGTCAAACGGATTGAGAACTAACTGCTCTAATTCTTGCTTTTGTACATCTGAATGTTGACCAGGCATATATATAGCAATCTTATTAGAACTATCTTTAGGCAACGTTTTATTATAATTGATAGCCCATGCTACATACTCCGTTTTTGCCGGCTCAATTACTAAAAAAGGAATTTCTAACCGCAACATTTCTTTCATAATTTTAAAACAGGTGGTAGATTTACCACTACCATTTATACCTGTAACTAAGGTATGTTTTGTCAATGATTTAAGAGATATTCCGTATTTTAAAGATGTTGGTTCTCCTCCATCTAATAAGTCCCCTAATTCAATTTCCATTGTTTCAGAAGATAAAGGCGGATTTAAACTGAAACTTGCTGTAGGCATTACACAAACTCCAGGAACTTCCTGACGAGGAATATTAACTAATAAAGCTAATTCTTCTGTATTTAAGGGAGTTGTTAAACCGTTAAATAATGGTCCTAAAGGATGTTGTAAATCTTCTCTTTGTTGAGGGTTTGTTAAGTATATTTCAGGTTGTATCAAGTTAGCTAAAGCTGATTGTACTCCATTAGCCCATCCCCATTCCATATCATGTAGTCGCATTGGTTCAAAACAACTTTTTTCACCATTCAACAATGATGATAATTGGGTAGCACTTTGTTTAGCTGTTTGTAAGTCTTTTCCTAATAGATAAACACCTACATCCCAACATCCCATGTTTGATTGTTCAAAACGACTTATATATCTTTCTAACTGAGATTCAACAGCTTGGGCGTGAGCATTAATATATTCTTTGCTCATTGTTCGAGCTAGACTAAAGTTTTTCCCAAAATTTTTACTCCAATTAATATTTTCACTATCCGATTGCGTTTTTTGCCAACCTAATTTAGAGCCTAAAAACGGTAAACCCATAGAGGCAAAAGCTGCTAATAATCCAGCCGGCGGAAAAATCTCTGCTAATCCGTTGGCTCCTAATAATAAACTTGTTGTGAAATCCATATTCATGCCACTAATACTTGTACCTCTACCACCTCCATCTGTAGTTCCTTCTGTAGTTCCCTCCGTTTCTGCTAAGGAAAGATTCATTTTAGTTAGGGTATGTACGAGACTCAATAAATTACGTCCTTGATAAATAATATTATCAACTTGTGGACGGGCTATGGGTTCTGCAATAACTGCGTAGGCATATTGTTTTCCTCTCATTCCTCGCAATAGACGGTCTAAGGTTTGTGGGTAGCCTTGGTGATCACCTGGTTTGAGTGATGGTACTCCGGTCAGGGCGATCGCATATTCATAATCATGCAAAGTTGGGTTTGTCTCACACCTTTTGAGTCTTGTTCCAGGCCAATTTCCTTTGAGAAAGTTTCCCAGATTTTCCACAAATTGATATGAACTATCTATTGCATGATGCTCACGCACGCCAAAATAAATCTTATTTTGCAATCCATCACTGGTAACAATAAAAATCAGAGAATACTGTCCGGGTGCATGGCAAGCTGATAGGGCTGTTTGCAATGCAGTTAATGGTTGTTGAGAAGTATTTCCTATGGAGCTACCAACTTGTTCCAATAATAGGAAATGTGGGGAAGTTATCTCTATTGGTGTGTTAATATGCCATAATTTATTGATTTGATCATTAGTAAATGGTATATCTAAGTAATAGCGTCCTAAGCTAAACAGCAATGACAAGGACATTTCATCAGCTTGCTGAATAGCTGAGAATTGAAGTTGAGTGGAATTAGTTAATTTTATTGTATTGTAATCGGTCATCGTGCCTATCCTTTATTTCCCATTATTGATGTGAGTGTGAATTAAAGATTTAAGAGATTCTATTCGGGGGGGTTGCCTAATTCCTTTAGCGATGGGTGATGAAGCTCCAAATACTACTTTATCAGAGGGTATCCATTGGCTGACTTGGTTTCTAATTAAATTAGCTTCTTCTTGAATAGTTTGACTAGTCATAGTTAATTCCTTAACATCTTCCCTATTGACATAGATGGCTAATTGGCGATGCCCTATTGTCTGAGAATCTTGATCCCATTGGATTTGACTTTCACGGATACGTTTGACAATATCCAATTCTGGTCGGTAAAGTTGACCTTCTCCTGTGACATAGATGACTAACTCACTATCTTCAAGAGTTTCCCAAATAATGTCCTTGAAGTTAGTATCATCCATTAAACCAGGTGTATCTCTGAGGGAATAACCTTTCTTATAGTCTTTTTGATTAACTTTTCTTGTTGTCCCATGTTCAGCCCCGACAGAGAAAGCCTCATAACCTAATAAAGCATTAGCTGTACTAGATTTACCTGCGCTTGTAGCTCCTATTAAAGTGATGACTTGGTTAGGTGGTTTAATTTCAACAATATCAATTGTCTGTGGCTTAAATGTAATTGTAGGAGTTGGGGATGAATTTGCATCTTTATTTTCATAATAACTAATAATTGCCTCTCCTAATGTTTTAATAATGCCACCGGCGATCGCTCCTTTAGCAGCCCACCCCGCCCAAGGGATGAAGGTTAGTGCTTCCAATGCGACGATTTGCCCTGCTACAGCTGCTAAACCTACACTTGCAGCGATTCCCGCTGCTTCTTTCTTGGAAAAATCAACACCACGATAAATTCTGCCAATATGAAAACACATTGTCGCTTCAATCGCCATCAAAGCAACAGAAGTTGTACCCGGAACAATTGCTGCTACAACAATTGCTGTTCCTGTTATGGCATAGTTATTAACCCATTCTCTAGCTTGGTCTTGTTTAGACATAATCTATTGTTCTCCACTAATTGAATTAATTGGCTAACTATTTATTTTTCTTTTGCAGAGTAAGATAATGTTGAGAAACTGTTTCTTTACAACGCTTGATTACTTCTTGTGGATTATTTCCAGCCCACGTATAGTTATTGCGAACATACTCAATGGTTACTTCTCCTAAAATAGCTGTGCGCCGATAATGGAAGTAAGATAAGCCTCCAAAGGATACAAGTTGGGAAACTACCATACCAATTGGCCCTGCTATCATAGAAATGACATCTATTCCTGCACCTAAGGCAACAAGAGCCGTAAACTCTAAACCAAGGACTTGACCACAAGCAGTTAAGAGTTCTCCTGTAATGATCTTAAGATCAGTTTTATCAGTCTTCTTACCCATTATTTTGGCAATTGTAAAAACCATACCAGCCATGAGACCTGGAGTGGTTACAACCTGATGAAAGGGAATAGGAATAAGTTCTCCCGCCGCAGAAGCAGTAGCAAAACCATTAATGGTTTTACGTGCTATTTTTATCCGTACTTCTAAAATTTTATTATTAATATTTTGGGTAAGATCATCAGCACGATGAGCCGGATCGAGAATATTCATCACTTGTCCCAGTGTTCCCGCATCTTCATACATTTTATTTAGCAATTGTGGCAGTTCTTGACGTACCATTTCATCACGTTCTCGGTCATAAAGACTTGCACTACCGTAGATAATATCAAGATCGGGATTCTTGACAAATTTGCCCATCTTCTCTCTAACCCTAGCACATACAAGCTCTCGATCCTTTTTGGGCATATCCTGCATCTTATCCCACTGGTTTACAAATACAATCTTGGGGGTGTTAGGTAGTGCATTATGTACTAAATTAAATAATGCAAGTTCTGGTTCGTAAGGCTCGCCAGTTACTACAAAGATGAGTCCATGTGCTTTCTTTGCCTCTTCAACAGCTGACTTTTCTAAATCTGGCGTACCTAAAGTCCCAGGAACATCAACAAGCATCCAAGGAGCCTTCTCATAGTAAGTTCCAAAAGTAGTATGATTCTGTCCAATAGAAACTCCTGCAACCTCAGAACCAATCAAAGAGTTAGCTGTTGAAGATTTACCTGCATTAGTCTTGCCAAACAAAGCAACCCAAACCAACCCAGTTTTCAGTCTTTCTAGTAATTCATTAAGTTCCTGAAACTCGGTTTCAATCTCTTTAAGCTGTTCTGGCTTAAGTTCTTTTTTAGCTAAAGTAATTATTTCCTTAAGTGCTGATTGAAGTTCAGCCTGCACTTGCTCCATTTCCTGCCGAATCTGTGTATTATCAGTCATAGTGCTTAGATCATTTGTTGGATTGACTTGAGATGTTGGAACTATTTCAGTAGGTTGAGGATCATTAATTATGGGAGTAAATACTAATTCTTTCACAGAAATTCTGCTTAACAAACTAGAACGCATCCCCCACAAAGTAGCACCTCTAGCTATGGCAAACTCAGGAGGGTCTGCATACATTATAGGGACTGATGCACCGAATATTTCTCGTAAAATATTGGGTATAATAAATAATCTAGCACCTCCACCTACTAAAATAATTTGACTAACTTTTTCAGAATTTAACTGCATTTTTTCTAACGATTCAAGAAAAAACTGTTGAAGATAGTTTTTTCCATCTATAAGAATTTGCTCAAATTTATCACAAGTTAAACTAATTTGTTGACTTAATACGTTATTTTTTGTGGGAAAAGACAGCATTACCGATAAGTTAACAGGCTGATTATAATTAATGAGTGCCTGTTGACTCAAACTTTCCTTAAACTTGCGACCATAATATTGTAACTGTCGATCAGATAAAGATTGCTGCAATTCATCTAACCCAAATTGAGTAGCAATATATTCAGCAATCACCTGATCAAAATGATTCCCACCATAACCTGCACCAGAAGAACGAATATCTTTTAAGCCTTCTACAGTGAATTGCCCTGCTACTAAATCGGTAGTACCACCACCAATATCAATAATTAGAGTATATCCATTAGGCATTTCCTCTAATTGTTTAGTTTGTAGTAAACTCAAAATAGCAGCTTCTGGCTCAGATAAAAATTGGATATTTTCTTGAAAATCATCAGGAAAATTATCCCTAATTGTTAATGCAAAATTATTTAGAATTTCACCAGTAATTTCACCATTACCGTTCATAGTTCCCCAATGAACAGGATGAGTGAATATAAACTGATTATTTTTTGTTAAACAGTTGTTTAATTTTTCTGCTTTAAGTCTTTCTAGCACCTTAAATAGTAGTTTGCTAGTCCATATAGAAGCATCATTATGACTGTAACGTTTATTTATATCAGATTGCACAATATCCTGATTATTACCAAAACAGGGTTTAAAACCATATACTAGCTTTTGGTCTGATTTAGCATTAGTCATTTCTTCATAGGCTGTTTCTCCACAAGCTAATACCTGATTATCAGCATCCAATAACAAACTGGCTAACAGAGAATGTCGGGTAGGATCACAAATCGTTAAGGAAACTGGTTGTGGCTGTGCAGATGAACTAGAAAGATTGCACTGAAAAAAACGCCAATTTGTTGTCCCACAATCAATGCCGAAGTAATTCAATATTTTACCTCAAAATAATAGGATGACATCTTATTCAAACTTAGGCCAATACTAAACTCGAATAGAACAGTTAGAAACCTCTCACTTATTAAAATACCTAACAGTCTAATCTTAGTGAGTGATTTATCTAATTGTCAACCTTAATATTTCTAAATTTATGTTATTTGTATAAAAAAAGTTCCAAAAAGTGAACAAAAAAGTTCCAAAAAGTGAAATAATTGATATGAAATCCTTTCTAGGTAAAGTTTTTAATTTTATAAAAAGTGACTTGTTTATTGAAAATAAAGTATTAATACAGATAAATTTTTAAATTTAGTCAATAAAATTATCAATAAAAAATAGGTAAATATCTCACAAATCCCCAGATAAATATTTTGAAGATGTCTGTACAAGCATATTCCTAATATGATATTGAAAGACTTAATAAGAAGTTTGAAGTTGCAATTATAAAAATTAAGCTATACTTTTGGTTTTATTAAGCAATGTATTAGAGAAAAAAATCTGGCTCATAAAATGTGTTTTTATCAGTGATTTACATCACTAATTGATATAGTAATTTTTTATTATTTCAGACTAAAACAATAGATATTTCTAATTAATTGGGATATGTAAGAAATTTTGTGTCAACGTCCAAATCTTCAATATTTACAGCCATCAGTGACACAATTTATTTTACACTCCCGATAATATTATTAGGCAAAGTAATAAACATAGGTTTGAGTAGCGACAGGAGAAAACCACTAAAGCTGAAATAGTTTTAGTCAACAAACCTAACTTTGAGATTATCTATGACGTTTCATAATCTCAACCACAGTAGTCTTACTCAACCGCAATTGAGCCGCAAATATGACGGTAAGAAGGACAAAAAAATACATTGACAGCGATCGCCCGTTATTAATAGAAGAAAAAAACCGGCATTTTATTACATCGTCACCATCCTTACTATGCAGAAACCTGATTAAATAAAGACTTCATTGACAAATTTTAATAATTTTTGAGAGCATGAAAGCAGTACAATAAGGTCTCATTGTACGTTGAGATTCTGACGATTTAAACTATAATATTCCTATACTTGACGATTAATTACTAGAAATCTCGACGTAGAATTAAAACCCCATGCCTAAACGCCGGAATATTAAACGAGATATTGATTATTTTTTGGAGTTTTCTCTTTTCTTAGAGGAAAATGAACGGAGTCCGATCACTATTAAGAATTATTTGTGTGATTTGAGATATTTTGTTAAATGGTTTGAAGTGGAGACTGGTCAGATAATGACTCCTGATTTGATTACGCCCATAGATTTACGCCAATATAAGCGTTATATGAATGATATTTTGTCTCTGAAACCGCAAACTATTAATCGCCGGCTTTCTTCTCTCAGAAGTTTTCTCCGTTGGGCTGTGATTAGTCATTTATTGCCTGATGATATTCCGCCTTCTGTACCTAAACCTATTCCTGAAGTAAAGAAAGGTCCTCAATGGTTAGATAAAAATGAACAACACGCTTTGATTAGAATGTTACAACGGGGTAGGAATCAGCGGGATTTGGCTATTGTTACCTTATTGTTAAATACTGGTTTACGGGTATCTGAGTTGTGTGATTTGCTGTGGAGTGATATTGTGATTACTGATAGGAAAGGTAGTTTAGTTGTGAGGAGTGGTAAGGATGGAAAAAGACGGGAGGTTCCTTTAAATAAGGATGCTCGTAATGCTTTAAATAGTGTGGGTTATGCTGAAAATGAAGGGGTAAAGGAGATTATTTTTCAGGGACAACGGGGAAAGATGACTGCCAGGGGTATTGAAAGTATGTTAAAAAAATATGTTGGTCATACTAAGTTGAGTGGAGTAACTCCCCATAAGTTACGACATACTTTTTGTAAGAATTTGATTGATGTGGGAGTCAGTTTAGAAAAGGTAGCGATGTTAGCTGGGCATAATAATTTGGAAACTACTATTCTTTATTGTACTCCTAGTCAACTTGATTTAGAAAAGGCAGTGGCTTTAATTGAGTTAGATGATTAAATGTCAATTTGTGATGTAGTAGAAGAAAACTATCTATTATGGTAAGCTACCAATATTTAATAATTTGTTGACAAGATGGATGAACCAATACAATTTTCTCTAAATGAACCATTCCCCTTACCAGAATTAATACCACCGATAGACGGTACAAGAACTATTCCCGGTGTAGGTTTTAGTGCTTTCATGGTATGTGTGGAAAATCCCAAACCAAGAGAAATTAAAATATTTACGAATAATCCTATTCGATATGGTGTATATGCTTCAGCAAATATCCCGTATTTTCTCTTAGAATTTTCCAAGACTCCCTGGGTGGGGGAAGGTAGTTTTCATGTGATTGGTGGTAATGAAGATATTGATGAGTGGCTAGAGAATAGTAGTAATATAATGACTTGTTTTCTGATTGACTGTAATAGTCATCTCTTAAAGGCTATGAGAGTTTTCTGTGTTGTTCCTGATGTGATTGAGCAGATTAAAGATAATTGTCGGGAACAGCGTCAACGATATTCTAAACAGTCTGAAATACTGGAGCAGATGAAATGGATTGAGGCTCGTTTATCTACTCAACAAATGATTATTCAATCGAAAATGTATAAAGCTGGTAATGAATAGATGACTGAAATTATTGGCGGGCGATCGCCCGTTGTTATAACTCAAATTATTGTATTGTCAAGAGACAAGGTAATTTGTCCAAAAGTTTTGTTTAATGTTAGACTATAACAGTTGTCAACAAATATTGAATTAGCTATGCAAACAGTATTAATTGAATTACCAGACAATATATTTTCTGCCCTAAGAAAACCACCTAATGAGTTTGTCAAAGAGATGCGGATTGCGGCTGCGGTCAAATGGTATGAATTGGGACAAATATCTCAAGAAAAAGCGGCTGAAAAAGCGGCTGAAATAGCAGATTGTTCCCGCTCGGAGTTTATTGATGCTTTAAGCCGTTATAGAGTTGATTTTATGCAATATACATCTGAGGATTTAGAGGAAGAAATTAGACAGTTTGTTTAACAAAAATTTGCGTGTTCACCGGAAAGTTAAAAAATTAGTTATGAATAGAGAAGAAGTCTTACAAATTCTGAGATTACATCAAGATGAATTAAAAAACTTAGGAGTGAAATCTCTTGAATTATTTGGTTCAGTAGCTCGTAATGAAGCCAATTCTGATAGTGATGTGGACTTATTAGCAGAATTATCAGAAACAATGAGTTTATTTAAGTTTATTGAAGCTAAACTTTATATTCAAGATTTACTGAATTGTACAGTAGATTTAGGTACAAAAGATGCTTTGCGTGAACACTTACGCCCAGCAGTTATAGAGGAAAGTATATATGTCTTCTAGGAATTGGTTATCTCTTATTCAAGATATGCTTAATTCGGCTTGTACGATTACAGAATATTTACAAGGACTGACATTTGAGACATTCTGTCAGAATAAAATGTTAGTTGAATCAGTACTTTATAATTATGTGATACTTGGCGAAGCATCCAAAAATATTCCTAAAGAGATACAGGATCGTTACCCTAAAATTCCTTGGCGATTAATGGGAGATATGAGAAATGTTATTATTCATGAATATTTTCAGGTACAGTTAAAATTGATCTGGCAGAACAGTCAGAATGATATTCCTTTGCTAATAGAACAATTACAACATTTACTCAAAAGCGAAACAGGAGAATAACTAAAAATTTACATTCTGCTAATAAATACCAAAATTAATACTCCTATATTAAAAAAAATCCCAAGGAATACTCCCTGGGATTTCAAGATTATTTAATATTCAGACGCTTCCATCAGATTTATCACCCGCCGTGTAACAGTTGAGTCAGACGGATCAGGACTACCATACTCTAAGTTTTTATCGTAGTAAGAAATTTTCCAGAAATATCGTACATTATCTAACTTGACTTGACCAAAATTATGTTCACCATACGGATCATTACCTTCATCAAATAAATTGAAGTTAATGACTAGTGCTAAGAGTTGTAGTTTCTTTTCATGCGATAATTCCGCAACTCCTTGAGACATATACCAGTCAGCTCCTACTTGCCGGCGGAACTGGTCATTCAATTGTTGAATTTTCAATGTTTTAGCATCCATGCTTAATACTCCTATTTGTGCAAAAGTTTATGAGAAAAAAAAGAGGGCAAGACTTGCATCCTACCCTCGGAATATTGACTAAATGAATTAATCTATTACAGGCTGTAAAGCATCCTCTGGAGATGGTGATAATGCTTGATGTAAATCTACTGGAGCCATTAGTTTTGTAGCGATAGAATCAACCATTTTCATAGATAATTCTATGTTATCCAGAACAGCTACAAATTTATTTTCACGCTGTGGATCGCTACGTGGTTCCCAATCCCAAACTAAACCATAATAGGTGGTATTCATGCCATCAATATTGCCAGAATATTTCTCAAACTTTGGTTTGAATATTCCAGAAGCAGGCTCAATACCTTTCGCCATCAACGTTGTAATGGTAAAATAGAAATTGCCTAAACTACGAGTTTTTAAATAGGTAACTAAAACTGTGTCGGGTGGTAGATTACCAGATTCAGCAATGAACCAGACTTGTAACCAATCGGTAGCTTTCGTAGTACCTAAGTCGCCAAAGAAGCGGGCAACTTTAATAATACTCATTGTAATATCACCATCAATCGGGCGATCGCCTATTTTCCAGCGACCTATCTGACAATCGTTGCGAATACCGAGGGGAAATTCAGGCACTAATATTTCATTAGCGGGTTTTACACCAAAGACACTTAAAGTAGCCATAGTTTGCTTGTTAGTTTTCATTGATTTTTTCCATTAATATTGTAGAACAAAAAACGGTCATAACCTAGCGGTGATAACCGTTTTAATGATATTTTTACTAACCATTTTGCCTGGTCAGAAAGTCAAAAAGACTACCACTCATTAGCGATAGCTGTAACAATCTTTGAGAACTAATAAATCATCAATCCATTCAAAGTCTGGTAGTTCATCGTCTTCTAGGTAAGAAAGCTGATATTCCAGACGTTCTAGCTCACGATTGAGAGATTTAATTTCAGATTTGATGCGTTTCATTTCATCAACAACAGCTTGTTTTGTTGAGTTATTCATGGTAAAATTCTCCTTGTTATCGTTCATATTGGAATGGCAAGCGATCGCTTATAAAACAGCGATCGCATTATTAGAGAAATGCTTGCTGTTCAGTCCAACTATGAATGTGAGCAAGATTTTCTTGTAAATCTTTCAACTCACTACGCAAGTCTGATAAGACTGAATCAAAATATTCAAATAGACTTGTAGCATAAGCTATTGAATCACTATGAAGAATCTGAGATGGCAAGAACTTAATATTGCCAATTTGATATTCTGGATAACAATTATCAAGAAACTGATCGTATTCTTCTTCTGACCAATCACCATTATCTATTCTGGTAATCTCAGCCTCGACTCTGGCAATTTCTGCCAATACTTCGTTTTTATCGTAAATCATGGTAATTTTCTCCATTAAAAAACGGTCATCACTCACTGGTGATAACCGCTTAAATTAACTATTCAAGTCCACCCATTCTTGAAAACAATCTTCTGGTTCAGGTGGTAGTGAACCTGTCTTAATCATGTGAATAGCAACCAATGCTAAGGCATTATAGAAAGTGTTTTCACACTGTTCTAAATCAAACTTTGTATCCAACGGAGCTGTTGCCATAACAGTAGATTTCTCTCTGTTATAGAACGTCAATTTCTGATAATCATGATGAACACTTATAATAAAATGTTCAGAATATTCTACCTTAGCTAAGGCATAAGCTCTATGCAGTGGAGACCAGAATAATACTTGATAAAACTGGTCATCATCCATGCGTAGAATATTTCCCCTGGGAATATCTCTATCAGATACATAGAAAGCGTCAATCTGTTTAAACATCAAAGTCTCCTAAGAAAAAAAGGACTACCACACAATGGCGGTAGTCCGTATTTGATTATTTATTAGTCAGATTTTCGTCAAGCCAAGTTAGGTTTTCTTGCAATTCTTCTAACTCAGATTGCAAATCCTCTAACCGACTATCAAAATACTCTTCCATGCCTATCTTGAAACAGGTAGGGTCACAGCTTTGTAGAATATTAGAAGGATAATAGATATAATCCCCAAATTTATATTCGGGATAACATTCATCAAGCATTTCTTTATATTCTTGCTCTTCACTGTAGGTGTACTCACCATCTTCAAATCGCTGAATCGTAGTCTCAAGTTCGGCTATTTTAGTCAATAGCTCTTGTTTGTCATAAATCATGTTATAATTCTCCTATTCAAAGAACTCCTTTTTTTGTTTGCAGGGGATTAGCGATCGCTATTTGGGACTAGCGATCGCTAATTGTTTTTAGAAACCTAAATCAAACTTGGCTTTAGCACCATTAGTGGCATTGAGAGTATCTTTCAAACTACGGAAAGCCCGAATATGTTTACAAAGATTACCGTCCCGGAAATCTCGACAGGTACAACGGTTTTCATCTACTTGATAAGTGCGATCGCCCCTAGAAGATTTACATATCCACTCACCATTTTGGAAACTAAAGCTATTAATATCAAACTGCGTATTAGCCCGCTCTTCACGACCAAATTCAGATATTTCTATTCGTAAGAAATATTCTAAATAGTGGAATATTCGACAATAATGTAAAGCTAATACTGCCAGTGGTTTATTCTCAAATGGAACACCAGAAATCTCTAAGTGTAATCGTTTCAACCAACTATCAAATTTACCAATCATGGTGAAAATCTCCTATTCAATAATATTGACATTTTCCAATTGACACTCCAGCCAAATAGTTGCACCACTACAAATGGCATGGCTAGGGTCCTGAACCAAAGTCCCGTTGCTGATTTGCACTCGTTGACAATAGGTTTTTCCTTTGTAGGTGTTGATGCAAATAGCCGGGTCATTTTTACCTAATTTCTTATTGTTCGCCACAATGTGACGATTGATGTAAATCAATGCTTTCATCGGTTTTTACCTCTTGAAAAATAACTGACTACCAAACTAAGGCGATAGCCAGTTATTCTTATTAATGAAAAGTTTATAATTCCCAGGAATACCAGCCGGCGTGGACTAAACGACTACGTATTTCATCTGATAGTGGATAGGAACCGTCAATATATAACCGTTCTTCATGGAACATCACAGTCAAAGTCATATTGCCACACTCAATCTGATTACCGTGCGGACGAGTTGGCTGATAACCTGCCATAATCAGGAATTGATACAATTGCCAGGTTTTCCACTGTAATAGATAACTTTCTAAACTGATATTAGGCGGGGCAACGGCTGGTGACATAAGACCTTTCAGAGGAACAATATTAGTTTTTGGTAATGTCGGTTCGGGACTAGTATTTTTCGCAAATTTGCGTAATTTCTTCAATGAAGTCATGTGTTAAACTCCTGTGGCTAGGCTAAACGTAGATATTTGTCTAAAAAATCTTGCGGATATAATTGTTTCAAACGTTTGAGGAAATCAACTTGTTGTTTGCTAATCAGATAAATGGGATAAACGTCCTCATCCCATGCCCGCTTGATTCTTAGACAACAATGATGACCCAATTTCTGTTTGATTTGACGTAAAGTGTCTTGTTCGGAAATTGTCATAAATACCTCTCTATTTTACATGAAAAATTGCATGAAAAACCCCCTGAAACAATTAATTTCAGAGGGTTATGGACTTTTAAAATTTGTCTAAATCCAATTAGGTTTTGCTCGATCTAACATGGATTTAATAACCATTTCTTGTATTGGACTAGATAATTCAGACATGGCTAATAATATTTCGCCACAAGCCTTCATATCCTCAGAGTTTGACTGATAGCAAATCGTGGCTAAAGCCAGAATCACTGGGGATTCTAGGTCTGCTATTTCAGCGTCAATTTTCTGAACATTCATGCACAATTTTGTATTCATAGTGAAAACCTCACAATTAAATGACTACCACACCGAGGCGATAGCTGTCTTTTCAATTATTTCATGATGGTTTTACCCGTTCTAGCATGGTTTTAATTACCAATTTTTGCGTTGAACTAGATAATTCAGACATGATTAATAATATTTCACCACAAGCCTTGATATGGTCGTCGTTGGCAGACTTACAGATTGATACTACATTCAGAGCAGGTAATAAAGGTTCTACTCTGGTTAGTAAAGCTGTAATTGTCTTTTCTTGGAAGTAAACAGGTAAGTCAGCTATGAAAAATAGTAAATCGCTACAGGCTTTCATGCGTTTACAGTCTAGTTGATAACAGATTGACACTAAAGCCAGAATAACAGGTGATTCCAGGTTCGCTAAGTTAGCATCAATATTCTCAAGATTCATGCACAGTTGATTTGTATTCATGGTAAAACCTCACAATTAAATGACTACCACACCGAGGCGATAGCTGTCTTTTCATTAATCTCAATAATTCTCATACGATTAGCCAATTGTTGAATATTGCGTTTAGTTCCTGGTGATTGCCCGTCCCAAATCGCTAATCCAAAATCGGCACATTTGCACATAGCTTTATCCCGATCCATGTACCGATTACTATTCACTTCTGCCGTCGGCCAATTATTGATATTATTCCTGGGGCGATCGCCAATATGCCAAATTTGCACATTGTCGTATCCTACAGAATACAAATAACTTTGTACTAAAGCATCAACGCCGGTGGCATCACCAATCAGGATTGTGGCGTTTAGTTCAATAATTCTGTTGATACGGGCGATCGCTTCTGGATGTAACTTACTGATAGAACGTGAACCAGATATACAGACTTTCATAATATTTACTCCTTTGCTAGGTCCTGAATGTAAGAAGTTATCTGATTTAACAGCTCCCTATTCTCATTTATGCAAGTTTCTATTG
>Ga0209575_10000367_pt1 | contig 33910 bp, 32 predicted proteins | sample Medcelwee11metaG_FD_187172 | JGI IMG/M metagenome (GOLD analysis project Ga0209575, IMG submission 187172) | Freshwater pond sediment microbial communities from the University of Edinburgh, under environmental carbon perturbations - Medium... | ecosystem: Environmental > Aquatic > Freshwater >...
TGCCGAAGCCGCAGAGTGGCGAAGGCGGACGGGAGACACCGGACGAATCGGGGAGGAAAGGAAGAGTTGCCGCGTGAGCGAGTGATTTTTTAGCAGGGAAGCTAAAAAATTTGTCACGAGGTAGCGGCACTATCGAGCTCTTCTGTTATTTTTTCCCCATTTTCGCCAGAAGTTTTTGATGCCTCACCCATCTTTGTTCTCCAAAGTCACATTTATTTTTATGATATTTCCATCAATCTTGAAGTCCACATCATTGAATAAAAGATTATCCGGGATTATCAAGGTAACATCGCGTCCAAGGTTAATCTGATTAAACACCTTTTTCAGCTTGGTCTGAAGGGACTTAGCTGAGATGCTAATTTCATCGGAGTTAACCAATCCTTTGCGCTCAACAATTCGTTCCAACTCTGCCTCCCATATATCAGATGACACGTATTTTTCTGATATATCCTTGATGTCATTGTTCATTACCTTCTCTCTGCCTGAGCATAGTTCAACAACTTCTCGGCAAAATTCATGCTGAGCAATTGGGCTTTTTATGTTTTCGCGGACTTTTTCTATCAGCCCAATCGCCATAGCGGACTTAGTAGTTTCGTTGGGAATCTGTTTAGCCTTTAAAAAATCATCAATCCAGTATTTTGTCCGGCTACTTAGCCGGTCAATAGCATAGATCGTCTCGGAACCTTCAACAACCAGAACTCCCTTATCTATTAAGTCCGGGTTAATACCGCTGGAAATTTCAAGTTGTTGAGTTTTTCCATCTGTACGGGCTGACAGGTACTGCTGCTTAGACTCCGATTTGTATATGCCAATTGCAGACTTGTATGTCTTATCCACTTTTAGCTGTTCAAACAGAATAACAAAAAGATCGCCTGATGCAATATTGGGGTGATGGGCTGAGGCATATAAATGGCTAGCCAGTTTTTTCGATAGCTCTACGAATAAATCTTTTTTTGAAAAAAAACCGGATACATAATGTGCTACTTCGTTTAGTGCTATGTCACTCTCGTGGCTCAATACATACTGATTTTTGTTGCTGACAATCCCTTTTAAATAGCCGCTAAGTATTATGTTAGAGATATTGTCCGTAATGTCAAAGCATTGATCCGCCAAGATCAAAGGTTCCTCTCGTAGACGATTTCCTACCTGATGCAATATAACTGATCGAACAATAGATTCGCCGATTTCCACTTAATTCCTCCTGAGTACGGTAGTCAGCTATAGGAAAAACAAGGTTTCTAAATTTCCGTAAGCCGTTGTCTTTCCCATTGCCCGGCTGTTGGGCGGTTTTAAAAATAGGGAAAATCGCCTGCTAATCGCACTTAAACCAGCATGGCTACGTGCCCCCTTTTACGAAAATCTGAATTTTTCAAACTGCCCTGTTGAGGAAAGTGGTGCTTTCCTATTTCCTAGGACAAATCAGGCTGAGCGTTTTTTGCGAGAGTCACAACAATAATGACTACAAGCTTCCTATCGTCTGCCCAACTGCCATGCCTGCAAGCCTGTGCAAAATTCTGCCACAGCCTGGTAGGGTGGGCAAAACGCCTTTTTGTTTTACCCACCATGAATCATCGCAAATGGTGGGCAACGAAATTACTCTTAGTTTATCTTCTTCTTTCTCTATTTCTAGGGAAGATTCACCTGAATTGAATTAGCTATATTCCAAGTAATAGAGTAATCATCAATAACATATTTTTGCAATAACCGCGTTAGAAATCAGTGCTAACATGGCAATTAGAATGGTTTTTTTTCATAGCTATATCCTTGTTTTTAATAAGTGCCTAGCTGCGCATTGTAACACACCGCAAACACACACTCAACAACAGTTCCCCCTCGTGCAGCCCACCAGGAGGCTGCACAAGAAACATCAAAGCTCAAGGCTTTACCCCAGCCTGTTTGAAGGTTTCTAGCAGTGTCATCAGGTCGCCGGTCACTGGGGTGCGCATGGTAAAACGCAAGTCGATACGGCGGTTGCGTTGGCGATCTTGGGGAGTGAGATCGGGCACGACTAGACGACGGGTGTCGGCGTAGCCGCTGACTGAAAACAGTGGTTTCCCCAGTTGATTGCGCATCTCGCGTAACCCACGCAAACGGCCAGGATTGTCAGTCCAGTATAACCACAGGGCGATAGCACGGTCGGTGGACAGACCCCAATTGCCCATCGCCTGATAACTTAAGGGCTGGCTGTCGGTGTGGCCTTCAATAAAAATCGTGTCGATAAATTGCAGCCGTTTGGCGTGTTGCAGTGCTTCTGTCAGCACCTGGCCGATGAGGTCCACGGTCTGGCGTTGATCGGCGGCAATCTGGTATTCACCGGATTGGAAATGTAATTGGCTGTCGGGGATGCGCAGCACCGAGTGGTTGTCAGTGATTTCTACTTGTACCTGATGGGCGGTGAGATTTTTTTTGACTTCTTCTAGCATCTCGCGGCGCAGTCCTTCGATGCGCGCCAATTCAGCCAAGGCTTGTTGCACTTGCACTCGGGTGTCGCGGGCTAGACTGGTCTGTTGATCCAAGCGAATCATCACCGCCACCAGCGCCAAAATGAAAATGGCTAACAGGCTGGCGAGAATGTCGGAAAATGACAGCAGGTACGGATTTTCCTCTTCGTCAGAGGCAGGCGTTGCACGGGACGGATGAAATAAAGACATAATGGCCTCTGATCTGCGTATCCAAGACTGCGGCAAAGTATCACAATCGCGCCGCTTGGCTTGCGGTGATTCTCTGTCCGCACTTATACTAACCGAGTCGGTGCGTGTTGGACGGTTGCCGGGCGCTGTTTTTCTGTGAGGATAAATCCATGAAATTGAATAAAAAATTCCTGTCTTTCTGGTTCGTGCTGTGCTTCAGCCTGTATGCAGGGGCCGCCCACGCGCTACATACCCTGATCGCGGTGGCGGCCCAGACCGCCGTTGCCGATGCGCCGATCAGTCTCAAAGTGGAGAGTGCGCCCTATTTCTTGTTGTTTGACCACGAAGGCCGTTTTTTGCGGGCTTTGCCAAATTCCGCCGTGGGTAATCTTGCCAACACGGCCAGTTTGTTGGCAAAAAACAAAGTCACGGTGTTGGTGGGCGGTGGCTTTAATAGCCAAGCTTTGGAACTGTTGGCAGCCAGTTCTATCATCCCAATCCGTAAACAGGGCAATGCCAGCGCTGCCGTCACCGCTTTGTTGCAATGTGAAACCCCTGATCCCAAAACTAAAAAATGACCGTAGCCGTTCGGGCGTGCGGTGTTAGGCTGAACGCTCGGTTACTTTCCCGCACTGCCTGGCTGGTGCTTGAGCCGGTGCAGATTTTATCCCCTAGACGAGACCTATAATTCCCCTTGAATGAGATACCTCTAAGTGTACTGTTTGGTACGCTTTGTTTGTTGCTGCTGCTGTCCGCTTGTTTTTCCGGTTCGGAAACCAGCGTGATGGCGATCAATCGTTACCGCCTGCGCCATTTGGCGGGTAAACACCACGCCGGGGCGCGCCGGGTTCTGGAATTACTCAAACGTCCAGATCGCTTGATCGGCGTACTGTTACTCGGCAATAATTTCGTCAATATTCTGGCTTCCTCAATTGCCACGGTGATTGCTATAGAACTCGCGGGAGAAGGCGCGATTCCGCTGGCGGCGATGTTGCTCACGGTGGTGCTATTGATAGTCGGTGAAGTTGCGCCCAAAACTGTGGCGGCGATACATCCAGAACCCATCGCCTTTGCGGCTTCCTTATTCATCAAGCCACTGTTAAAACTGCTGTATCCGCTGGTGTGGCTGATCAACATCATGAGTAACAGCTTGTTACGTTTGCTGGGCATTTCACTGCCCAAGGTTGGTAATCATAGCCTGAGTGCTGACGAGTTGCGCACCGTGGTGCATGAAGCCGAGGGTATCATCCCTAAGCGTCATCAACAGATGTTATTAGGCATTTTTGACCTGGCCGATTCCACAGTGGAAGACATCATGATTCCTCGCCATGAAATCACCGGTATCGATCTGGAAGCGCCGCTCACCGATATTATCGAACAAGTCACGCACTCCCAGCACACCCGTTTGCCGCTGTATCGAGAAAGCATCGATCATGTGGTCGGTATCGTGCATTTACGCAAATTGCTGCATTACTTTGAACACGAAGACTTCACTAAGGAAGCTTTGGAAAAAGAAGCGGCCCGCGATCTTTACTTTATCCCGGAAGGTACGCCGCTTAACACCCAATTGCTGAACTTTCAGCGTCACAAGCGACGGATTGGCTTGGTGGTCAACGAATATGGCGACATTCAAGGCTTAGTGACCTTAGAAGACATCCTCGAAGAAGTGGTGGGCGAATTTACCACAACCCCCGACAACTTTAGCCGCGATGTGCATCCGCAACCCGACGGCACCTATTTGATCGACGCCAGCATCACCGTGCGTGAACTGAACAAGGTGATGCACTGGACGCTTCCCCTGGACGGCCCGCGTACCCTCAACGGCTTGATTTTAGATTACCTAGAGGCCATTCCAGAAGCAGGAGTCAGCTTACGTTTAGAAGGCTATCCTATTGAAATTGTGCAAATGGCTAACAATGCGGTGCGTACCGTGCGGGTGCGGCCTACCCATCCCTTGTCATAAATCAAACTGTTTTCATTAGGACATGCCATGACCACGCAAACCCTGCATTTTTTCCCCAAATCCCAGGGGAAAATCGCCAAAAACAAAGTGGTGCGACTCAAATACGCGCTGTTTGAACTACCCCACGGCCTGCTGGAATATCGCGACGATCTGTATTACTTACACGGCGGATACGGCGGTATGCCCGCCAAAGTTGAAACCCATCTCAGCGGCCTGGAAGTCGGCATGAAAACCGATGTAGAACTCAGCCCGCAAGAGGGTTTCGGCGAGATCGATCCCAGCCTGATTATCACGGGCGCTGCCAACAACTTTCCGCCAGAAGCCGACGCCGTGGGCGCACGCTTAGAAGGCGAAATGGACGGACGGATTATCCAATTTCGCGTCACCGCACTCAAAAACGGCCAGCTCACCGTAGACGGCAACCATCCTTATGCGGGTAAACATCTCAAATTCACTTTGGAAGTGATGGAAATCCGCACCGCCACCACCCAAGAACTGGGTTTGGGCTATGCCCTCAAAGACCCCGCCACCACGATCCACACTACCCAACACTGAAACACTGTTACCCCCCATCCTGTCAGGAGTCTGTTATGTCTAATCCAACCATCGCCGCCAAAAACCCGGCTGTCGTCGAACTCGAAACCGGTAAACTCTATTACTGGTGCAGTTGCGGACTTTCTAAAACCCAGCCTTTTTGTGATGGTTCCCACCAGGGCACGGCATTTCAACCGCTGGCCTTCACCGCTGAAAAAACCGGCAAAGCCTATCTGTGCCAATGTAAACACACCAAAAAGCCGCCTTTTTGCGATGGTACGCACAGTACCCTGTAACTTCCAAGCCATTAATAATCGCGCAGGGACGCAGAGGCGCAGGGAAGGCAAAAACAGTAAATCTTCTCTGTGCCTCCTGTCGAGTACATAAAAAAACCGCCCAGTCTATCCAGACTTGGCGGTTTTTTATTGCAAGGACTCGCCTAATGCGAGCGCGGCGGCTCTGGCACCAGAATCAACCGTTTCCCCAACAAACTATGCCCCACGATCTGACCACCGACATTGACCAAGCTATTCGGCGCTTGCGCAAAGAATTCGCTGGCACTGATCTCGCGACCCGTGGACAAGCGCTGCGCTGGCATGGTTGGCTGGTCGGGCGTAGGGGGAACTTGGGTGCGCTCATCAAAATACTGGCTGTCGGCATCGGTGCTGATGGCGATGCCCAGCACCACCAAGCTATTGGCTTGCGCATCCACTTGCGTAGCCGGGCCTTGCAGATGCGCCAAGGACAACAGCGTTTCCCGTTGCACCCGCTCAGCGACAAAAACGCCGGTGTCCAGCTTCATAAAACCATGCACCACCAAGCGTTCGCCCAGCACCAGTTCATTCAAGGCAAACTGGGCTTGCGGATGGGCGGGATCGAGGAATAAGGCGTTCGGCGGCACTTGAATGGTGAGTCCAAACAGTTGCAACTGCCGTTGACTGAGATCCACGGCTTCCAGCGGTGCGATCATCAGCAAGCGTCCCGGCGGCGTCCGACCGCTGGCTGCCCCATTGAACTCGATGCGTGCCAACTGCAACACGCCCCGCGCATCCGGTTTGCCGTGCGCCGTCAATTCGGCCCCCAACCGCAAATCCTGCACGTCGCCGAAGTGAAACTGGGTCTGTGGCGTAATCTCGGCAGGGCGAAACGCCAGATCAAAATCCCGCTCACTGACAAAACGGGTGACACTGCCGCGCAAAGTCAGCGGCGCTTCAGCAGGCGGGCGCAACCAATCGCCCGCGTTCAGATGCTGCGCGTACAGCACGCCCGCTTCCAGGCGTCCACCGACGGTCAGCCACGCGCCTTCAGTGGGGGTGACGGCCAGCGTCAGTGCCCTGCTGTAATCCACCAGCAACTCGCCCAAACGAAACTGATAAGTGGCGCTGTTCAGTGCGCTCACTTGTCCGCGCACTTGGGTGAGATTGTCCGGCGGTGGCGGAATCCGTGCCACTCGGCTCGCCAGCAGTTGTCCCGCCTCCAAGCCCAAGCCGCTGACTTGTAAAAATTCACCCACCATCAGTTCGCTCAAGCTGCCCAGTCCATCAAACACCGTGCGCGCATCCACTTGCACGAGTTGTCCAGCCACCGTGATCTGGCTTTGCTCAGTCTCCACGCTCATCACCGGGCCACGCAAATCTTCGGCAAAACTCACCCGCTGCACCGCACCGCTGCTGCCATCTGCCTGTAACGCAGTTTGTACCGTGACCATCATCCCCAAACGCAATTGCTCAGGCGTGCCCGGCTCGCCGTTGATGCTGATTTCAGCACTGTCAGTGACATACTCCACGCCGTTGACATAAATACTGCCAAACGCGCTGATCGGGCCGATAGTAAAGCCCGTGCCGCCGATGCCGCCTTCTGCGAGATCAGACAAGCCGCCGCCACAGGCGCTCAGTCCTAAAAACAGGGCAAATACCCCGCTACGCTGCCACACTCGCTTCATTTTTCCGCTTCCGTGATGTCTTGTTGGAAAAAATAGACCCCAACGCCTGCATAGTGCCGTCCTGTGCCCGAGGCTTGGGGATTACTGTCACGATCCTGGCTGGTCAGCCAAGTATTCAAATCTTCCAGCAACGCCTGACCATGCTGCGCCGCCAAGGTACGCAACATCGGCATCGCCTCGGCGGGTAAATTGTTGTAAGCGACTTTACGCTGAAAATAGCGCTCATCCGGGGCGCAAGCCAAATTATGCTCAATCGTCTCGATTAACAGCGCCGCGTCATTGCCCAAGATCGCCAACTTATCGGTGGTGCTGGCGTTGGGCACATAGGCGCGTTGTAACAACTTAATTCGCCCATCGGCCAAGCGCTCAGCCGTACCCACCCGCAACAACTCATCCAGCACCGCCCGCACTGGAATATCGCCGCCATAGGCATTGACCAGCCGAGTAAAAGTCGCGCCCTCCCCTTCTATGGGTAAGATCATCGGCTCGCCCCAACCATCCAGATAACTGCGATCCTGAATCCAGCCGCTGATCACCCGCGCCGCACGGTTATAACGCGCCACACTGTCGCCCACCGGCTGATCAGCCGCTTCGCGGACTTGTTTAACCTCTTTACGGGTCAACCCGGTAATCACCGAAATCCGCGAGTCGGTTTGTTTTTTACCAGGCAAGGTAAAGTCTTGCTCCGCCACGCTGACATAGGCACGTTTCGCCACCTCAATGAAGCTGCCACAGGGCACACCATGACGCAGCAACAACCGCGTCAGCGGCAGTAACAGCTTATACACGGCAGCCAATAAGGCACGCCTGGTTTCTTCCATGGTTCACTCCATCGCTATTGGTCTTAAAATACCAAAATAAGACAAACCGTCCTCATTATCCCACCAGTTCGGTACTGTTTTGTCATGATTATAGTATAGCGGATAGCTCACCAAGACGGCGAGAATAAAAGAGGGGGAACTATTTTGGTATTTTTTAACCAAGGTTTGGTAGGAAGGAAACGGTAGCGCGGGGTTCCGTCCCCGCGCGGGCATGGAAACGCGGGCACGGAAGCCCGCGCTACCGTTGTTGCTGCAACGCCTCCAACCGCGCCCGCCGCGATTCATAACCGGTTTCGTCTATGATCGCCCGCGCTTTGTCCCACTGTGCCCGCGCCTCCAGGACTGGCAGTCCTTCAAGGACTGCCAGTCCTAACCGCGCATCCGCTTCAAACAAACGCATCTCGCCGCGCTCGGCAATCTGCAACGCCTCGCGCAAATCCTGTTCGGCGTCTTTTAGTTGTCCCTGTTGTTGATACCAGGCGGCGCGGTGGAGTAAGCCGTGCGGCAACATGATTTCTTGTCCTGTATCACGCAAACCTTGCACCGCTTGGTCGAAATGGGCGTTTATCGCGGCGCTATCCGCCGCTGTGCCGTCAGCGGCAGACAGGGACAGGGCGCGGGCGAGGGCGAGGTGGTCGAGGGCGATGCTGAGAATGTCTACATTGTTTTGTTCCGCCCACGCCAGCGTCTTCTCCGCCCGTTCTAAAATCAACACTAAAGGCACAGAAGGCACAGAAGGCACTAACACGCTCGTGTCTTTCGTGCCTTTTGTGCCTTTCGTGTTAATTTTTTCCTGCCATGCCGCCAACAAACACTCACAATACCGATACCCCCGTAACGAATACAACAGCGGATACTGCGGCTGCCTTTCCCGCTGCATCGCCTCCGCCTCGGCGAACAACGCCAGCGCCGCCGCCCGCTCGCCGCGCAGGTGCAGCGTATCCGCCAGCGTGGCGCGCTTGCCCATGCGCTGAAACGCATCGCCACTCTGGTTCGCCCAGTCCACACTGCGCTGCGCCGATGCCACCGCGTCGCTTAACGCCCCCAGCGTGACCTGGAGTTCGCTGAGGTTGCCGGCGGCTATGGCAGCTTGTTTCCAATTTTCCTGGGCAACGCGCATATCCTCAGCCGCCCGCATCGGTTGCAGCGCCTCGCGCAGGCGGCCTTGGGCGCGGAGGCAGAAGGCAACATTAGCTATAACGTATCCTTTATCGGCATCAGTTATGTCTGAAATAAGCTCGCCCCAAGTACGAACAAAGAATCCGGCTAATGCTGATAAATCAGAGCCAAACAATCCCAGTTTGCGCCAACTATAATTTTCATTACCACGCCGTATTCTGGAATAAAAAACCTCATCCAACGCCTCCTGATGCAACCCCGCCCGACAGCCATGCGCGACGGCGGCGTAGAGCGGCTGCATCTCTGCAAAAGTATCCGGGTACTCTCTAGCACTGGCTTTGTAAAACTCATACAAGCGGCGGTTGGTTTCGCACCAAGTGCTGGGGGTATTTTTCAACGCGGCGGCGAAATGCTCACGAATCAGCGGATGGGTGTCAAAAACAAGCCCCTCTCCCCCTGGGAGAGGGGTTGGGGTGAGGGCATTCTTTGGCAATGTGTTGTGTTTGGGCGGGTTTCCCTCACCCCCGGCCCCTCTCCCAAGAGGAGAGGGGAAAATAAGGCGGGCGCTTGCCAAATTTTCCAGCATCTTCGCCCAATGCCGCTTATCCAACGCCGTCAAAGCCGGAAATTCAGCCAATACCACTTCAATTTCCGCCCGCCCCACCGGCCTATCAAACAAACTCAACACCCGCAAAAACGCGATTTCCGCGCTGTCTGCGCCAAAATGCCGTTCATACGAACGCATCACCCGCTGCGCATGACCGCCGAAATACTCCACGTCCGCCGCCTCCAGCAATGCGACTTCCTGGCGACAACGCACGTCGCCGCCGTGCAGGGTTTTCAACCAACTCGCCAACAACACCAGCGCCAAACCGTGACCGTCGAACTCCTGCGCCGCTTGTTTTAGCTCATCCGTCGTGCCGACGACCTGCAATTGATGCAACAATTCCGCGCCATCGTCCGGCGTGAACGCCTCTACCGACTCCTGCGCCACGCCCGGCCATTTCAATTCGGGAATCTCAAAGCGACTGCTGGCAACCACCAGACCGGCGTTTTGCACCGCCAAATCGTTCAACAGCCGTTGCAACCCTGCATCGCGCAATTTACCCAGCGGCGCAGCCTGTTGCTGCAACGGCTCAATCCCATCCAACACCAGCAAGGTTTTTTGCTGTTGAATCAAGCGCACCAACCTCGCCGCTTTGTCCAACGCCGTGCCCACCTCCGGGTTTTCATCACCAAACCACCCCAGCGCCTCATGGATAAATTTTTCCGACGACGCCTGCCGTTCCTCACCCGTGCCCTGCGAGTAAAAACTCCAACCAAACACCCGCTCAAAGCCGTTCCAGTTTTTCTCCTGCAACTGCCCCAGCCAATGTTTTAACAACGCCGTCTTACCCGTCCCGCCCGGCGCGTGAAACAACAAGATGTTGCGCCGAGCATCGGCGCAAGCCGCATCCAGCAAAGCCAATTCCGGCTTACGACGCACGAAAACCTCGCCGGTGTTGAGGGCCAGGATGGAGGAGAACGAGACTTGCGCGGGAATTTGATTTGCCCCAGCCGCTGGCGCGGATTGGTCGGATGGGGCTAGTGGGGGTTATTGAAACTTTCAGCGGCGCGACGAATCCCTTGCGCTATACCCTGCATAGCCTCGTCAATATTCTCCCATAGGGTAATCGGTCTAGCATTTTTCGGTAATGCTTGCAACTTGCTAAATGGCGCACCCGCCCAATCTACTGGACGCAAAATAATAGGAATCACCCGCGCTTCACCGCGTTCATGTTTTGCTAATGATTCTTTTAATTCTTTTCCCCAACAATAATCAGAAGCAATGAAATCTGAGCTAATCAATAACAAAATGATTCTCGCTTCTTCCATTGCTTTGAAAATTTCAGCTTCCCATTCATTGCCCGCTTCAATAGCGCGATCATGCCATTCTTCAATAATGCCTTGGCGTTGCAGAATTTTTAGGTGTTTAGCTAATTTATCACGCAATTCCTCGTCGGCATGGGAATAGGAATAAAATAGTTTTAATGGAGTTGACATGACTTTAGTTTTCTGCTTGGGATTATTCTCTGAACGAGAAACATTTGTTGAAATAAAATAATCAGCAGTAGGCTCTACATTTGGTAGAAATCCTTTGCCAGTAACTTCTTCTATAGCTTCCCGCAATTGTGCAAAATCATCTTTGTTTGGGTAGCGAGTTTCAGCAAACTTTATGATGCTTATTGCGCGTTCTGTCTGTGATCCGGGTACAATACTGCGAGAAGGAATATTATAATGAAATATTACTTCTTCAAACTGGGAGGGAATTAGACGATTTAACGCATCTAACAATATCTTTTTTTCGCTCACAATATACTCTCCTTATTTTTTCCGTATTATCTAAAATAGAGGAAATAGAACGGACATATTCATCCAACCTGCGGCTTGCATAACAAGTGAAATTTGCATAGCAACAATTTTAAATATAATTAAAATAGCCAGCATATAAAAAACTGATGAGAAAATAATAGCCAATTTTTTTGTTTGTGAATACTTGACATAATGTTGCTTAGCGCCCTTCTCTATAATTGAGAGTTTATACCCAGTATCGTCATTAAAAATAAATGTGTTTAATTTGTTTTCTAATTTTTTGAAGAAATGCAGGTCTCGAATGAGTTCATCATGAACTACTGCTATTCCGCCTTGTTTTTCTTTTATATAAGCTATATTTTCTTTGACTTGTTCATATAAGTTTTGAATTTCATGAAGAGGATAGTTGCTTAATTCTTTAATAAATTCTATAACTTTTAACCGAGAAAATCGCTCAATATCTGGTCTAGTTACGCTTATCTCATTATCTTTTATACCTATTTGCTCGCTAAAAAAATCAAGCGTTTCAGTTGCAGAATATTCAGCATATTCTTTTTTCTGAAAAGAAATATATTCTTTTTGTGTATATTTTCTAATAATATCAGGTGCAAATAATTGATAAATTAAATGCCCAATAACAGAAAAAAGCGCAGCAAAAAAAGCGGCAGCCCATGTCCAAGGCAATAGAGGGTCTTCTATAGTTCTTGGTTTAACGTCTTGATTAAATTGATTAACTTGATGAGTAATTTCTTGCAAAGAAGCTCTGAGCGATCTAGTTGATTCTTCTACTTCATGCTTTTCAAGTGCAGATAAAATCTCTTGTGATTGTTTTTGCAATGCTTGATAGCTGGTATTCATGACAGATGTAAGCCTTTCTGCTGCATAATTGTATTGATTTCCAGCCATACGAACCCCCGGCCACAAAGCCGCCAAAATAGGCACAAGAATGAGCATTAAGTAAGAAACCTTTGTCAAGATTTGAAGTTCTGACAATGTTCGCGTAAATGTCCAAGTAATATAATTTGATACTTTTCCAAAAAAAGATACTAGATTTTTTTTCGATTCCTTATAAAACAGCGAAAACTTACTTAACCAATTTATCATAAATAAAAACCTCCCTAAACTATGTACTTTTCCGGCGCGGCTGAATGCTCATCTCCAAATCCAACGCATGAAGCATGGCAAGCAAACTGCCTACATTTTGGCTTTCAGTTTCCAGAGGAGTGATTTTACCACTTGCCAAATGTGGTTGCCGAAAAATCGCCAGAGCAACATCATTAATTGCAACGCGCAGTAGTTGAGCATCCTCTTCTTCAAGCACGGCATTGAGATACGCGGCGATGTCTTGCGGTGTTTTTAAGTAGTCCGCTGTGCAATAGGGGACAGAGTGCGGATTATCATTCACGATAGTTTCTCCAATAGGTTTTAGCCAAAGCAATATCACGTTCTTGAGTGGATTTATCGCCACCGCACAATAACAAAACAATGGTATTACCATGCCAAGCATAATAAACACGATAACCTTTGCCTTCGGTGATGCGTAATTCTCTTATCCCTTCGCCAACGGTTTTCCAGTCACCTTCATTGCCCGCTAAAAGCCGTCGCAAACGCGCCAATATTTTGGCTTTGGCGCGTTCATCCGTGAGTTTGGCGAGCCATGCGTCAAACGGGATTCTGCCGTTTTCATCTCGGTATTTGTGAATTTCAAGCATGGAATAAAACTAATTTTCCCATTGCAAGGTGATTTCTAAATTCGTCTTGTCCATGCCTTTTACCAGCAGCGCGGTCACTTTTCCAGATTCCAATCCAACTTCCAAACCTAGTTTAACGCTGACTTTTTTAGGTTTAATGGTTTGTAGTGCAGTGTTGATGCCTTCGCCAAGCCCGGTAATCGCCGCCATCACATCATCAAATGATAAAGCCTTGAAGGATACTTTTTCTTTGCCGCCCATGCTGCGTGCTTCAACATACATCATTGTGCCATTGGGCAGTGTGACTGGCAAAATTTCGGCTATTTCGTCGTTCATATGCGTTCTCCTGAGGTTATGAATTTTAAGTGTTCTCGTGCCCATTCTCTCGTTCCCACGTTTCAACGTAGGAATACCTACCGTGTCGCCCCAACGGCACGAAACGAATATTACCCGCACTCCTGATAAACCTCAATCAAGCCCCCTTTTCCCGCATCCTTTTTGGTACTGGAGTAATGCCAACCTTCTGACGAGATTGAAATAAATGCAGCCCAGTAGGGCGCGTTTTGCTTGTGCTGCTTGTGCTGAGCGCGGTCGAAGCAAGCGCAGTCGAAGCATTGCGCCGTAACATGCCCCGCCGCTGCCCCCACCCGCCAGTTTATCCGCCCCATTCTGCCGCTGATTGCCCATTAATGGGTGGTTAAGAATCTCGCCCTAAGCTGCGCACCATGCCGAAACCTTTGACTGTATTAGGGGAGAAAATACCTGTGTTGCGCATAGCTGAAGTCACTGTAAAATTGTGGGTAACTGTTTGTTTATTATGGCTCACTTGCCTGCCCGCCAGCGAGGCCGTCAGCCCTGGGGAAGAGGAATACTTAGACCCCGAACAGGCTTTTGTCCTGGATACCCGAATAGAAGCCGATGCGATTGTCGCCCACTGGAAAATCGCCGATGGTTATCATCTATACCGCGACAAGCTGGCCTTCGCCCTGTCGCCAGCCGCCGACTTGGTGGCGGCTCCCCAACTGCCTGCTGGTGAAATACACGAAGATGAATTTTTCGGCAAAGTGGCAATTTATCACCATGAATTGACGGTGCGCCTGCCGTTTACCCGCACGCCACCCAGCAACTTAGCTGGCTTACAGCTCAAAATAGACTATCAAGGTTGTGCCACCGGCATGTGCTATCCGCCGATCAGCAAACTGGTGTCGCTCAGCACCAGCGGCCCGACAGCAATCAACGACGCGCCGCAAGTTGCCCCACAATCCGAACAAGACACCATCGCCAGCACCTTAGCCGGTGGTAATATCTTCTGGATTTTACTGAGCTTTTTTGGTTTTGGTTTACTGCTGGCCTTGACTCCTTGCGTGTTTCCCATGATTCCGATTTTATCCGGCATCATCGTTGGTCAGGGCAAAGACATCACCACCCGCAAAGCCTTCATCATGTCGGTGACTTATGTGTTGGCGATGGCCTTTGCTTACAGCATCGCGGGCGTGGTCGCGGGCATGGTGGGTGAAAATATCCAAGCCGCTTTCCAAAATCCCTGGGCCTTGGGCGCATTCGCCGCCGTGTTTGTCGCCTTGTCGCTGTCGATGTTTGGCTTTTATGACTTGCAATTACCCAGCGCCCTGCAAAGCAAACTCACCACGCTCAGCAATCGCCAATCCGGTGGCACCCTGATCGGCGTCGCCATCATGGGCTTCCTCTCCGCCTTGATTGTCGGCCCCTGTGTCGCGGCACCGTTGGCGGGCGCGCTGATTTATATCGGTCAAAGCGGAGACGCCGTATTGGGGGGCTTGGCCTTATTTGCCCTGAGTCTGGGCATGGGCGTGCCGTTGATCATTATCGGCACCTCGGCGGGCAAACTACTGCCCCGCGCTGGCGGCTGGATGGAAGCGGTCAAATATGTCTTCGGCGTGATGCTCTTAGGCGTGGCGGTGTGGATGTTGGAACGGGTGTTACCAGCCCACGTCGTGATGCTGCTCTACGCCCTGTTACTGATTTTGCCAGCGGTTTACCTGGGCGCGCTGGACAGCCTGCCCACTGGCGTTTCGGGCTGGCGCAAATTGTGGAAAGGTGTGGGCGTGGTCATGCTGTTATCTGGCACGACTTTGTTACTGGGCGCGGCAGCGGGTAGTTCTGACTTGTTACACCCGTTACAAGCCGTCCACCTGAGCAATGCCGTCGCTGCCGATGCACCCAGTCAAACCGAGTTCAAGCCAATTACCAACTTAGCCGAACTCGACCAAGCATTGACCGCAGCACAAGCAACGAGCAAACCCGTGGTACTGGATTTCTACGCCGATTGGTGCGTGGCCTGCAAAGAAATGGAACACTACACCTTCGCCGATCCCAAAGTACAACAAGCCCTGGGCAAGATGACGCTGCTGCAAGTCGATGTCACCGCCAACAACGCCGACCACAAAGCCTTGTTCAAACGCTTTGGCTTATTCGGGCCACCCGCGATGATTTTCTACGATGCCAAAGGGCAAGAGCAGAAAAGCCTGCGCTTGGTGGGTTTCAAACCCGCCCCGGAATTTCTCACCCATATACAACAGGTGTTGTAAAACGCCAAAAGTCACAACGCCAGTGACCTAAAAACCCGCACGAAACGGCGATTCACGAAAAAACCTGACAGGCTTGGTACGCCGGTCAGGTTTTTTAGTTTTTAGCCCAGCAGCAAGCTACTTTTTCCGTAACTGCCTACCTGTCTAAAACCAATATTCACCGCAGAGACGCAGAGTACGCAGAGAAAAACCGCAAAGTGAATGGCTTGTCTTTGCGCCCTTTGCGTCTTTGCGGTAAATTTTTTTGGGGTAGGTAGTTACCTTTTTCCATGATTGCCTTAGCCTGGAGTTTAGTCAGTTTTCCACGAAACCCACCTTAACATAAGCCCGCGCCACTGTTGGGGGTAGCGGAATTCAGGAGGTTGCGTTACATTAGCCGAGATATTTCGGAATACAAGCCACCAGCGGGAAAGCATCGAGTTCTTCTAATGTTCACGCTCAAGTGCCTAAAGGACAAATCAGGTCAAACCCTGAAAATCGGGAAATTGTTTTTAGACGGTTACTTAATTCTAATGCCAGTTAATCGCCATGTATCCCATTGATCCCGTCACCGTGATCGGCTTTGCCGCCGCAACCTTGACCACCTTGGCTTTTTTGCCACAGGTGTACAAAACCTGGCGCAGCCGTTCGGCGCAAGATTTGTCGTATTTAATGCTGCTTACGTTTACCAGCGGCGTGCTGTTGTGGCTGGTTTATGGACTCTATTTGCAGGCATGGCCAATTATTCTGGCCAATATCGTGACTTTTGGGCTGAATTTATGGCTAATACTCTTGAAGGTACATTATAGCCGTCAGCGTAGCGGTACAGACGAGCGCTTGTAACGACACTGCACGCTGCTGTGGTACAGCGTCGTGCAGTGTGTCAACGATTAACGCTGATTGGCAGGCACGTAATCGCGTTTAGCGGCACCCACGTATAACTGGCGCGGACGGCCAATCTTCAGGCCCGGTTCTTCCATCATTTCTTTCCACTGTGCAATCCAGCCTGCCGTGCGTGCCACGGCGAAGATCACGGTGAACATCGAGGTTGGAATCCCCAAGGCGCTCAAGATAATGCCAGAATAGAAATCGACGTTTGGATACAGCTTGCGCTCAATGAAGTAAGGGTCTTCCAAGGCAATCCGTTCCAATTCCATCGCGATTTCAAACATCGGCAGTTGTTGATCGGCTTCCAATGCGCCCAGCAACTGATGACAGACTTCACGGATGATTTTGGCGCGTGGGTCAAAGTTTTTATACACTCGATGTCCAAAGCCCATCAAACGGGTCGAGTTGTTTTTGTCTTTGACCTTTTCAATATAAGCCGGGATGTTTTTAATGCTGCCGATTTCTTGCAGCATTTTCACCACGGCTTCATTAGCACCACCGTGTGCAGGCCCCCACAGCGTGGCAATCCCAGCAGCGATACAGGCATAAGGATTGGCCTGTGAACTACCCGCTAAGCGTACTGTGGAGGTACTGGCGTTTTGCTCATGATCGGCGTGCAGAATTAACATGATTTCTAAGGCTTTGACTGCCACTGGATTCATAAAGAATTCGCGGTTGGTCAAATGGAACATCATGTTAAAAAAGTTTTCTACATAACCAAATTCATAACTGGGGTAAACATAAGGCCGACCCAGCAAATACCGGAAGCTCTTGGCCGCAATCGTGGGCATCTTACCCAACAAACGCAACGCACACATGTCGCGGTGTTCGGGGTTGTAAATGTCCATTTCGCTGTGGTAATAGCTCGACATCCCGCCGACCACCCCAACCAGCATCGCCATTGGGTGCGCATCCCGTCTAAAGCCGTCGAAGAAATTCAACAAGCCTTCGTCTAACAACGAGACCCGGCGAATTTTGCTGGTAAACACATCCATCTCGGCAGGGGTAGGCAATTCGCCATTGAGGAGCAGATAACTGACTTCAAGAAAGCTGCTGTGTTCTGCAAGCTGTTCTATGGGGTAGCCACGATGCAGCAGAATCCCTTCATCACCATCAATAAAAGTAATTGCACTTTCACAACTCGCGGTGGTCATAAACGCGGGATCGAAAGTGAACAAGCCAAATTCTTTGGCCAGCGCCTGGCATTCCACCACCGGACTGCCATGAGTGCCTTCTTTGATCGGGCACTCAATCGATTTGCCGGTTCTATTGTCAGTGATCGTGACAGTTTTACTCATACTTCCCCCTTTCAAGAGTGTGTCTATCGCAAACTCGGGATAACTGCGGATGTCTGCATACGCAATATTAGACAAGGCTAGACTTGCAGGCCCATAAACAAACATTATACTGCAATGCAGCAAGATTGGGGAAAGGGGCGTTAAAAATTTATCCGCGCCATACCCACACCAAGCCCTATCAGCTTAGGAAAGTCCTAAAAACCTGGGTGTTAAGCCACGAAATAAAGGGGCTGGCAGGGATGTTATGACTGAATATGACAGTATTCAGTCAAACTCTGGCGGATTTTAGCTGCACCGCACCATAAAACAAATTGGGGCGGGATGGTGTGATTCTACCCGTTTGCTTAGGGTGTTTTGGGGGAAGCACTGGGGGTTTTGATGTTTTTTTCCGCGACGGTTTTATCCACAGCGGTGATGTGAATTTGGTCAATCCAAACCTGCCCAGTTCCTTTAATCGCAACGCCGTAATTCATCACCACGGTGCCAGGCGGCACATCAAACACCACCTCAAATAAGCGCCAATCTTCGGTCGATCCTGCAAAACTGTCCACGGCATTCAGGCTGAAGGTATTGCTTCTTTCTGGGAAAGTCGTTGTCCACAGCGTAACCAGTCCGTCTGGATTATTGGCTTTCAGAAACGCTGAGACTTTTACTCGCTGCTTGGCATAGGAGGTCATGGGCGTGTCTTGATAGACCTGCGACCAATCACTGGGTTTAGCGCCAGCCGGGGCTTGTAAGCGCAGGCTTTCAGTGGCTGGCTGGCGATGTACCTGCTTATCTGTTTCCAGGGTATAAGCCGGATTGCCGGTCTTAATCCAACCTAAAACAGATTGTATGGTGTGAGCTGCCTGCGGATTTGCACTCAACAGCAAACCTAAGCTAAAGACGCCAGAAACAATGATTTTTTTCACAAGAACTCCTGGGTTATTTAAAATAAAATATAAGCAATTCTTTCAATTAAATAAATGCTCAATTTCTTTTAGATGACGTTCTAAAGACAGAGATAACATAGAGGAAATAGTAAACAGGGTTGCCAGCACATTCAGATTAGAATCGGCTTCGCAACCGGCACGTATGCGTTCTAAAAATTGATAGTTTAAAATTTGTACCTCCTGAAAATAGCGCTTCAACCCCTCAAAATCTAACTCAAAAGTATCACCTTTTTTATGTTTAAAATATTGCTGTAGCAGATAAGAAGAAGTAATTCTATAAACTGCTTCATCCATCGAAGCAAAGGGTAGATGGAAATAAGCCATTCCCCGCATCTTGGAGAGAATAGGACAGGCGCTGCTGGCCATCACAAAACCGATCAAAGCACGTAGACCAGTTTGTGCATCGGTGTATTTGATATACTCCCGTTCCGGGGTTTTAACATGAATGTCGGCGGCTTTACAGGAAAGTACCTCATTGAAACCCATAACAATTTCCTGCGCATCAATCGCCGCTGGACAATGCGAATAGACTTGTTTATCTAGCGAACAATTGGGGCACTGGTGAAAATTCAGCACAGTCCAAGCGGGGTATTTAAGGCTATCGAGCTGCTTTTCCCGAGGCCGTTCAAACTCAACCCGATAATTGAGAACGTGACCATCCTCCAGTGCGAAGGTGTATTCAATATGCATGTCGTGCCCCATATAGCGACGCTGAGAATCCAGTAGCAATGGCAATTATTTTGCAAAGCTTATACCAAACTAACTACCACCGTTATTCACGAAGCGTAGGAATTTATCACTATCAAATGCTGATAACAAATAAAAATCGCTCTCCTGGTTAAGACAACTAATTGTCACTAATCGGATTTTTTAGCGGCTGATAGCATGGATTCAGATGGATGAGGCAGGCATCAATGTCACTGGTGCTTGGTACTGCCTATTTAAACGGCGACCCCCACTCATCAAGCGGCTGACCGGATGAGTGGGGTTTCGCGACAGGCAAATTACGGGCTGGTTTCAGCAGAGGCGGCGGCGCTAGGAGGAGCCGCGTAAGCGGGCGCACTCCAGGCTGGATAAGCGCCATAGTAACCATAATAAGGGTAGGCACCCCAAGCTGGATACCTATAACCACCGTAATAAGGCGTACCCCAAGCCGGATAATAGCCATAACCCGGATAACCGTAGGGGCCATAGCCACCATAGTAGGGGTAATAATAATCGTCCCAGTCATCCCAAGGCATCCAATTCCAGAAAAATGCCTGGGCTGATTGACTCACTCCAAGTGTTGCAGCACTGACCAGCAACATGGCGGCCAGGAAACGTGCCAGCCTTCTCATGACAAACCTCCTATTGCAGTTGTGGTATCACCACCTCAAAGATTAAAGATCCAACGGTGGGGTTTAGCTCCATGCCGCCCGATCTCGCCCTTAGTATAGTAGTCTTTTCTAATATTTCAAATAGTGACTAACTCATTGAAAAAAGACTTCTTATTCCAGATGATGGACTTGAGTGTCACAAAAAACCCGTCTGGTTTTTAAAACCAGACGGGTTTTTACTATCCCTGGAAGCACAACTGGCAACCAGGATTTTCGGCATCCATATCCATAAAAAAACCCGGCCAATGCCGGGTTTTACATCAGGCCATCGCCCGGATGTGGGCATTGAGACGACTCTTATGGCGTGCTGCTTTATTTTTATGAATCAAGCCCTTGTCAGCCATCCGGTCGATCACCGGGACAGCCTCTTTATAGGCAGAAGCGGCATTGTCTTTCTCACCGACGCTGATGGCTTTCAGCACTTTCTTGATATAGGTACGCATCATTGAACGCTGGCTGGCGTTCTGGATGCGGTGATCTTCCGCTTGCCGGGCGCGTTTTTTTGCTTGAGCAGTATTGGCCAAGGTCTTACTCCTAAATAAAATTCCGTTTGTAATCAGAAAACTGGCTAAACCGACTATTATCTATCGTTGCAGCACTCTCGTCAAGAGAAGATTCAACAAGCGACCTGAACCACGTTGGTTCGCTCCCTTTAGCCCGCTCCCTTCGGCTCCGCTCAGGGAGCGGGCTAAAGGGAAATAGGCTAAAAACGCTGCAACACCAATGAGGCATTAGTACCGCCAAAGCCAAAGCTATTGGACATGACCCGGTTGAGGTGAATTCCGTCCATACATTCGCGCACAATCGGCACACCAGCGGCACCCGGGTCTAGTTCCTGGATATTCGCTGAAGCCGCAATGAACCCTGCTTCCATCATCAGCAAGCTGTAGATGGTTTCGTGGACACCCGCTGCACCGAGTGCATGACCGCTCAGCGATTTGGTGGAGCTGATATAGGGCAGTGTTTGACCGGCAAACACGGTTTTAACCGCTTCCAATTCGCGCAAATCTCCCACTGGAGTGCTGGTGCCGTGGGCGTTGATGTAATCCAACGGGCCAGCGACGGTGGCTAAGGCTTGCTGCATACAACGCACTGCCCCTTCGCCAGAAGGCTGTACCATGTCATAGCCATCTGAGGTTGCGCCATAACCGACAATTTCAGCGTAAATTTTTGCACCGCGCGCTTGCGCATGTTCCAATGACTCCAACACCACCACGCCACCGCCGCCAGAAATGACGAAACCATCGCGGGTCGCATCATAGGGCCGCGAAGCAGTGGTGGGGGTATCATTGTACTTAGAGGACAGTGCGCCCATCGCATCGAACAGTACGCTCATGGCCCAATGCACTTCTTCCCCGCCGCCGGCAAACATCGTATCTTGCTTGCCCATCTGAATTTGTTCATAGGCATTGCCGATGCAGTGCGCACTGGTGGAACAGGCGGAACTGATCGAGTAGTTCACGCCCTTAATTTTGAAAGCGGTACACAGACAAGCCGAGGTGGTGCTGGACATGGTGCGGGGCACCATATACGGCCCGACTCGGCGCAAGCCTCTTTCACGCAACAAGTCAGCAGCCAGTACCTGGTTTTCTGGCGAACCACCACCCGAACCCATAATCAGTCCGCTGCGCGGGTTAGACACCTCAGCGTCACTGAGTTGAGCATCGTCGATGGCTTCTCGCATCGCCAAGTAATTGTAAGCCGCCGCGTCTCCCATAAAACGACGCAGTTTCTTGTCTATCAGCGCATCGGGATCAATTTTGATGGCACCGTGGACGTGAGAGCGAAAACCCAGGTCGGCGTACTCTTGCGCAAAGCCAATGCCAGAGCGCCCTTCGCGTAGCGCCTGCAAGACTTCGGCTTTGTTGTTGCCTAGGCTGGAGACAATCCCAACTCCGGTAATAACAACACGTTTCAACAGTTTCCCCCCATGATTTCTTGCGTCACTGGCAAAAAACCAACTTTAGATCAGAATCAGTTTGAGGATGATCTCAGCGCAAGCCAAGCGCTATGGCACTCGGTGCGCCAGGATCGATATTAAACCTGATTTAGGTTTGGAAAGGGAGCGCTTGAATTGAGCAAGGTCAGTTTATCGCCCGCCACGCTTTCCCAGCACCGCATCAAGTCTGCCCGCTTAAAACTTATCGGTGGACATGAACAAGCCCACACGCAACTCATTGGCAGTGTAGATCACACGCCCGTCAACTTCCATAATGCCATCGCCAATGCCCATGACGAGTTTGCGTATGATGACACGCTTCATGTCGATACGGTAGGTCACTTTTTTCGCAGTGGGCACGACCTGGCCAGTAAATTTGACTTCGCCCGCACCCAGTGCGCGTCCGCGTCCGGGGCCACCCATCCAGCCCAGAAAGAAGCCGATTAATTGCCACATAGCATCCAAACCCAAGCAGCCTGGCATCACGGGATCACCAGGAAAATGGCAGTCGAAAAACCAGAGTTCTGGGTTAATGTCGAGTTCCGCAATAATACTGCCCTTACCCGCACTCCCACCATCTTCGGTAATGCTGACGATGCGGTCAAACATCAGCATGGGCGGCATCGGTAGCTGTGCGTTGCCAGGGCCAAACATATGACCTTGCGCACAGGCAATCAGGTCATCTCTGGCATAGCTGTTTTTTTTGGTTAAAGGTTCCACTTGATTCATAGCGTAAGAGTAAGTCGATAAAATCCCGCGCCGCCGACTGGGCGGCCCAAGGCGTGAATGTATCAGCGAGGCAAAACACTGCCGCGCCCGGTTGTGCATCGGAACAACACCATAGAACTCGGACAGCGGCCATCCTGGGCAGATTCGTGCGGAATGGCCTGTCGTAGAATGACATCTTTGTGACAGATGGTCTAGCCTAACATCTCTGCACGCGGATTAAACGGCAGTTGTTCGGCCATCTGGGCGTAGAACAGGCGGGCGCTTTCGCTGTCAGCCGGAGGAATCACAATTTGCAAAATCACGTACAAATCCCCCGGCTCGACGCTGGGCAGACCACGCCCTTTCAGACGCAATTTGCGGCCTGACTGGCTGTTGGGAGGGAGTTTCATATCCACCGGGCCACCGAGTGTCGGCACCGCCACCGTGGCTCCCAAGGCCGCCTCCCAAGGCGTAATTGGCAAATCTAAAGACAGATCGCGACCTTCAATGCGGTACCAGCGGTGTTTTTCAAACATGATTTCCAGATACAGGTCGCCACTCTTACCACCGCCCAAGCCGGGCGCACCCTGACCATTGAGGCGAATTTTCTGGCCTTCAGTCACGCCCTTGGGAATTTTGACATTCAAACTGCGAGTGCGACTGTGGATATGCCCCTGGGCATCGGTGTCTGGGGTTTGCAGTTGAATCGAGCGAGTAGCCCCCTGGTAAGCATCTTCTATGCTGACGCGAATTTTAGCGTGATGATCCTGGCCTTTGCCGTGTACCGGGCCGCGCCGACTCCGCGTATTGCGCGTACCCGCCTGTCCACCAAACAGAGACTCAAAAAAATCGCTGAAGTTGACATCGCCCCCGCCACCAAAACCGCCGCTGAATTCAAAACCCGCATTCCAGTCCGGCGGCGGACGGAATTGATCGCCCGCTTTCCACTGATCGCCTAAGTGATCATAGGCCACGCGCTTCTCAGGGTCTTTGAGTACCTCATAAGCCTCGCCAATTTCTTTGAAATGTTGCTCGGCGTTGGGTTCTTTACTCACGTCTGGATGATATTTGCGTGCCAGCTTGCGGTACGCCCGCTTGATTTCATCCTGGCTCGCATCGCGTGCAACCTCCATGATCTTGTAATAGTCTTTGTATTCCATACCGCTCATAGTGTCTGGGTAATCCCGGCGGGTTTCTCGCGGCAGCACAAACCACCACTCAACCCGCCGGAAGGGGGGGTACGCTTAACTTTGCACTTCTATCTTACGCGGTTGCGCTATCGCACGTTTAGGAATCGACACTTCCAACACGCCATTTTTGCCGCTGGCGGTGATTTTTTCGGCGTCAGCGGTGTCTGGCAAACCAAAACGGCGGTAGAAAGTGCCGCGCATCCGCTCCACACGCTTATAAAGCTTACGCTCGTTTTCTTCTTCTAACGGACGTTCGCCGCGCAAGGTAAGTACACCTTGTTCCATGGTGATTTCAATGTCTTTGGGATCAACGCCCGGAATATCAGCATAGATCACAAAACGGGTTTCTTCTTCACGGATATCCACTGCGGGCGTCCAAGCGCTGGTGGCAACACTGGTTTCCTCGTCATTATCGGGCAGTGAGCCGCCTCTGCCCAGACGTTCCAAGTCTTTTTGCCACTGAGTCAACAGATTCCAAGGCTCATGATGACGGATAATACGCATAACAAGGCTCCTATAATCAAGTGGATAGAAATGACCCGCAGGGCTGCGGATTCAGGTTACACAACGATATAGGAGCGCTCCGCTACGTTTCAATAGGAGCCCAAAAAAACCGTTTCAACGAATATCTAACCACAGTAATTGTTGTAAATACTCGCCATAGCCGCTTTTAAGCAGCGGTTTTGCCAATTCTAACAAGCGCTCATCGTCAATATAACCTAAACGCCAAGCGATTTCTTCAAGGCAGGCGATTTTCAACCCTTGACGTTTTTCAATGGTGGAGATGTAACCTGCCGCTTCTAATAGCGATTCATGCGTACCCGTGTCTAGCCAGGCTAAACCGCGCCCCATGATTTCTACGGCTAATTGGCCACGTTCCAGATAACAGCGGTTAACATCGGTAATTTCTAATTCTCCCCGCGCTGACGGCTGAATATTTTTTGCAATTTCAACCACCTGTGAGTCATAGAAATACAGCCCCGTGACTGCATAGTGGGATTTGGGCTGCTGGGGCTTTTCTTCCAGACTCAACACCCGTTGCGAACCCTTTTCAAATTCCACCACACCATAGCGCTGTGGGTCGCTGACTTTATAGGCAAACACCGTGGCACCGCCGGTTTTTGCCGCCGCACGCAGCAGTTGCTTTTGAAAATCATGACCGTAAAAAATATTATCGCCCAAAATCAAAGCGCAGCCGTCCTGACCGATAAAGTCTTCGCCAATAATAAAAGCTTGTGCCAAGCCATCAGGGGATGCTTGTACGGCGTACTGAATCTCAATCCCCCATTGCCGACCATTGCCCAGCAGTTGCTCAAAACGGGGGGTGTCTTGCGGGGTCGAGATTAATAAAATGTCTCGAATGCCCGCCAGCATCAAGGTAGACAGCGGGTAGTACACCATCGGCTTGTCATACACCGGCAGCAATTGCTTGGATAAAGCCAAAGTCGCAGGATGTAAACGGGTGCCAGCACCGCCGGCGAGAATAATGCCTTTCATCAGTCACAGTTCCTTGGGCTTACTGCCCTGTATTCGGTTCAAACCCCGCCCAAGCCCAGGCGCTCGCCACGATAACTGCCATCCATGACGCGCTGACACCAAGCCTCATTGTCCAAATACCATTGCACGGTTTTACGCAATCCGGTTTCAAAGGTTTCTTGGGGCGTCCAGCCCAGTTCACGCTGAATTTTACTGGCATCAATCGCATAACGTCGGTCGTGTCCTGGTCGATCTGCGACGAAGGTGATCAGCTTGGCATGGGGACGGTGGGGCGAGTCAGGCAGCAATTCATCCAGCGCGGCGCACACACCATGCACCACCTCCAGATTGGTTTTCTCATTATGTCCCCCGATATTGTAGGTCTCGCCCAAGCGGCCCTGTTGTAGCACTTGCCAGAGCGCCTTGGCGTGATCATCCACATACAGCCAATCGCGAATATTGGCCCCATCGCCGTACACGGGTAGTGGTTTACCGGCCTTGGCATTGAGCATAATCACCGGAATTAATTTTTCCGGGAACTGGTAAGGCCCGTAATTATTTGAGCAATTGGTGGTGACAACCGGGAAACCATAAGTATGATGCCAGGCACGCACCAGATGGTCGGAGGCCGCTTTGCTGGCCGAATAGGGTGAATTGGGGGCGTAGGCGGTGGTTTCAGTAAATAAGCCGGTTTCGCCTAAGCTGCCATAGACCTCATCGGTGGATACGTGGTGGAAGCGAAAACGTGCTTTGGCGGGGGCTGCCAAGCCTTGCCAGTAAGCACGCGCCACCTCCAACAGGGTGTAGGTGCCCAAGATATTGGTGTTAATAAACTCGGCGGGGCCGTCAATGGAGCGATCCACATGGGATTCAGCCGCTAAATGCATCACGGCGTCGGGCTGGTAGCGGGCAAACAGCGCCTGCATCGCTGGCTGATCGACGATATCTTGCTGTTCAAAGTGATAATTAGGATGTTGACTGATCGCCGTCAGAGAATCTAAGTTCCCGGCGTAAGTCAGTTTATCGACGTTGATGATGACAGCATGAGTGGTGTTGAGCAGGGTGCGGATGATGGCAGACCCGATAAAGCCTGCCCCGCCAGTCACAATGAGTTTCAAAGACATATCCTTACGCTGGAAAGAGCCGTGTTGATGCAGGCGGGCCTGCCTTGGGAAACTGTATTATAGCTTGGATTGTCGGGTATTATAGCCCGTTGTTGCAATAAGCCCCGTTGCTTAAGCGTTGGCATAATCTGTGCTGGAATCGTTACCAAGATGCGTTTCATTTTGCACCCATATCCTCGCAGGGAACCTCGGTTCTCTAGCCCATGCCTTGCCGAACCAATCGGCTTTTTTTGAAGGTGGAGATTGCAAATGTCTAAGCCTTATCCCCAGTGGATACAGCGCGCACAGGCAGGTATTGCTACCGTGTGGCCTCGCTGGGCGCTCACTAGACAACTGGCGTTGTTACATCGGCTGATCAATACCCGTTTACTGTTGGCGGGCGTGGGGTTGGTGTTAATCGGTTTGCTCGGCTTAGTGGTGACTGCGGTCAACCAGTCTGAACAGCTCAATACCCGCCTGAATACCCAGCCCCTCCAAGCCCTGAGTGAGCGGGAAGCGGGGCGTCTAAATCATAGCCTGGATCAGGCGCGTCGTAGCGTGGCCCGGCTAAAAAATTACGTGGGCCTGTTTGCCGAGCATAGCCCGGTGAACCCTGCGGATTTGGCTTTGGTTGAGCGCTTGATGCAGGCTGAGTTGGGGCAACAACAGGAACAACTGAGCAATTATTTTGCGTATGAACGCAGCCAAGCTAAAAGCTATTTTGATAAAAATGCCATGCTAGGCGTCGTTTACAAAGACGCGGCCCGCCGGGCAGAAGCGGATTATGACGATCCGGCCCGTTTAAAGTTTAAAGTTTGGCAAGACAGTAATTACTTGAGCAACGAACGCGAGTACTGGTATCACATTAACAAGCAAAGTGAAAAAATCCACATCACGCCGTTGTATTATGACAAAAATTATATGCGTCAATGGGTATTCAGCGTAACCCAGGGGTTGTATGAGCATCGTCAGTTTCAGGGAATGGTCGGCATTAATTTACTGGCAGACAGTTTCTTTGGCCCCGTTGAACAACAACGGATCGGGGAGAGCGGTGGGTTGTTATTGGTAGATTACAGTAGTGGGGCTTTGTTGACCCAAACCCAGGCTCCCGGTCAAGCAGAAGAGGCTCCCGCCGCTGCGCTGATTGGCAAATACGGGCGGATGCAACACAACTTATACAATGGGGAACAGCAGAAAATCTGGCAAAAAGCACTCACTCAGGACAGCCAGGGTGTCCAGGTACAGGGTGATAACCAAGAAACCTACCTATTGCACACCAAGGTTTTGGACGCCGTGCCTTGGACGCTGGTGGTTTACCAGCGCGTCGATGAAATCAGCCAAGTCAGTAGCCAGCTTTCTTCGCGCTTGCTGAGTGCTTTGTTAATGGGGTTGGGATTGTTGTTACTGGGATTGTGTTATCTCCAAACCCTGCGACCCTTGCGACAAATACTGACTGTGGTTGAGCAGGCTAACCAAGACACCGACGACACGCTCTGGCAGGTGCCGGTGAGTGGCAGCCCTGAAACGCGCCGCCTGGGCATGGCGTTGAATCGTTTTTTTGCAGAACATCTGTACAGCAATCGCAATGCCCGCGACGAACAGCTTCAATGCCAGCAACGCTTACAAAGCTATGAAGCCCAGTTGCGGGAAAAAAACCAGAAACTGCTTGCGCACGGCACCCAGTTGCAACAACATAACCAGCAGCTAAACCAAGCACGGCGTGTTGTGCAAGCAGCCAAACAACGCCTGCGCATGGCGGCTACAACCATTCAAAAACTCAAGGTGTATGCCCGCAAAGCCCAACTGACCGTGGAGCAATCCAAACTTGAGGTGGATATTGCCAATCAAACAAAAACCCGTTTTCTGGCGAATATGAGCCACGAATTGCGCACGCCCATGAATGCGATTATCGGTTACACCGAAATTTTACAAGAAGATGCGCAGGAGTTGGGCTATGACGAATTCATTCCCGATTTGCAAAAAATTCACGGGGCCAGTTACCATATGCTGGATTTAATCAACAACTTGTTTGATTTATCCAAAATTGAATCCAGCCAGATGGAACTTTATCTGGAAACCTTTGACGTGGTGCCCATGCTGCAAGATGTGGTGGTCACCGTTCAACCGCTGGTTGAAAAACAGGACAATCTGCTGAAATTGCAACTCGATAATGCCCTAGGCACCATGACGGCAGACCTCACCAAGGTTCGCCAAAGCTTGATGAATCTACTCAGCAACGCAGGCAAGTTTACCAAACAGGGCTTGGTCACACTGGCGGTCAGCCGGGAACGTTTGGGCGGGCGGGACTGGATTATTTTCAAAGTCAGTGACGAAGGCATCGGCATGAGTCCCGAACAGCTACGCAAATTACGTGAGACCTTTGTGAGCTTAGAAGGCAATCTGCAAGATTATGCGGGTAACAGCCTGGGCTTGGCGGTGACCATGCAGTTTTGCCGCTTGATGGGCGGTGAACTCAGTATCGACAGCAAACCCAACGAAGGCAGTCACTTCAGTATCCGCTTACCCACCGATGTCACCCCCTTGCACCTGGGTGGTGAACGGCTGAGTAATTTCTGATGGCCTCACCACAAGGCATAGGTCGTGGCATGATCGCGCTGGCTTGGCTATTGGTGCTGGGTTTGCTGACCTTATTCTTCAGCCAGTTTCTTGAACAACAAAATAACCCCAACGCACATCCCGCCACCGTACTCGACGACCAAGGCAAGCAGTGGGTCGTTTTAGAACGCAACCGCTATGGTCACTATTTGGCGAATGGCTTGATTAATGGGCAAGCTGCGCTGTTTTTTATCGACACCGGCGCGACCAACGTTGCCATCCCCGAAGCGCAAGCACAGCGCTTGGGACTACAACGGGGTGCCGCCATCACGGTGAGTACCGCTAACGGCCTTGCCACCGCCTACCGCACCCGCCTCAACAACGTCAGCCTTGGCAGCATTACCTTGTCTAATCTGGAAGGTAGTATAAATCCCGGCATGGACGGCGAGGAAATTTTGCTAGGGATGAGTTTTCTGCGACACTTGGAATTTACCCAGCGTGGTAAGCAATTGATGCTGCGCCAATAGGCCCCAAGACTTTATCCAGCCGCAGCTAAAATTTGCTCTGTTTTTAAGATGTAACAACTTAATTTTACTCGGTTCAATCCGCGTCTCTCTGCAATACAGGGGCAATTTTACAAATTTAGTGCGTATCAATGCTTGACAAGCCTCCCACTACAGACTAGACTGCATTCTTTGCTAAAGACGAAACACACAGATGCGGGGTGGAGCAGTCTGGCAGCTCGTCGGGCTCATAACCCGAAGGTCGCAGGTTCAAATCCTGCCCCCGCTACCATTTCATCAACGTGTTTCCAGCAATTCCTCTCTCGTTTTGTCTGTTAAAAAGCATCGCGCACCGCGATGTTAGCCTCAAGAAAATCCTGGCATGTCTCAAAAACCTAAGCGGCCTAAGTCCCTTGCTGGTCGTTACCAGTTAGACTCACGGCGTTCTAACTTGGGCTGTTATGCCACTGTGTTGCACCGCTGTCTGTTTAAACCCGCTGCTATTGAGGAAGGTCTTGCTTGACTGAACTCACTTTAATCGCCGCCTTCATGACTGGCCTACTGGGTTCCGTGCATTGCATTGGCATGTGTGGCGGCATCGTCGGCGCACTCACGTTTCAATTACCCGATTCTGTACGCCAGCGACCGCAGCACTTATTACCCTATCTATTGAGCTATAACCTAGGCCGCATCAGCAGTTACACCCTGGCGGGCTTGTTGGCGGGTTTTCTAGGCTCACAATTTATCGGCTGGCTCCCTGATGCGCATCTGGTCGGACGCTTAATCTCCGGCGTTTTTATGATTGCGCTGGGACTTTATCTGGGAGCTTGGTGGCGCGGCGGTCTGCATTGGTTAGAACGTCTGGGTGCTTGGCTATGGCGGCGTATTGAACCTTTAGGACGGCGTTTTTTTCCAGTGACCAGCCCCTGGCAAGCGCTGGGATTGGGGCTGGTGTGGGGCTGGTTGCCTTGTGGTCTGGTTTACACCGCCTTGGCTTTGGCACTGGCCGCAGCCAGCACCTTAGAGGGCGGACTGTTATTACTGGCATTCGGCTTGGGTACCTTACCGATGTTGCTGGCGATGGGCAGCACCGCCCATTGGCTAACCCGCTTGACCCGCCACCCCTGGTTTCGGCACAGCGTGGCAGCCCTGATAATTGCGTTTGGCCTATATACTTTGCTAGTCGCCGATCCCCACACCGCCCATGCCTTACAATTACCCGGTTTTTGTGCCACCCCCACCCCTTAAATCAGGAGCTTTTATCATGAGAAAACAGATTGGTTTGGGTTTATTGTTAGCGAGTCTCTCGGTTTGGGCCTATGCGGCGGAGAACATCGTGGTGAAAAATGCCTGGATACGCGAAGCACCGCCCGGTACCCAAGTCATGGCCGCTTATATGACCCTGGAAAATCCAAACGATACCCCGCTCAGTGTGGTTGGTGCGACCAGCACTGCATTCAAAACGGTAGAGCTGCATAAAACCGTAGAAGAATCCGGTGTTGCACGCATGATTGCGGTAGCATCCTTGGAGATTCCAGCAGGCGGTCAAGTGGCCCTAGCCCCTGGTGGCTTACATGTGATGTTAATCAAGCCGATTGATCAACAACCACAAGCAGGCGACAGCGTGTCATTGACGATGTATTTTTCCAACGAAGCCACGCAAACACTCACTGTGCCCGTGCAAAAAGCACCACTCAGCGACACCATGCCCGTACAGCCGCATTCACATTGACAAGCGCGCCCAAGCCGCTTGTTCCCTCACCGCCACGCGCCCAGCAGCTTGCGTGGCGTTTGTTTTTCTGCACAACCCCGATTATCTATCAAACCTCCAAATAGTAAGCAATCGTAACCAGCGCACCTTATAATAGAACAAGGTGTGAATATTCTGTTGTGCGCCGTTGCCAGCCCCAAAGAAGCTTCCCCTGAACGTCGCTGCCTACAGCACCGTGAGTCGTTTTTAACCAGATTGTTTTAAAAACATTTAGAAATTCATGTAAAACACCGAAATCGTGTGTGGAGTTTTTCCGATGAAAACCGAATCACCGCAGCCAGGCACCGTCTTGGTGGTGGACGACATCCCCGTCAATCTCAGTCTGTTGTTGCGGATGCTAGACCACACGGGGTTCCGCGTGTTGGTGGCAAAAGATGGCGCAGAAGCTTTGCAAATTGCCAGCGACATGCTCCCCGACCTGATTTTGTTGGATGTCATGATGCCAGGTATGGACGGCTTTGAGGTCTGCCAGATCTTAAAAACGCAACCCAGCACTGCCGAAATCCCGATTATTTTCATGACCTCGCTGACCAGTCTTGAAGACAAAATCAAAGCCTTCAAACTGGGTGCCTCGGATTATGTGACCAAGCCCATCCAACGCGATGAAGTCTTGATGCGGGTAAGAACCCACCTGAAAGTGCATCAGCAGCAACAAGAACTGCTGTCGCGTAACCAAGCCTTACAAGCCGCCATCCAGCGTCACCAGGAAACCGAGAACCAGTTACGCGATAGCGAGGCAATTTATCGCACCGTCGTGGATACCACGGCGGAAGGCTACTGGCTGTTCGACCCCCAAACCCAGGTGATTTGCGACACCAACGACGCCCTCTGCGCCATGTTGGGCTACACCCGCAACGAAATTATCGGCAAATATCCGCAAGACTTCATCAGCACCGAAGGCTGGTGGCCCTCCGTACAAAGCACAGCCACCAAGGCCGGCCAATGCAGCGCACACCAACAATTTGAAACCCAATTACAGCGCAGCAACGGAGAAACTTGCCATGTGCGCGTGAGCGCCACTCGCCATGACACGCCAGAAAGACAACAAGCCTTCGCTTTTCTAACCGACATCACCGTACAGAAAAAAGCGGAAACAGAATTGCGTCTAGCCGCCACAGTATTCGACACCGCTCTGGAAGCTATTATTGTCACCGACGCCAATAACCAGATAATTGCGGTGAATCCTGCGTTCACCCGGATTACTGGCTACCAGAAAGAAGAAATCCTCGGTAAAAATCCCAAGATTCTAAGCTCAGGTAAACAAGACAAAGACTTTTACTTAGACCTTTGGGAGAATCTGAATCACACCGGTAGATGGCAAGGAGAAGTCTGGAATTACCGCAAAGATAAACAACTCTATGCCGAATGGCTGTCGATTACCGCCTTACGCGATAAAACCGGAAAAATTACCCAACACGTTGGGGTGTTTCGTGATATCACCGAACGCAAAGAATATGAAAAAATTATTCAACATAAAGCCAATCACGATGATTTGACCGGCTTACCCAACCGCAGTTTTTGTATTAAAACCTTAAGTGAAAATATTGCGCTTGCCCAACAAACACAGACTCGTTTAGCCCTGATTTTTATTGACCTAGATGATTTTAAACTGATTAATGATGTGCATGGTCATATGCTGGGCGATGTGCTATTGAAAACGCTGGCTGAGCGTCTTAAACATTGCGTGCGTACCAGCGACACCGTGGCCCGTTTAGGAGGTGATGAATTTGTCGTTGTTTTGCCCAATGCCGCTGAAGATAATTTAGTGCAAGAAATTGCACAACGGATTTTATGGCAATTGAGCCAACCCGTGACACTCAGTCTTGAGACAGAAATTGCAATCAGTGCCACCTTAGGCGCGGCATTTTTTCCAGAAGACGGCAGCGATGTCGAAAAACTCCTCACCAGAGCCGACAAAGCCATGTATTACGGCAAAGAAAATGGCCGCAACCGATTCAGCTTTTACCAACAAATTAAAAACATGCCGACCCCTGCCAACTGAGGAACCCCGAACAAGCCGATGGGTGAAAAACAAACCGTGCTGGGATAAGGTGCCACCTTGAAATTTTGGGTTTATCTACAGCTATATTACATCATGCAAAAATGCTAAACCGCCTATCCATGCTAGTTTTAACCTAAAAAACCTCTGCAAGAGGTGTGGTACAGCTATATATTAGACTGTATCGGAAATCCTCCTTGAGGCCGTATGCCGACTAGGGGCTACCCCTATTTTCCGATAATGTCTATTAAAATATTAAATTTCCAGATTATTTAAAACTGTTTTTTCGATAGTGCCGCTACCTCGTGACAAATTTTTTGGCTTCCCTGCTAAAAAATTTGTCACGAGGTAGCGGCACTATCGGGTTTTTGAGGTTAAAACCAGCATGGATAGGCGGTTTAGCATTTTTGTATGATGTAATAGACCTTATCGGAAATTTATTCTAAAATATAAAACTAATCAACTTTTTAATCATTGGTGAGGCATACATGAAACTTTTGTGCTTGGAAGCTAAGAAAAATCCTAAAACCTTTTTGGCTGTTACCAGTCTTAATATTAATGAGTTCGATAAGT
>Ga0209575_10000368_pt1 | contig 33525 bp, 31 predicted proteins | sample Medcelwee11metaG_FD_187172 | JGI IMG/M metagenome (GOLD analysis project Ga0209575, IMG submission 187172) | Freshwater pond sediment microbial communities from the University of Edinburgh, under environmental carbon perturbations - Medium... | ecosystem: Environmental > Aquatic > Freshwater >...
GAAACCAGCGACATCAGTTCGACCACCGTGGAAAACAGCAGTTCGCGTGGATACTGGCGTTGCCGGTGAGTCTCGAACACTTCGTCGACCCAGGCGGCCGGCATCGCCCGCTCCAGCGCCAGCCGTGCCATGACGCTGGCCGGTGCCTGCTTCTCGAAACGCGCCAGAATCGCATCCCACATCGTCTTGCCCTCCCGCCTGATCATCGAGAGAGTTTACGCAAACACCTTGAAAGGGCTGCGTTTCACTGGCAAACCGGGGGGAGTCCATATACGCCGAACATGGCGCGGGGCGGCACCGAAATCGGCGGGTTTCACCCCCCTACGACTCCGCCTCAGCCCTCCAGCTGCCGCAACAGGGCGAGGAAAGCCTCCTCGTCGAGCACCTTCAGCCCCAGCTCGCCGGCCTTGGCCAGCTTCGAGCCAGCGCCGGGACCGGCGACCACGCAGGCGGTCTTCGCCGAAACCGAACCGGCCACCTTGGCGCCGAGGCTTTCCAGCTTCTCCTTGCCCTGCTCGCGACTCATCGACTCCAGGGTGCCGGTCAGCACCCAGGTCTGCCCGGCCAGTGGCAGACCGGCGGCGCTCCGGCGCTCGCTTTCCCAGTGCATGCCGAACTCGCGCAGCTGCGCCTCGATGGCGCGAGCGCGCTCGACGTTGGCGGCGTCGGCGAAGAACGCGCGCAGCGCCTGCCGGGCCTTCTCGCTCAGCCCCTTGGTCACGCTCAGGCTCAGCCAGTCCTGGCTGAGGGCGATCACCGCCTCCAGGCTGCCCGCCGCCTCGGCGAGCTTCTTCGCGCCGGTGGTGGCGATGCCCGAAATGCCCAGCGTGTCCAACAGCTCGTCGAGGCTGGCGCAAGCGGCGAACTCTGCCTGCAGCTCGCCCTCCGCCTGCAGCTCGACGCCGCGCGCCAGCAAGTGCTCGATCACCGTGCGGTTGTGCTCGTCCTCGAAGAAACTGTGGATCTCGTGGGCGACCTCCAGGCCGACGTCCGGCAGCCAGGTGAGCACCTCCGGCAGAGCCTTCTCGATACGCGAGAGCGACCCGAGGGCGCGGGCCAGCCGCTTGGCGGTCTCCTCGCCGACATCGGGAATGCCGAGGGCATAGACGAAGCGCGCCAGGCTCGGCTTGCGGCTGGCTGCGATGGCCGCCAGCAGGTTGTTGCTGGAGACCTCGGCGAAACCGTCCAGCACGACCAGTTGCTCGAAGGTCAGGGTGTAGAGGTCGGCCGGCGACTTCACCAGGCCGGTGTCCACCAGTTGCTCGACGATCCGCTCGCCGAGGCCGTCGATGTCCATGGCACGCCGCGAGACGAAGTGGACGATCGCCTGCTTGAGCTGGGCCTGGCAGGCCAGGCGGCCGACGCAACGGTAGATCGCCCCCTCGCTGAGCGCAGCCTTGCCCTTGCCGCGCCGGACCAGTTGGGTGCGCTCCACCGCCGAGCCGCACACCGGGCACTGCGGCGGCACCTCGATGGGGCGGGCATCGGCCGGACGGCGCTCGGGCACCACCTGCACGATCTGCGGGATCACATCGCCGGCGCGGCGGACGATCACCGTATCGCCGATTCTCACCCCGAGGCGCGCCACTTCATCCAGGTTATGCAGGGTGGCATTGGACACCGTGACGCCGGCCACCTGCACCGGCCTCAGGCGTGCCACCGGAGTGATGGCGCCGGTGCGGCCGACCTGGAACTCGACGCCGAGCAGCTCGGTGAGTTCCTCCTGGGCCGGGAACTTGTAGGCGATGGCCCAGCGCGGCTCGCGGGCGCGAAAGCCTAGCTCCTGCTGGCGGGCGATCGAGTCGACCTTGAACACCACCCCGTCGATCTCGTAGGGCAGCGCGTCGCGCCGTGCGCCGATCTCCCCGTAATAGGCCCGGCACGCCTCGATGCCGCGGACTGCCTTCAGCTCGCGGCTGATCGGCAGGCCCCAGTCCTTCAGCGCCTGAAGGATGCCGATGTGGCTGTCCGGCAACTCGCCGGCGCTGCGCCCGATACCGTAGGCGCAGAACTCCAGCGGTCGGCTGGCGGCGATCTTCGGGTCGAGCTGGCGCAGACTGCCCGCGGCGGCGTTGCGCGGGTTGGCGAAGGTCTTGGCGCCGCTCTCGACGGCGCGGGCGTTGAGCGCCTCGAAGCCGGCGCGGGGCATGTAGATCTCGCCGCGCACCTCGAGCAGCGTCGGCCAGCCCTCGCCGTGCAGGCGGAGCGGGACGTTGCGCACGGTGCGCACATTGGTGGTGATGTCCTCGCCGGTGCTGCCGTCGCCGCGGGTGGCGCCGCACACCAGCTGGCCGTTCTCGTAGAGCAGGCTGACGGCCAGGCCGTCCAGCTTGGGCTCGCAGCTGTAATCGACGATCCCGCCGTCTAGGCCGAGCCCCTCGCGCACGCGGCGGTCGAAATCGAGCAGGTCCTCCTCCGCGAAAGCGTTGCCCAGGCTGAGCATGGGCAGTTCGTGACGCACCTGGCCGAAGGCCGCCAAGGCCTCGCCGCCGACGCGCTGGGTCGGCGACTCTGGAGTAACCAGCTCGGGATGCTCGGCCTCCAGGGCCTTGAGTTCGTAGAACAGACGGTCGTATTCGGCATCCGGCACGCTCGGCGTGTCGAGCACGTAGTAGCGGTAGTTGTGTTCGTCGATCTCGCTGCGCAGCCGGGCGATGCGTTCGGCGGCGGTCTGGGCGTCGGTCATGGCGGTGGTTTCCGGAAAACGAAACGAGCAGCCGTGGCTGCTCGAGGAAGGTGCGTCGGGGAAAGCACCGGGGCGGCGGCTTCAGGGCCGCCGGCCGCCGGGCTCAGCGCTTGTGGGTCAGCTGCCGGCGTTCGAATTCGACGATTCGCTGGCGGTAATGCTCGATGGTCTGCGCGGTCATCACGCTGCGCTGGTCGTCCCGCAGCTCGCCGTTCAGCTCCTGGGCCAGCTTGCGGGCAGCGGCCACCATGAGGTCGAAGGCCTGCTTCGGATGGCGCGGGCCGGGCAGACCGAGGAAGAAGCTGACCGCCCGGGTGGTGAAATGGTCGATGTCGTCCAGGTCGAAGGTGCCGGGCTTGACGCCATTGGCCATGGAGAACAGTACCTCGCCGTTGCCGGCCAGGCTTTCGTGGCGATGGAAGATGTCCATCTCGCCGAAGCGCAGGCCGCTTTCGAGGATGCTCTGCAACAGCGCCGGCCCCCTGAAGCCCACCTCCTCCCGCGACACCACGCGGATGACCAGCACCTCCTCGAGCGGCTGCTGTTCCCGCGGCTCGCTGCGCTCGACCTGTTCGGCCCTCCTCGGCTCGCTCTTCGGCTCGGCCCTCCGGGGCCTGGGTGCGGGCTCGGCGGCTAGGCGGACCGGCTCGTCGAGATCCAGCTCGAGGTCGCCCGGCTCCAACTCCTCGTCGAGGTGCCGCCGATTCAGCCCACGGGTACTCAGCGAGGGCAGGTTTTCCTCGTCCGGCTCGAAGGAGGGCTCCCGCGAGAAATCGACCGACCGGGGAGACCCCAGCAACTCGCTGTTTTCGCTGACGGCCTCGGGCGCTTCAGCAATGTTGCGCTCGAGCTTGAACTTGAGCTTGCCCTTGCTGCCACGCATGCGCCGCCATCCATCGAACAGGATGCCGCCGATGACGACGATGCCAATGACGATCAGCCACTCACGCAGACCGATTTCCATGAAATCCACAACCCCTGAACTGATTTGACAAAAAGGGCTTCCCATCCCCACACAAAAAAGGGCGTCCTACCCTCGTAAAAACGTGGCCACTGCGTGTTCCCGCAGTACATTCCACGCGTACCGAAAATTGCACATTAAGCTAGCACGCCCCATCCGCGGATTGTACCGCCGGGCACCGTATTCCGGTGAGCGGGAAGATCCGGCAATACATTCGCCTCAGATGCCCGCCAGTGCCACCGCCTCCTCCACGTCCACCGCCACCAGGCGCGAACAGCCCGGCTCGTGCATGGTCACCCCCATCAGCTGGTCGGCCATCTCCATGGCGATCTTGTTGTGGGTGATATAGATGAACTGCACCTTTTCCGACATCTCCTTGACCAGCCTGGCGTAGCGGCCGACGTTGGCGTCGTCCAGCGGCGCGTCCACCTCGTCGAGCATGCAGAACGGTGCCGGATTGAGCTGGAAGATCGCAAATACCAGGGCCAGCGCAGTCAGCGCCTTCTCGCCGCCGGAAAGCAGATGGATGGTGCTGTTCTTCTTGCCCGGGGGGCGCGCCATGATGGCTACCCCGGTATCGAGTAGATCCTCGCCGGTAAGTTCCAGATAAGCCTGACCGCCGCCGAAAACTTTCGGGAACAGCGCCTGCAGGCCGGCGTTGATCTGCTCGAAGGTGTCCTTGAAGCGGTTGCGGGTTTCCCGGTCGATCTTGCGGATCACGCTCTCCAGGGTTTCCAGGGCTTCCACCAGGTCGGCGTTCTGCGCATCCAGATACTGCTTGCGCTCGGACTGCTGGCGGTATTCGTCGATGGCCGCCAGGTTGATCGCGCCGAGGCGCTGGATGCGCGCGGCGACGCGCTCCAGTTCCGCCTCCCAGTCCGCCTCGCACGCCTCGTCGGGGAGCGCGCCGAGCACGGCGTGGAGGGTATGGCCATCCTCCTGCAACAGGTCCTGCAGGGCCTTGCGCCGCACGCTGAGGGCCTGCCAGTCCAGACGCTGCTGCTCCAGCTGGCTGCGCAGCAGTTGGGCCTGCTGCTCGGCCTGGCTGCGGCGCTTCTCCACCTCGCGCAGCCCGCGCTCGGCGTCCTCCAGGGCCAGGCCGGCCTCGCGCAGCTCCTCCTCGACGGCCAGGCGCTGCTCGAGCAACTCCTCGAGCCTCATGCGCAGCTCCTCCAGCGGCGCCGCGCCCTCCTCCAGGTCCAGGCCGAGCTGTTCGCGGCGTTCCAGGGTCCGCTCGAACTGCCGCTCCAGTCGCTCCAGGGACTGCCGGGTGGAATCGCGCCGGGCCTGCAGCGAGCCGAGCCGCACGGCCAGTTGGTGGGCCTGGTCCTTATATGACCCGGCCTCCCGGCGCAGGCGCTCGAGGCCCTCGCGCAGGGCGTCGCGTCCGGCCAGCAGCTGCTCGCGGCGCTGGTTGTCCGCGGACATAGTCTCCACGGCGTCCTGCAGTTGCAGGCGGCACTCGCCCAGCCGTTCGATCTCCAGGGCGCGCTGCTCGACCAGTTCGACAAGCTCCTCGTCGAAGCGGCGCCGGCGCAGCAACAGCTGTTCGGCCCGCGCCTGGAGGGCCGACAGCCGGGCCTTCAGCTCGCCCTGCTGGCGGGCCTCCGCCTGCAAACGCCGGCGTTGCCCCTCGCGGGTCTCCTCCTGCTGGCGTCGCGCCTCGTCCAGGGCGAACAGGCGCTCTTCCAGCTCGGCCAGGCGCGCCTCGAGCGTCTCGCGCTCGGCCTGCAGGCGCTCCAGCTCCTGGCCGCGGGCGAGCAGACCGGACTCGGCGTCGCTGGCCCGCTGCACCCGCAGGAAGTGGCGGCCGACCCAATAGCCGTCGCGGCCGATCAGGCTCTCGCCCTCCCTCAGGGAGGGGCGCCGCTGCAGAGCCTCGGCGAGGCTTTCCACCACCAGTACCCGGCCCAGCCAGGACGCCAGATCGGCACCGCCCTCGACCTTGTCGAGCAGGCTGCCGGCCAGGCGCGTAGCGCCCGGCGCCGGGCCGAGCAGGCGCAGCTCGCCCTGGGCGAAGCCCGCCAGGTCGAGGCCGGCGAAGTCCTCCAGCAGCGGCGCCTGCAAATCGGCGCCGAGCACGGTTTCCACCGCCAGCTCCCAGCCCGGCGCTACCCGCAGCCCTTCGGCCAGCCGCGGACGGTCTTCCAGGCGCTGCCCGCGCAGCCACTCGGCGACCCCCTGGCCGGGGTCCAGCGCTGCCTGCTGCAGAGCCTCCAGGGAAGAGATCCGCCCGTTCAGGCGCTGCAGTTCGCCCTGGACCTGCTGCTGTTCCTGATTCGCCTGCTGCAGTTCGCCGCGCAGCCGCTCCAGCGCTTCGCCCAGGGCCGCCTCGGCGGCGCTCAGGTCCTCCAGGGTCAGCTCGCCGAGGGCCAGTTGCTCGGCCAGCTCAGCGATCTCGGCCTCCTCCGGATCGGCCGCCAGCCGGGCGCGCTCCTCGTCGAGACGACGCTCGCGCTCGAGCAGGCGTTCGAGACTCTGATCCAGCTGCTGGATGTGCGCCTGCTGCACCTCGGCGCTGCGCCGCGCCTCCGACGAGTGCTGGTTGAAGCCGTCCCACTGCTCCTGCCAGGCGTGCATGGAGGACTCCGCCTCCGCCAGGCGGGCGGCGCTCTCTTCGGCGCCGGCCGCGGCGACTTCCCGCTCGGGTCCGAGCAGGGCCAGTTCCTCGTCGAGTTCGACCAGCAGGCCGCGGTCCTGGCCGAGGTGGGCCTCGATTTCCTCACGGCTCTTCTCCGCCTCGCGCAGGTCGTCCTGCAACTGGCGCAAACGCTGCTGGCCGTGCTGGATGCTCTGCTCGACCCGGCCGATGTCGGCGCCCAGCGAATAAAAGCGCCCCTGCACCTGATGGAAGCGTTCGCCAAGCTCGTGGTGCCCGTCGCGCAGGCGCTCGATGCCGGCATCGGCGTTGCGCTGCTCGGCGATCAGCGCCTCGAGGGCGATCTCCTGGTCGCCGATGACCTGCTCGCGTTGGCCAACCTGCTCGTTCAGCGCCCGCCAGCGCAGGGCGGCGAGCTGGGCCTTGAGACGGCGCTCCTCGGCCTTGCATTCCTGGTACTTCTCGGCGGCCTGGGCCTGGCGCTGCAGGCGCTCGAGCTGGCGCTCCAGCTCCTCGCGCAGGTCGGAGAGGCGCGCCAGGTTCTCCTGGGTGCGGCGAATGCGGCTCTCGGTCTCGCGGCGGCGCTCCTTGTACTTGGAGATGCCGGCAGCTTCCTCGATGAAGTTGCGCAGATCCTCGGGGCGGGCCTCGATCAGCCGGGAAATCATGCCCTGCTCGATGATCGAGTAGCTGCGGGGCCCCAGGCCGGTGCCGAGGAAGATGTCGGTGATGTCGCGCCGGCGGCACTTGGTGCCGTTGAGGAAGTAGGTGTTCTGGCCGTCGCGGGTGACCCGGCGGCGGATGGAAATCTCGGCGTAGCTGGCGTACTCGCCGAGCAGGGTGTTGTCGGAGTTGTCGAAGATCAGCTCGATGGAGGCCTGAGTCACCGGCTTGCGCGTGTTGGAGCCATTGAAGATGACGTCGGTCATCGACTCGCCACGAAGATTCTTCGCCGAACTCTCGCCCATCACCCAGCGAACGGCGTCGATGATATTGGATTTCCCGCACCCGTTGGGACCCACCACCGCCGCCATGTTGCTCGGGAAGCTCACCGTGGTGGGATCGACGAAGGATTTGAAACCGGCCAATTTGATGCACTTAAGACGCATGGCGGGTCTCGGGCAGGCCGCGGCCGGCAGGGAGCGTGAAGAGGGAGCGGTCGGGAGCCGGCGGGATCATGGCTGGAGTTGGGATTCGTCGGGTACGTGCAGGGCGCGAAGTCTAGCACAGGGACCCGGCCGGGCAGCGCCGGCGGATGCGACGAAGATCGCAGGAGGCTCCAGTCCGGTGCACGCGAGAAGCAGGCGTGCACTCGTTTCGCTCAACCGCCGGTCATACTCATAAAGCGCACCACCTGCACCTGGGCATCGGCCTCGAAGTGATGGCGCTCGGGCTTGAGCTGAAGGGCGTCGATCAGGGCCTGGCGCAGCCGCGCGGAATCGCCGGGATGGGCGCGCATCAGGGTCTTCAGGTCGAGCGCGCCCTCGTGGCCGAGGCAGAGCACCAGCTTGCCCTCGGCGGTGACCCGCACGCGGTTGCAGGCGCCGCAGAAATTGTGGCTGTGCGGCGAGATGAAGCCAACCTGGGTCTGGCTGCCGACCACCTGCCAGTAGCGCGAGGGACCGCCGCTGACATGGCTGCTGCGCACCAGCGTGAAACGCTCCTCGATGCGCCGGCGCACCTCGTCGCTGGAGCAGAGGGTCTCGCTGCGCTGGTGGCTGGAGATGCCGCCGAGCGGCATCTCCTCGATGAAGCTGATATCCAGGCCGCGCTCCACGGCGAACTCGACCAGATCGAGCACCTCGTCGTCGTTGCGGCCCTTCTGCACCACGCTGTTCAGTTTGATCCGCGAGAAGCCCGCGGCGCGGGCCGCGTCGATGCCAGCGAGGACCTGGTCGAGCTTGTCGCGGCGGGTGAAGGCAGCGAAGCGCTCGGACTGCAGCGAGTCGAGGCTGATGTTCAACCGCCGGAGTCCGGTCGCACGCAGATCGCCGGCCATGAACGGCAGCTGCGAACCGTTGGTGGTCATGGCCAGGTCTTCCAGCTCCGGGCGCGCGCCCAGGCGCTCCAGCAGGCTGAACAGACCCTTGCGCACCAGCGGCTCGCCGCCGGTGATGCGGATGCGCTTGACGCCCAGGCCGATGAAGGCGTCCGCCACGTCGTAGAGTTCCTCCAGGCTGAGGATCTGCTCGCGCGGGGCGAACACCATGCTCTCGCTCATGCAGTAGGTGCAGCGGAAATCGCAGCGGTCGGTCACCGACAGCCGCAGGTAGGTGATGCGGCGCCCGAAGGGATCGAGCAGTTCGGCATTGGACATGGCGTAGTTCACTCTCGCCAGCCTGCAGGGTACCGCTCCGTGGGACCAGGCTGGATCGCTCGCGTCCTCGAGCCGGTTATGATCGCAGGTCACGGATGCCAAACATCGGCGACCTTCTTCTCTATAGTGAAGCAGGATGCGCGCCAGCCGACCAGTTCGAGGCCCGGCGCCGCAAAGCGCAGGAGTGAACATGGGCAAGAAAAGCTGGCGCGAGCGCCTCTACCCCGTCGTCTTCTTCAGCAACACGCCGGCCGGCCGGCAGTTCGACATCGCGCTGCTGCTGGCCATCTTCGCCAGCCTGGTGGTGGTGATGCTCGACAGCGTGCCAGGCTACGACCGCTACGGCGAGCTGTTCTACGCTCTGGAATGGGGCTTCACGATGCTCTTCGCCGCCGAATACCTGCTGCGCATCGCCATCCACCCCAAGCCGTCGCACTACATCTTCAGCTTCTACGGCGTCGTCGACCTGTTGGCCGTGCTGCCGGCCGTCCTCGCCCTGCTGCTTCCCGAGGCGCAGTACCTGCTGATCATCCGGGTCATGCGCATGCTGCGGGTGTTCCGCGTGCTGAAGCTCTTGCCCTACCTGAGCCAGGCGAATTTCCTGCTCGTCGCACTGCGCGGCAGCCGGCAGAAGATCATCGTCTTCCTGTTCAGCGTGACCACCCTGATGATCGTCTTCGGCACCCTGATGTACGTGATCGAAGGGTCTGAGCATGGTTTCACCAGCATTCCCGCCAGCATCTACTGGGCGGTGGTGACCATGACCACGGTCGGCTACGGCGACATGACGCCGAAGACCCCGCTGGGCCAGGCCCTGGCGACCCTGGTGATGATCACCGGCTACTCGGTGATCGCCGTGCCCACCGGGATCTTCACCGCCGAACTGGCCAGCGCCATGCAGTCGGAACGCCTGCAGCGGATCTGCCCGACCTGCGAAAAGAGTGCCCACGAACCCGATGCCGCCTATTGCAGCCGCTGCGGCAGTGCGCTGTTTCCCCGGCACCCCGAATCCGCGGCCGGCGAAGCGCCGCGCGGCTGAGGCCTGCGCCACAGGCCGGGCTATGGATGGCTACGACGCAGCCCCGGCGGCACGCTCGGCCCCTCGACCGTCTCCCAGGGGCCGTTCGGCCGTCCGGAGCTGTACCAGCCGTCGTTCCAGCGGTAGTAGAGGCGCTCCCGGTAGTACAGCGGCCGGCCCCTCACCACATAGACCCCCAGGTTGTTGTCCCAGTAGGCGTCGACATCCGGCGGCGGCGCATAGCGCGGATGGTTGCCGCTCCGGGCCGGCGGCGAACTACCGGACTTGGGCGGCAGGGCCTTGATCGTCTGCTGCGGCTGGGGCGGCACCTGGGCCGGCGGCTTCTGCATCGGGGGACGCTGGGTTGGCGCCGGGTGCTGCTCGGACGGGTAGTCGTACCCCTGGTGGGCGCAGGCGCTCAGCAACAGGATCAGGCCGAGCACGCCAAGCGGCCGCAGGCGACACAGCCGCCCGGCGAGCCGGGCCGGGAACCGCAGCGAGGGGGAACGAACCTTCATGAGTCCTCTCCGGGGACGCACCCTCAGGGCGCGTCGGCTCGATCGATGGTCAGGGCGTATTCGCCCGAGGCTTTGCCGCTCACCTGGTCGAGGCGGCCGACCCAGTCGCCCGCGGTGGGGTTGCCGGCCCGCGAAACCCGGGCGACCAGTTGCACCTCGGCGAAGTTCGACAGCTTGAGCTGCGGCATCATCGCATCGGCATCGCTCAGGGCGACCTGCGCCGGCAGATCGGCCACCCGCAGGCGCTCGACCGCCAGCGGCATCGGCGGACCGGAGGCGGCACGGGCGAAGACGAACACGCTGTCGTCCGGCTGCACCTTGCCGGCCAGCTCCGGGGCCAGGGCGACGCTGACCTTCAGCTCGACCTGGCCAGCCGCCGGCTTCGCGCTCTCCGACGTCCCGGCGATCCCGCCCTGCTCGCGGGCCCGGGCGATGCCGCCGAGAATCGCCGTACGCGACGGATCGCCCTCGGGGAGGATCGCCACCAGGCGTTCCCAATAGCCGACCGCATCGCTGAAGCGGCGCGCCTCGAAAGCGGCGATGCCGAGCAGGCCGAGACTGGTGACGTCGGTCGGATCACCGGCCAGCGCCTCGTCGGTCAGCGCCTGCATCTGCGGGCTCCAGCGCTTGCCCTCGGCGAAATACAGCGCCTGGGCCCACTGGCCGAGGATCTCCGGCGGCCGCTCGGCCAGCCGGGCTGCCTGCTCGAAGGCCCGCACGGCATCGGCCGGACGCTCCTCGGCCATGTAGGTGCGGCCGAGGAAGTACCAGCCCTCGGCGGACTCCGGCTGGACCTTGACCGCTTCTTCCAGGCGGGCGGTCATCTCCTCGAGGGTCTTCGGCTGCTCGGCGAACCGGCGGGCCAGTTCGAGCTTGTCGCTGGCGCCCCAGTGCAGGTACAGGCCGTAGCCGAGCAGCGGCACCAGCAAGGCCGCCGCCAGCGGCACGGCCTTGCCCAAGGAGGAGCGCCGCGGCGCATCGCCATCCGCGGTGTCCGCCAGCAGCTCGTGGGCCGCCTCGGCGCGGCCGGCCCCGAGCTGTTCGGCGTCCAGGGTGCCGGCCGCGCGCTGCGCATCCAGCTCGGCCAAGCGCTCCTCGTAGAGCGCCACGTTGAGCGCGGTACGGTCCTCCTCGGTCTGGGCGCGGCGACCGCGCAGCACGGGAAGCAGCAGAAAGGCCAGGGCCAGCAGCAACAGCAGGCCGGCGGCGATCCAGAAGTCGATCATGGGTCTTTTTTGTCCAGCAGGGTGGCAAGGCGCTCGCGCTCGGCCGGGGAAAGGGTGTTCGACGCAGGGTCAGCGATGCTGCGTCGGCGGCGGACGAGAATCAGGGCGAGCACGCCGAAACCGACGGCCAGGAGGCCCGCCGGGCCGTACCAGAGTAGCAGCGTCCGGGCATCGAGCGGTGGCTTGTAGCGGACGAAGTCGCCGTAGCGGGCCACCAGGTAGTCGACGATCTGCTCGTCGCTCTGTCCTTCGCCGAGCATCCGGTAGATCTCCCGGCGCAGGTCCATGGCGATCGGCGCGTCGGAGTCAGCGATGTTCTGGTTCTGGCACTTCGGGCAGCGCAACTCCTCGATCAGGCTGCGGTAGCGCTCGCGCTCGGCATCGCTCTTGAACTCATAGGTGTCGATGGCGGCATGGGCCGTCGCACTCAGCGCCAGGCCGAACAGCGCGGCGCGGATCAGGGCGTTCATTCGTCCAGCAGCTCCTGGTAGCGCGCGGCAAGCTGCTCGCGCCAGACCCGCTCGTCGATCACCCCGACGAACTTGTGGCGGATGATCCCGTGCTTGTCGACGAGGAAGGTTTCCGGCGCGCCGTAGACGCCGAGGTCGAGACCCAGGCTGCCCTGCTCGTCGCGGATGTTGAGCCGGTAGGGGTTGTGGAACTCCTGCAGCCATTTCAGCGCGCTGGCGTTGTCGTCCTTGTAGTTGACGCCGACGATGCTCACGCCACGCCGGGACAATTCGTTGAGCACCGGGTGCTCGACCTTGCACGACACGCACCAGGTCGCCCAGACGTTGACCAGCGCCGGTTGGCCCTTGAGGTCTTCGACCGTGAGCGTGCGCCCCGGCTCCTCGACGGCCGGCAGGGAGAACGGCGGGAACGGTTTGCCGATCAATGCCGAGGGCAGCTCGGCGGGATCGAGGAACAGGCCGCGGTAGAGAAAAGCCGCGACGCCCAGAAAAAGCACCAGCGGCAACAGGAGTAGCGCTCGCTTCACGTTCAGGCTCCTTGTTCGGCCAAGCCCAGGGCCTCGCGCACGCGGGCCTTGACCTTGATCCGATAACGCCGGTCGCAGGCCGCCAGCGCTGCGCCGAAGGCCATCATCAGGCCTCCCAGCCAGATCCAGCGGACGAACGGCTTGATATGCAGGCGGACCGCCCAGGCGCCGTTGTCCAGCGGCTCGCCCAGGGCGACGTAGAGATCGCGGGCGAGGCCGGCGTCGATGCCGGCCTCGGTCATCGGCATCCGCTGCACGGTATACAGGCGCTTCTCCGGGTGCAGCACGGCCACCTCGTCATCGCCGTCGAAGACCCGGACGCTGGCCCGGTCGGCGACGAAGTTGGGACCCTGGTGGTGGCGGGTGCCTTCGAAGACGAAGCGGTAGCCGCCCAGCTCCACGACGTCGCCCGGTGCCATGCGCAGGTCGCGCTCGGCGCTTTCCTGGCTGCTCAAGACGATGCCCAGGGCGCAGACGGCGATCCCCACATGGGACAGCTGCATCCCCCAGTAGCTCGGCGAGAGGCCGCGCAGTCCCTTGAACAGCCCCTTGTGGCGGGTCTTGTCGAGCAGGTCGCGAAGCCCGGCGAGGATCACCCAGGCGGCCAGGAAGCCGGTCGCCAGCACCGCCCAGGCGAAATCGTCGAGGACGAAGCCGGCGAGCAGAGCCAGCGCCACGCTGGCCAGCAGCACCGGGGCGAGCATGCCGCCCAGCCAGCGCAGCGGGGTGTCCTTCCAGCGCACCAGCACGCCCACCGCGAGGGTCAGCATCAACAGGCCCATCAGCGGCAGGAACAGCGCATTGAAGTACGGCGGGCCGACCGACAGCTTGGCGCCGGACAGCGCATCCAGCAGCAGCGGATAAAGGGTGCCGAGGAGGATGGTCGAGGTCGCCACCACCAGCAGCAGGTTGTTCACCAGCAGCAGGGTCTCCCGCGAGCGGAGGGCAAAGCCGACCCGGCTCTTGACCACCGGCGCGCGGAGGGCGAACAGGGTCAGCGAGCTGCCGACCACCAGCAGCAGGAAGCCGAGGATGAACACCCCGCGCTCGGGATCGTTGGCGAAGGCATGCACCGAGGTGAGCACGCCGGAGCGCACCAGGAAGGTGCCGAGCAGGCTCAGGGAGAAGGCGGCGATGGCCAAGAGTACCGTCCAGCTCTTGAACACCCCGCGCTTCTCGGTCACCGCCAGCGAGTGGAGCAGCGCGGTGCCGACCAGCCAGGGCATGAAGGAGGCGTTCTCCACCGGGTCCCAGAACCACCAGCCGCCCCAGCCCAGCTCGTAGTAGGCCCACCAGGAGCCGAGCACGATGCCGACCCCGAGGAAGGCCCAGGCGACCAGCGTCCAGGGCCGCGACCAGCGTGCCCAGGCGGCGTCCAGGCGGCCGCCGAGCAGTGCGGCGATGGCGAAGGCGAAGGCCACCGAAAAGCCGACGTAGCCCATGTAGAGCATCGGCGGGTGGACGATCAGGCCGAAGTCCTGGAGCAACGGATTGAGGTCGCGGCCATCCGCCGGCGACTGCGGCAAAAGGCGCGAGAACGGATTGGAGGTGACGATCAAGAACAGCAGGAAGCCGGCACTGATCAGCCCCATCACGCCCAGCACGCGGGCCAGCATCTCCTCAGGCAGCTGCCGGGAGAAGATCGACACGGCGAAGGTCCAGCCCGACAGAATCAGCGCCCAGAGCAGCAGCGAGCCCTCGTGGGCGCCCCACACGGCGCTGAGCTTGTAGTACCAGGGCAAGGCACTGTTGGAGTTGCCCACCACGTAGGCGACCGAGAAGTCGTCGACCAGGAAGGCTTGGCTCAGGCAGGCGAAGGCGAACAGCAGGAAGGCGAACTGCCCCCAGGCGGCCGGCTGCGCCAAGCCCATCCACAGGCGGTCGCCGCGCCAGGCACCGATCAGCGGCAGACTGCCCTGCACCAGCGCCAGGCACAGGGCGAGGATCATCCCCAGGTGGCCGAGTTCGGGAATCATTGCGCGCCCCCCGGCTTGCCGCCTTCGTAGTGCTTGAGCATGCCGCTCTTCTCCAGCGCCTGGCTGACCTCCGGCGGCATGTAGTTCTCGTCGTGCTTGGCCAGTACCTCGTCGGCCTGCAGCGCACCGTCGCCGGCGACCCGCCCCAGGGCGACGATGCCCTGCCCCTCGCGGAACAGATCGGGAAGGATGCCCTGGTAGCGGACGGTCACCGTCTCGGCGCCGTCGGTGACCCGGAAGGACACGGCCAACGAGTCCGCATCGCGCTGCACCGAGCCCCGCTCCACCAGGCCGCCGGCGCGAATCCGCGCGCCCTGCGGCGCCTCGCCCGCGGCGATCTGGCTGGGGGTGTAGAACAAGTTGATGTTCTGCTGCAGGGCAGACAGGGCCAGCGCCACGGCGATGCCCACTCCGGCTAGGATCGCCAGGACGATGAACAGCCGCTTCTTGCGCACAGGGTTCACTTCGACTCCTCCCGGCGCAGGCGGCGCGCCTCTTCTTGCAGATAGCGCCGGCGCGCCAGCAGCGGTCCGACGACATTGAGGATCAGCACCGCCAGGCTGATGCCATAGGCCGACCACACATAGAGGCCGTGGTTGCCCATGGCGACGAATTCGGCGAACGAGGAAAAACTCATGCTGCCCCCACGAGAGCCTTGATCTCGGATTTGGCCCAGCTGCTGCGCGCCTCGCGCCTGAGCACCTCGAGGCGCATGCGCAGCAGCAGCACGGCGGCGAAGAAACAGTAGATACCGAGCACCATGACCAGCATCGGCAACCACATTTCCATGGGCATCGCCGGCTTCTCGGTCAGGGCAAAGGTGGCCGGCTGGTGCAGGGAGTTCCACCACTCCACCGAGTACTTGATGATCGGGATGTTGACCACCCCGACGATCGCCAGCACCGCACAGGCCTTGGCCGCGCTGTCGCGGTTGGCGATCGCCTGGCCGAGGGCAATGATCCCGAAGTAGAGGAACAGCAGGATCAGCATCGAGGTCAGCCGGGCATCCCAGACCCACCAGGTGCCCCAGGTCGGCTTGCCCCAGATGGCCCCGGTGACCAAGGCGATGAAGGTCATCCAGGCGCCGATCGGCGCCGCGCACTGCAGGGCGACGTCGGCCAGCTTGATGCGCCAGACCAGCCCGACCAGCCCGGCGACCGCCAGCAGTACGTAGCAGGACTGGGCGAGGAATGCCACCGGCACATGGATGTAGATGATGCGGAAGCTGTTGCCCTGCTGGTAGTCCGGCGGCGCGAAGGCCAGCCCCCAGACCAGACCGACGCCGAGCAGCAGCGCGGCGGCCACGGCGAACCGGGGCAGCCAGCGGCCGCTGACCTCATAGAACCATTTGGGCGAACCCAGCTTGTGAAACCACGTCCAATTCATCGAGACCACTCACATTCTCAGGGGGCCGGATGCGCCCGGCCCGCTTCGGTCGTTCCGTAACCGTTCGATCCGGCCTTCGGGCGGATCACTCACTCGCCGACGCTGATGGTCAGACCGGCAGCGATCGCGAAGGGCAGCAGGGTCACGGCCAGCACGGCCAGGCTGGCCAGCCAGAGCAGATGGCCGGTCGCCGGCAATCCCTGCAGCGCCGCCTGCAGCGCCCCGCTGCCGAGAATCAGCACCGGGATGTACAGCGGCAGAATCAGCAGCGGCAGCAGCAGGCCACCGCGCTTGAGGCCCACGATCAGCGCCGCGCCGACGGCGCCGAGCAGGCTCAGCACCGGCGTGCCGAGCAGCAGCGAGAGCAGCAGCACCGGCAAGCAACGGGCCGGCAGCCCCAGCATCAGGGCCAGCAGCGGCGCCAGCAGGACCAGCGCCAGCCCGGAAAACAGCCAGTGCGCCAGCACCTTGGCGAGCACCAGCAGCGGCAGCGGCTGCGGCGCCACCACCCATTGCTCCAGCGAACCGTCCTCGAAGTCGCCGCGGAACAGCCCATCCAGCGACAGCAGCACGGCGAGCAGCGCCGCCACCCAGATCAGCCCGGGCGAAAGCGTCTGCAGAAGCTGCGACTCGGGTCCCACGGCGAGCGGAAACAGGGCGATGACGATGGCGAAGAACACCAGCGGATTGACCAGCTCGGCCGGGCGGCGGAACAGCAGCCGCGACTCGCGGGCGAGCAGGAGGGCGAACACAGGGCTCATGCGGCGCGCCGTTCCAGATCCAGTTCGCGGAAGGTCGCCGGCCTGACCGCCAGACTGTGGTGGGTGGTCAGCACGACCATCCCGCCGCGCTCGCAGTGGTCCTGCAGATGCCGCTCCAGCTGGGCCACGCCCTGCTTGTCGAGGGCGGTGAAGGGTTCGTCGAGAATCCACAGCGGTGGCGCCTCCAGATGCAGACGGGCCAGCGCCACGCGCCGCTGCTGGCCGGCCGACAGGGTATGGCAGGGCACGTCCTCGAAGCCGCGCAGGCCGACCGCCGCCAGTGCCTGCCAGATCGCCTCGCGTCCGGCGGGACGATGCAGGGCGCAGAGCCAGGCCAGATTCTCCTCGGCGGTCAGCAGCCCCTTGATGCCAGCGGCATGACCGATCCAGAGCAGGTTGCGCGCCAGCTCGGCACGCTGACCGCGCAGGCTGCGTCCCTGCAGGCGCACCTCCCCGGCGGTGGGCTGCATCAGTCCGGCCAGCAGACGCAGCAGACTGGTCTTGCCGCTGCCGTTGGGGCCCACCACCTGCAGCATGTCGCCGGGCGTCAGCGCCAGATCGAGCCGCTCGAACAGCAGGCGCCAGTCCCGCTCGCAGGCGAGCGCCATGGTTTCGAGAAAGGGAGTGGTCACAATAGGGCTACCCATCGGCTCAACACAGCGGTCCCGGCCCGAGCGCCGCATGCGGCAGGCACCGGCTTGGACGGGCCAGCATTATACATGCCGGCCCGGCAGGCCGGAGGGGGTATTTTCGCCGCTCCGGCGCCCCGTCCGAACAGCCCGCCCAGCACCGGCACACCCGTAAGAAAGCGCCCGACGACCGGAATCCTACGCCGACTTCGCCTGCGCCGCTCGGATCAGACGCTCGACGAAGAACTCCACATGCCCCCGCGGATTGGCCGGCAAAGGCCAGCCGTCGACCTTCTCCGCGATCGCCCGGAAGGCCAGCGCGCTCTTCGCACGAGGAAAGGCCTCGCAGACGGCAGATTGCCGCTGTACCGCCCTGCGCAGGTTGTCATCCCAGGGCACGGCACCGACGTACTGCAGGGTCGCGGCGAGAAACTGCTCGGTTAGCCGGAGCAGTTTGGCGAACAACTCGCGCCCCTCCCGAGGCCCCGCCACCATGTTGGCGAGGACCCGGAAGCGGCTCACCCCATAGTCGCGATTGAGCAGCCCGATCAGCGCATAGGCATCGGCGATCGACGCTGGCTCGTCGCAGAGCACCACGAGCACCTCCCGCGCCGCCCGGACGAAGCCGACCGTCGAATCGTCGACGCCGGAAGCGGTGTCCACCACCAGCACATCGAGCGGCTCGGCGAGCCGCCCGAAGGCATGGATCAGCCCGGCCTGCTGCCGGGCCGAGAGTCGCACCATGCTGCGCATGCCGGAGGCGGCGGGCACCACACGGATACCGCCCGGCCCCGACAGCACCACCTCCCCCAGCTCGCAAGTCCCGGCCAGGACGTCGGCCAGGGTACGTTCGGCGCCGAGACCGAGCAGCAGGTCGATATTGCCCATCGCCAGGTCGCCATCGAGCAGCATCACCCGTCGTCCGAGCCCGGCCAGCGCCAGCGCCAGGTTCACCGCCACCACACTCTTGCCCACCCCGCCCTTACCGCTGGCCACCGCGATAACCTGTACGGGATATACCCTTGTCATGCCATCCATCAATACCCGCCCTGCCCGCTCGCCACCATTGACCGCCCGCTCCGCCGGGGCCCAGCATACCCATTGTGCCAGCAAGCCTACGCTAGCCTGGCCATCCGGGGGGCAAGAACACCCCTTCCGCACGCACAACAAGGAGATACCCATTATGAAGAAATGGCTGATTGCGGCAGTGACCGCCAGCGGTGCGATGACTCTGCAGGCCGCGCCGCTCAGCGTCACGCTCGACGCGGTGAGCGCCGACGGTACCGGTGCAGCGCTCGGCACCGTCAGCATCGAGCAGAGCGAATACGGTCTGGTATTCACCCCCGATCTCAGCGGACTGCAACCCGGCATCCACGGCTTCCACGTCCACGCCTCGGGCAGCTGCGCCGTCGCGGAAAAGGACGGCCAGAAGGTCCCCGCAGGCGCCGCAGGCGGCCACTGGGACCCGCAGAACACCGCCAAGCATGGCCGACCCTGGGGGGACGGCCACTTGGGCGACCTGCCGGCCCTCTACGCGGGCACCGACGGCAAGGCCACCCAGCCGGTGCTGGCACCGCGCCTGAAGGATCTGGAAGCCCTCAAGGGCCACGCCCTGATGGTGCACGCCGGCGGCGACAACCATGCCGACAGCCCTGCCCCGCTGGGCGGTGGCGGAGCCCGGGTGGCCTGCGGCGTCATCAAGTAAGGAGCTGAAACGCCCGCCGACACGGACGTCGGAGCAACGCCCCCTGTCGACAGGCCAGACCCGAAACGGGACCGGGCGACAGGGGAGCCAGCCGGGAGCCGGCCACTGGAGGCGAAAAACAAAAAGGGCCACCCATGCAGGCGACCCTTTGAACCCAATGGAGGGTAGAACTGGCGTCCCCTAGGGGACTCGAACCCCTGTTACCGCCGTGAAAGGGCGGTGTCCTAGGCCACTAGACGAAGGGGACGAAACCTTCGATACAAAGCCGGCGATACCGCCGGCCTTGCGTGGAATTGGTGGAGCTAGACGGGATCGAACCGTCGACCTCTTGCATGCCATGCAAGCGCTCTCCCAGCTGAGCTATAGCCCCGAATTTAGCGTCTCTCGACGTAGACAGCGCCTTAACGCTGCCGCTGGAAATGGCGTCCCCTAGGGGACTCGAACCCCTGTTACCGCCGTGAAAGGGCGGTGTCCTAGGCCACTAGACGAAGGGGACGAAACCTTCAAAACCGATCAATCACGCTGACTGACGTGGCCACTCTCGCAGTCGAGAGTGGTGGAGCTAGACGGGATCGAACCGTCGACCTCTTGCATGCCATGCAAGCGCTCTCCCAGCTGAGCTATAGCCCCGTCTCGAGGACGGGGCGCATATTAGGATTACACCCTGGGGCTGTCAACAGATTTTTCGATTTTTTTTGCCAATAGAACAATTACTTACCGGACACAGCGGTTCAGGACGCTCCCGCCCCACCCCGCCGGACGGCACGGGCTGGCAGAGGCTCGCGGCTGGACGAAGGCTCGACCGGCCTGAGCACCCGATCGAGGACTTCCGCCTCCAGCGCAGCAAGGCGTGCCGAGCCCCGGCTGCGCGGACGCGGCAGATCGACCGGCAGATCCAGGCCGATGCGTCCCTCCTCGATCAGGATCACCCGGTCGGCGACGGCGACCGCCTCGCTGACATCGTGGGTGACCAGCAGCACGGTGAAGCCGTGCTGCTGCCAGAGGCGCTCGATCAGCTGCTGCATCTCGATGCGGGTCAGCGCGTCCAGCGCGCCCAGCGGCTCGTCGAGCAGCAACAGGCGCGGGCGGTGGATCAGCGCCCGCGCCAGGGCCACCCGCTGCTTCTGCCCGCCGGACAGCGCCGCCGGCCATTCCCCGGCGCGCTCGGCCAGCCCCACCGCAGCCAGGGCCTCCTCGGCACGGGGACGCCAGTCGCCGGACAGGCCGAGGCCGACGTTGTCGATCACCCGTTTCCAGGGCAGCAGGCGCGCGTCCTGGAACATCAGCCGGGTATCCTCGCGCACCTGCGCCAGTGGCACCTGGCCGGCCAGCAGCGCGCCGCCGCTCGGCGTATCCAGCCCGGCCAGGAGGCGCAGCAGGGTGCTCTTGCCGCAGCCGCTGCGACCGACCACCGCAACGAACTGGCCGGCCGGGATGTGCAGGTCGATATCCTGCAACACCCGGCGCTCGCCGAACGCCTTGTGGATGCCTTCGAGCGCCAACGGGATGCCGTTCTTCAAATTGTGCAAGGCGCTCATTGGGCACCTGCCTTGGCCTGATAGGCCGGATGCCAGCGCAGCCACAGGCGCTCCAGGGTGCGCGCCGCCACATCGGCCAGCTTGCCGAGCACGGCGTAGAGCAGGATCGCCAGCACCACCACGTCGGTCTGCAGGAATTCGCGAGCGTTCATTGCCAGATAGCCGATACCGGAACTGGCGGAAATGGTTTCCGCGACGATCAGCGTCAGCCACATGAAGCCGAGGGCGAAGCGCACGCCGACCAGAATCGACGGTAGCGCGCCGGGCAGGATCACCTGGCGGAACAGGGCAAACCCGGACAGGCCGTAGCTGCGCGCCATCTCCACCAGGCCGGCGTCGACGTTGCGGATGCCGTGGTAAGTATTGAGATAGATGGGAAACAAGGTGCCGAGGGCAACCAGGAAGATCTTCGCCGCCTCGTCGATGCCGAACCAGAGGATCACCAGCGGGATCAGCGCCAGGTGCGGCACGTTGCGAATCATCTGCACCGAGCTGTCGAGCAGGCGCTCGCCCCAGGTCGACAAGCCGGTGATGAAGCCGAGCAGCAGGCCGAGGCCGCCGCCGATGGCGAAACCGATGCTCGCCCGCCAGCCGCTGATCGCCAGGTGTTGCCAGAGATCGCCGCTGGCGAACAGGTCCCAGCCGGCTTCCAGCACTGCGCTCGGCGCCGGCAGGATGCGGGTGGAAAGCAGCCCGCTGGCCACCGCGCCCTGCCAGACCGCCAACAGCGTCAGGGGCAGCGCCCAGGGCGACAGGCGCTGGGCCAGCCGCTTGATATGGGGTGTAGTCATTTTCGACCTCTTGAGTCTTGCGGTCCGTAGGATGGAAAACGCGCGCAGCGTTTTTCACGATGGTTCCCACGCTCCTGCGTGGGAACCCGCGACCTGGACGCTCGGCGTCCAGTGGTCGGGGCAGCATGCCCACGCAGGAGCGTGGGCATGCTCAGCTTCTCAGCTGGCAGCCGCCGCCCTGGGCAGGATGTCGTTGGCCACCACCTCGCCGAACGGGCTGACGTAGTTGCGCCCCTCCGGCCCGGCCGGACGGGCCAGCTCGAGGTGCGGAAAGAGCAGCTCGGCGACCCGGTAGGACTCCTCCAGGTGCGGGTAGCCGGAGAACACGAAGGTGTCGATGCCGAGGTCGGCGTATTCTTTGATCCGCGCCGCCACCGTCGGCCCGTCGCCGACCAGCGCGGTACCGGCGCCGCCGCGCACCAGGCCGACGCCGGCCCAGAGGTTGGGCGACACCTCCAAGTTCTCCTTGCTGCCGCCGTGCAGGGCGGCCATGCGCTGCTGGCCGACCGAGTCGAAGCGCGCCAGCGAGGCCTGAGCCTTGGCGATGGTCTCGTCGTCGAGGTGGCTGATCAGCCGGTCGGCGGCCGCCCAGGCTTCCTCGTTGGTTTCGCGGACGATCACGTGCAGGCGGATGCCGAAGCGCACCGTGCGCCCGTGGCGGGCGGCTCGGGCGCGCACGTCGGCGATCTTCTCGGCTACCGCGGCCGGCGGCTCGCCCCAGGTCAGGTAGAGGTCGACCTGCTCGGCGGCCAGCTCGTGGGCGGCCTCCGAGGAGCCGCCGAAGTACAGCGGCGGATGGGGTTGCTGGAGCGGCGGAAAGAGCAACTTGGCGCCCTCGACCTGGATGTGCTTGCCCTTCAGGTCGACGGTCTCGCCGGACAGCACGCCGCGCCAGATCCGGGTGAATTCGGCGGCCGCCTCGTAGCGCTCGGCATGGGACAGGTGCAGGCCCTCGCCGGCCAGTTCCTCCGGGTCGCCGCCGGTCACCAGGTTGAACAGCGCGCGACCGCCGGACAGCCGGTCGAGGGTCGCCGCCTGGCGCGCCGCCACGGTCGGCGAGATGATCCCCGGACGCAGGGCGACGAGGAACTTCAGGCGCTGGGTGACCGGGATCAGCGAGGCGGCGACCAGCCAGGAATCCTCGCAGGAACGCCCGGTGGGAATCAGCACGCCGCCGAAGCCGAGGCGGTCGGCGGCCTGGGCGATCTGCTGCAGGTAGGCGTGGTCGACGGCGCGGGCGCCCTCGGCGGTGCCCAGGTAGTGGCCGTCGCCGTGGGTGGGCAGGAACCAGAAAACGTTCAGACTCATGGAGTGGTCTCCTTTCGATGGGGGCTTGGGACGGCGGGCGAACGCCGGTGAATTACTGCCGGGCCACCTTGGCCGGCGGCGTCCACACCACGTCCTTGATGCTCAGGCGCTTGGGAATCAGCTTCAGCTCGGCGAAGGTGTCGGCGATCTTCTGTTGTGCCGCGACCACCGCCGGGGTGAGCGGCTGCGCGCCGTAGCCCTGGCGTACCACCGCCTGGTGGGTGATTTCCGGGGACAGGCCGATCAGCGGCGCGACCTGCGCGGTGACCTTCTGCGGATCGGCCCTGGAATCCTCGCCGACGCTGCGCACTTCCTCGATCAGCGTCTCGACCACCTTCGGGTGCTTGCCGACGTAGGCTCCGGTGGCCAGATAGAACTGATGGTTGTCGACGATGCCCTGGCCGTTGCGCAGGGTGCGCGCCGCCAACTGCTTCTCGGCGGCGGACTGGAAGGGGTCCCAGATCACCCAGGCGTCCACCCGGCCGCCCTCGAAGGCGGCGCGGCCGTCGGCCGGCGGCAGGTACACCGGGGTGATGTCCCCGATGCCCAGGCCCGCCTCTTCCAGGGCGCGGACCAGCAGGTAATGGACGTTGGACCCCTTGTTCAGGGCGACTTTCTTGCCCTTGAGTTCGGCGACGCTCTTGATCGGCGAATCCTTGGGCACCAGGATCGCCTCGCCCAGCGGGGCCGGCGGCTCGAAGGCCACGTAGCGCAAATCGGCGCCGGCTGCCTGGGCGAATACCGGCGGGGTTTCGCCGGTCACGCCGAAATCGATGGAGCCGACGTTCAGCCCCTCCAGCAGCTGCGGGCCGCCGGGGAACTCGGTCCACTGCACCTCGATGCCCTGTGCCGCCAGGCGCTTCTCCAGCGTGCCCTTGGCCTTGAGCAGCACCAGGGTGCCGTATTTCTGATAACCGATCCGCAGGGACTCGGCCTGTGCCTGGGTGATGACGCCGAAGGAAACGGCTGCCGCGAACAGGGCAACCAGACTTCGACGCAAAGCGATGGCGCGCATGGGCGACCTCTCCTTTGCATGGACTGGGTGTGCGACCTGCTCGCCCGTTGACGGGCCAGTAAGGCGGGGTTTCCGCTGCTGGCAGCGGCTTGCGGGATCAGAAACTCCGGCGGGCGCGTTCCGGCCGGTCGTTCGAGTGGTGAATATCCAGGGTGCCGCTGCGGCGGATCAGGGCGGCGAGCAGATCGTCGAGGGATTCGTCGAGACGCTCGACCAGTTCGTCGGTAAAGCGGGCCGGCTGCTCGCCCTCGGGATAGGCGATCTGCTCATCCACGGCGAACACCCCGGTCAGCACCTCCTGGGCTTTCAGCGCCGAGAGCACCGGCTTGAGGGCGTAATCCACCGCCAGCAGATGGGCCGGGCTGCCGCCGCTGACCACCGGCAGCACCACCTTGTCGTTCAGCACCCGCTCGGGCAGCAGATCGAGCAGGACCTTCAGCGCGCCGGAGAAGGATGCCTTGTACACCGGGGTCGCGACGATCAGGCCATCGGCCAGTCCGACCGTGGCCTGCAGGTCGCGCACCGCCGGGCTGTCGAAGCGGGCGTGGAGCAGCTCCTCGGCGGCGAAGTCGCGCACCCGGATCAGCGACACCGCGATCCCCCGGCGCTCCAGGTATTCGCGGGCGTAATCCAGCAGCAGCTCGCCGCGCGAGCGTTGCGAAGGACTGCCGGAGAGCAGGACAACGTGCATGATCGTCTCCTTACCTATTGGGTTGCGGGGTCAGGCGCAGATAGGGTTTCACCGCGCGGAAGCCTTTCGGGAAGCGCTGCTTGAGTTCGTCCGGGTCCTGCAGCGAGGGCACGATCACCACCTCCTCGCCGTCCTGCCAGTTGGCCGGGGTGGCGACCTTGTAGTGGTCGGTCAGCTGCAGCGAATCGATCACCCGCAGGATCTCGTGGAAGTTGCGCCCGGTGCTCGCCGGATAGGTGATGATCAGCCGCACCTTCTTGTTCGGGTCGACGATGAACAGCGAACGCACGGTCAGGGTATCGTTGGCGTTCGGGTGGATCAGGTCGTAGAGCCCGGAGACTTTGCGGTCGGCGTCGGCGAGGATCGGGAAATTGACCTGGACGTCCTGGGTTTCCTCGATGTCGCCGATCCATTTCAGGTGGGACTCCACCGGGTCCACCGAGAGCGCGATGGCCTTGACGTTGCGCTTGGCGAACTCCTCCTTGAGCTTGGCGGTGAAGCCCAGCTCGGTGGTGCATACCGGGGTGAAGTCGGCCGGGTGGGAGAACAGGACTCCCCAGCTGTCGCCCAGCCACTCGTGGAAACGGATGCGGCCGGCGCTGGAATCCTGTTCGAAGTCGGGGGCGATGTCGCCGAGACGGATGCTCATGGTCTGCTCCTGCAGTGTGGTCCTGAACTGGCGGCCACTATGCGCAGGGCGTTTCAAAAACAAAAAGAATATATTTTGATTTATTAATCGCTATTTGGAATAAAACAAAAGGCCAGCACGGGGGAATATCCAAGTAACCAAATATTCTTTTATGGCATAAAAAAGATTCTCCTATAGTGCCGCCATCTTTTGTCCGAACCCCCTGGATAGTCTCCATGAAGCGACTGCTGACCTCTTCCCTGCTGGCGGCCGGCGTGGCCCTGGCCTGCGCCACCAGCCAGGCGGCCCCTCTGCTGAACGTTTCCTACGACGTGATGCGCGACTTCTACAAGGAATACAACCCGGCCTTCCAGAAGCACTGGCAGGCCGAGGGCCATCCGCCGCTGCAGATCCAGATGTCCCACGGCGGTTCGAGCAAGCAGGCCCGCGCGGTGATCGACGGCCTGCCGGCCGACGTCATCACCATGAACATGGCCACCGACATTAACGCCCTGCACGACCATGGCCAGCTGATTCCCAAGAACTGGGCCGAGCGCCTGCCGGACCACAGCGCGCCCTTCACCTCGGCGACCGTGTTCATCGTCCGCAAGGGCAACCCGAAGCAGCTCAAGGACTGGCCCGACCTGCTCAAGGGCGGCGTGCAGGTGGTGGTGCCCAATCCCAAGACCTCCGGCAACGGCCGCTACACCTACCTCTCGGCGTGGGGCTACGTGCGAAAGAGCGGCGGCAACGAGCAGGCCGCCCGCGACTTCGTCGGCAAGCTGTTCCGCCAGGCGCCGGTCCTCGACACCGGCGGTCGCGCCGCCACCACCACCTTCATGCAGAACCAGATCGGCGACGTGCTGGTGACCTTCGAGAACGAGGCGGAAATGATCGCCCGCGAATTCGGCCGCGGCGCCTTCGAGGTGGTCTACCCCAGCGTCTCCGCTCAGGCCGAGCCGCCGGTGACGGTGGTCGACAAGGTGGTCGACAAGAAAGGCACCCGCCAGGAGGCCGAGGCCTACCTGAAATACCTGTGGTCCGACGAGGGCCAGCGCATCGCCGCCAACAACTACCTGCGCCCGCGCAACCCGAAGATCCTCGCCGAATTCGCCGACCGCTTCCCCAAGGTCGAGTTGCTCGACGTGGTGAAGACCTTCGGCGAGTGGCCGGAGATCCAGAAGACCCACTTCAACGACGGCGGGGTGTTCGACCAGGTCTACGGCGCCCGCTGAGGAGCCCCTGCCCCCAACCCGTTTGCCGGGCGCCGCCGCACCGTCGAAGACGGGACGGAAACGCCCGCTGCCGCGTCCCCAGCCCAGAACGGACCCCCATGAAAAAGAACGTCTTCGTCTTCAGCCGCCTCGCTCCCGAGCACCAGGAGCGCCTGCGCCGGCACTTCAACGTCACCCTCCTCGACCCCGCCGGGGACATCGCCGCCCAGTACGCCGCGGCGCTGCCCGAGGCCCACGGCCTGCTCGGCGTGGGCCGGCCCTTCGGCGCCGCCCAGCTGGAAGCGGCGCGGCAGCTGGAGGCGATCGCCAGCATCTCGGTGGGCTACGACAACTACGACCTGGCCTACCTCGACGAGCGCGGCATCCTCCTCACCAACACCCCGGACGTGCTCACCGAAAGCACCGCCGACCTGGGGTTCGCCCTGCTGATCGGCGCCGCCCGCCGCGTCGCCGAGCTCGACGCCTGGGTCAAGGCCGGCCACTGGCAGGCGCCGGTCGGCCCGGCGCAGTTCGGCAGCGACGTGCACGGCAAGACCCTCGGCATCCTCGGCCTCGGCAAGATCGGCGCGGCGATCGCCCGGCGCGGGCGTTTCGGCTTCGGCATGGAGGTGATCTACCACGGCAACGGCCGCAAGCCCGAGCTGGAGGAGGAACTCGGCGCCCGCTACCGGAGCCTCGACGAGCTGCTCGGCGAGGCGGATTTCGTCTGCGTGGTGGTGCCGCTCAGCGAGCGCACCCGCCGGCTGATCGGCCGCCGCGAACTGGCGCTGATGAAGCCCTCGGCGATCCTGGTCAACATCGCCCGCGGCCCGGTGATCGACGAGGCGGCGCTGATCGAAGCCCTGCAGGAACGACGCATCCTGGCCGCCGGACTGGACGTCTACGAGAAGGAGCCGCTGCAGGAGTCGCCGCTGTTCGCCCTGCCCAACGCGGTCACCCTGCCGCATATCGGCTCGGCGACCCACGAGACCCGCCGGGCCATGGCCGAACGGGCGATCGACAACCTCGAGCGCGCGCTGCTCGGCGGTACCCCGCGGGACATCGTCAACCCGCAGGTCTGGACCCGGCGCCAGCCGTAGCGAAAGCGTGGCCTCTCCCTGCCGGGGAGAGGCCATTGAAGGGGAGCCTCAGCTCCCCGCCCCTCCATGGGCTTCCTCGAAGAAATAGTCCTTCCAGGACGCCGCCTTGTTCTTCAGCACGCCCAGCTCGTGGAGCTTCTCGGCATAGATGAAGGTGCGCTGCGGGACGACGGTGAAGTCGTTTTCCTTGTCCTCGACGATCTTCTCCACCAGCGCCGGCGCCAGCTTGGAGTTCTCCACGCGGATGTAGGTCTGCGCCGCGGCGCGCTTGTCGGCCTTGACGATCCGCTCGGCCTCGGCCAGGGCGTCGTAGAAAGCCCGGTAGGTCTTGGGATTCTCCTTGTGGAACTTCTCGGTGGTGTAGAGCACGTTGAAGGTCGCCGGCCCGCCGAGAATGTCGTAGGAGCTGATCAGCTTGCGCACCTTCGGGTTCTCCAGAGCCTGGTAATAGAAGGGCGCGCTGGAGAAATGCGCGGTGATCTCCGAGGCGCCGGAGGTCAGCGCCGCGGTGGCGTCGGGATGCGGCAGGCTGACGCTGATGCCGTCGAAGCGCTGGAAGTGCTGCTTGCCGAACAACTTGGCCGCCTCGATCTGCAGGGTCCGCGACTGGAAGCCGACGCCGGCGGCGGGCACCGCGATGCGGTCCTTCTCGCCCAGGTCCTGCAGGGTCTTCACCGCCGGATTGTTGGTCAGCAGGTAGTTGGGCTGCGAGCCCAGTGCGGCGATGGCCTTGACGTTCTGCCGGCCGCGAGTGCGGTCCCACATGGTCAGCATCGGCGGCACGCCGGCCGACACCACGTCGAGGGCGCCGGCCAGCAGCGCCTCGTTCATCGCGGTGGCACCGGAGATGCTGCGCCACTCCACCTGGATGTCGATGCCCTGCTCCTTGCCGTGCTTCTCGATGAGTTTCTGGTCGCGGACCACGTCGAGCAGCAGGTAGGCGATGCCGAACTGCTGGGCGATGCCGATGCTGCCCTCGGCCTGGGCGAGCAGCGGGCCGGTCAGCAGCCCGGCGAGCACGCCGGCAGCCAGTCGGGCGGGACGGAAAAACGGTTTTTTCTGCATGGGAAACCTCGGACGAACCCGCGCGAGGCCCGCGCGGGCGAAAACGGAAACGGCGCGGCGGATCAGTCGCGATCCACGGCGAACGGCTGCCAGGCCTGGCGGGTCGGCATGACCTCCAGGCGGTTGATGTTGATGTGCGCCGGCAGGCTCGCCACGTAGAAGATCTGCTCGGCGATGTCCTCGGCGGTCAGCGGCGTGGTGCCGCTGTAGAGGCGCTCGGAGGCGGCCTGGTCGCCCTTGGTGCGGACCAGGGTGAATTCGGTCTCGGCCATGCCGGGGGCGATGTCGGTGACCCGCACGCCGCTGCCGAGCAGGTCGCAGCGCAGGTTGTAGGAGAACTGCTGGACGAAGGCCTTGGTCGCGCCGTAGACGTGGCTGCCCGGATAGGGCCACTGGCCGGCGACCGAGCCGAGGTTGACGATGCTCGCCCCCGCGCCGCTGGCGATCAGGGTCGGCAGCAGCGCATGGGTGACGTTGACCAGGCCGGTGACATTGGTGTCGATCATGGTGTGCCAGTCGGCCAGCTCGACCTGCTGCGCCGCCTGCGGCGCCAGGGCCAGGCCGGCGTTGTTGATCAGCGCCCTGACCTGGCGGAAGGCTTCCGGCAGTTCGCCGACCACCTGCCGCACCGCGGCGGCGTCGCGCACGTCGAGGGCGGCAATGTGCACCGGCACCTGGCCGCCGAGTTCGTCCTGCAGCGCCTGCAGGCGTTCCAGACGGCGGCCGGTGAGGACCAGCGACCAGCCGGCGGCGGCGAAACGGCGCGCCGCGGCGCGGCCGAAACCGGAGGTGGCGCCGGTAATGAAGACGATGTTGCTCATCTGCAATGCTCTCGTTGCGACTACATGAAAGGGAAAAAGGAAGGTTTCCGGGCCGTGTGAAAACGTAGCGAGCGAAGGCATGGCCGAGCGCAGCCGTTTTCACACGGTCTGGTTCAGCGCTGCATGCCCCAGCGCTTGACGGTGCAGCGCTCGAGCAGGGCGAAGACCAGGCTCTCCACCAGCAGGCCGATGAGGATCACCACCACCAGGCCGGCGAACACCTTGTCGGTGTACAGCTCGTTGCGGTTCTGGAAGATGTACCAGCCGAGCCCGCCCTTGCCGGACGAGGCGCCGAACACCAGCTCGGCGGCGACCAGGGTGCGCCAGGCGAAGGCCCAGCCGATCTTCAGGCCGGAGAGGATCGACGGCAGCGCGGCCGGGACCAGGATCAGGGCGACGAAGCGCAGCCCGCGCAGGCCGTAGTTGCGCCCGACCATGCGCTGGGTTTCCGGGACGCCGAGAAAGCCGGCGTAGGTGTTCAGCGCCAGCGACCAGAGCACCGAATGCACCAGCACGAAGATCAGGCTGCCCTCGCCCAGGCCGAACCAGAGCAGCGCCACCGGCAGCAACGCGATGGCCGGCAGCGGGTTGAACATCGCGGTCAGGGTCGACAGCAGGTCGCGTCCGAGCTGGCTGGAGACCGCCAGGCTGGTCAGGACGAAGGCCAGCAGGATGCCGATCAGGTAGCCCTGGAGCAGCACCGACAGGGAGATCGCCACCTTCTCCAGCAGCTCGCCGCTGGCCAGGCCCTCGGCCAGGGCACTGGCGACCTGCAGGAAACTCGGCAGCAGGAGGTCGTTGTCCTGCAGACGGGCGACCACTTCCCAGAGCAGCGCCAGCACCACGAGGATCAGCGACTTGCGCAGCCAGCCCTGCTGCCACAGGCGCTGCGCCAGCGACAGCTCGCGCTCGAGCGGCAGATCGGTCAGGGGTTGCAGGGCGATTTCGTATTCCGGTCGCAGCGGCGGAGTCTGGCTCATGGTGTGTTTTCCGTAGAGTCGTGGATAAAAACGGGAAGATGCGGGAGCCGAACGCGTAGGGTGGGAAACGGCCGCAGGCCTTTCCCACCAGCGGCATGGCCATGGTGGGCAATCGCTGCGCGAGTTGCCCACCCTACCCCACGGGCTCCTGCAACTCAGGCGGCATGCACGGCGGCGGGGCTTTCCCCTTCCTCGAAGAGCAGCCGGTGGATGCGCCGGGCGGCGTGCTGGAAGTCGGCGCTGCCGCTGCTGTGGAGGTCGAAGGCATGGCTGGCGACCTCGGCGCGGACCCGCCCCGGATGCGGCGAGAGCAGCAGGATGCGGTTGCCGACCACCAGCGCCTCCTCGATCGAATGGGTGACGAACAGCAGGGTGAACTTCACCTCCTGCCAGAGTTCGAGCAGTTCCTCCTGCATCCGCCGCCGGGTCAGCGCATCCAGCGCGGCGAAGGGCTCATCCATCAGCAGGATCTTCGGCTGCATGGCCAGGGCGCGGGCGATGGCCACGCGCGCTTTCATACCGCCGGAGAGGGTGTGCGGGTAAGCGTCGGCAAACCTGGCCAGGCCGACCTTGTCCAGGTAATGCAGGGCACGCTCTTCGGCCTCGCGGCGGCTCAGGGTGCGCGTGGCCAGCAGCGGGAACATCACGTTCTGCTTGACCGTCTTCCACGGCGGCAACTGGTCGAACTCCTGGAACACCGCGATGCGGTCGGGACCCGGCTCGCAGACCTCGCGGCCGTCCAGGCGGATCGCGCCGTCGCGCGGACGGATGAAGCCGGCCACCGCCTTGAGCAGGGTCGACTTGCCGCAGCCGGAGGGACCGAGCAGGACGAAGCGGTCGCCCGGATCGACCTCGAAGCTGACCTCGTGGGTGGCGCGCACCACGTGCTCGGCGGTGCGGTATTCGAGGCTGACGCCCTCGACCTGCAGCAGCGGCTGGAAGGCCGTCGCCACGGCGGGCGCGGAATTCTGGAGAAAGGCATTCATCGTCTCAGCTCCCCTGGGCCAGCTTGGGATCGGGGAAGAAGTAGTCCTGCCAGGACGCCGGCTTGTTCTTCAGCGCGCCGACTCGATGGAGGAACTCGGCCAGCGGATAGGTGTTCTTCGGCGTCACGCTGAATTCGAACTGCGGGTTGTCGATGATCTTCAGCAGCGCGTCCTTGCTGATCTTCGCCCCGGTCACGCGGATGTAGGTGTCCGCCGCGGCGGCCTTGTCCTTCTGGGCGAAATCGGCCGCCTCGGCCAGCGCGTCGACGAAGGCCCGGTAGGTCTTCGGATTGTCCTTGCGGAACTTCTCGGTGGTGTACAGCACGGTCGGCGAGTTCGGCCCGAGCAGATCGTAGGTGTTGAGCACCACATGCACGTTGGGGTTTTCCAGCGCCTGGTTCTGGAACGGCGGGTTGGAGAAATGGCCGGTCAGCTCGGTGCCGCCGCCGGTCAGGGCCGTGGTGGCCTCCGGGTGCGGCAGCGCGACCGTGTACTTGTCCAGCCGGTCGTAGGCCTTGTCGCCCCACTGCTTGGCGGCGGCGTACTGGAGGAAACGCGATTGGATGGAGACACCCACCGCCGGCACCGCGATGCGGTCCTTCTCGGTGAAGTCGGCGATGGTCTTGACCTTGGGATTGTTGCTCAGCAGGTAGTACGGGAAGTTGCCCAGCGAGGCCACGCCCTTGACGTTCTGCTTGCCCTGGGTGCGATCCCAGACGGTCAGCAGCGGGCCGATCCCGGCCCCGGCGATGTCGATGGTGCCAGCCAGCAGCGCGTCGTTGACCGCCGAGCCGCCGGAGAGCTGGGTCCAGTCGACCTGGATGTCGAGGCCCTGCTCCTTGCCGTGCTTCTCGATCAGGTGCTGGTCGCGCACCACGTTGAGCAGCAGGTAGACGATGCCGAACTGCTCGGCGATGCGGACCTGGCCCTCGGCCTGGGCCGCCGCCGGCGTCAGCAGGCCGCCGGCGAGGCCGAGGCCCAGGGCGATGCCGCCGGCGAGGCGGCGAATCGCGGGAAAGCGTTTGCCTGGAAACATGGGAAGCTCCATTGGATACGTGACGAAACGGATTCGCTGAAAGTCGGTTCGGTGCGCGCGACCGGGTAAAGCGCGGGCACGAGCGGTCGATGGGCGCACTCGTGCTCCACGCGCGGGAGCTGCCGCAGCAGCTCCCGCTCAGGGTCAGAACGGGGCGTCGCCCTGGATGGTGGTGCGATGCATCCGGCGCGGCAGGTGGTTCGGGCAACCGGTGGCCAGGTGGATGACCGAGCGGTTGTCCCAGAACAGCAGATCGTTGGGCTGCCACTGGTGGCGATAGACGAACTCGGGGCGCGCGCTGTGGGCGAACAGTTCGGCGAGGATCTGCCGGCTTTCCTCTTCCGGGATATCGAGGATATGGGTGGTGAAGTTCTCGTTGACGAACAGGCCCTTGCGCCCGGTTTCCGGGTGGGTGCGCACCACCGGATGGACGACCGCCTTCACCTCTTCCAGCTGGGCCTGGGTCAGCGTCGGCCGCTGGATGCCTTCGAACACTTCGTCGGCATAGCGGGCAGTGTAGGAATGCACCGCGCGGCGTCCCTCGATGGCCTTGCGCAGCGCCTCCGGCAGGGTCTCGTAGGCGTACTGCTGGTCGGCGAACAGGGTGTCGCCGCCCTCGGCCGGCAGTTGCTGGGCGTACAGCATGGCGCCGAGGCTGGGCAGTTCCTTGTAGGAGAGGTCGGAGTGCCAGAACTTGCCGGCGTCTCCCAGGCCGATGGGCTTGCCGTTCTCGATGATGTTGGAGATGACGAAGATCTCCGGATGGCCGGCCAGCAGGAACTGCTTGAGGACGTGGATCTGCAGCGCGCCGAAGCGGCGGCTGAAGGCGATATGCTGCTCGGGCGTGATGCGCTGGTCGCGGAACGCCACGACCTTGTGCTCCAGGTGCGCGCCGTGGACACGGGCGAAATCCTGCGGATTGAGCGGACGGGACAGATCCAGACCGATGATTTCCGCACCCAGGCCGCCGTCGAAGGGACGGATCTCGAACGACTGGGAAGGAACCTGGGAGGCAGACAACAAGGATTCAACCGCTGACATGGGGATCTCCAAACGCATGATCGGGCATGGCCCGAAAAACTGGCGTGGACGCGAATGGCGCATCCATTTCTCTTCATGCGGCTCGGCGGTTGACCGACAAGTACGCGACAGGCGCAATTTAATGGAATATAGACTTTTGTTTAAATAACTTTTTTGACTATGGTAATGACCGACTTCGCCATGCGACGGCGGCGTTGCCATCGGGCCGCTCAGGGCGCCAGCCAAGCGGGGGGCTGGCGGCAGGCAGCCGCCTTCCGGCGGAAGACGGCTGCGCGGCTCGGGGCGTCAGTGGCAGCCCTTTCAAGGTGTTTGCGTAAACTCTCTCGATGATCAGGCGGGAGGGCAAGACGATGTGGGATGCGATTCTGGCGCGTTTCGAGAAGCAGGCACCGGCCAGCGTCATGGCACGGCTGGCGCTGGAGCGGGCGATGCCGGCCGCCTGGGTCGACGAAGTGTTCGAGACTCACCGGCAACGCCAGTATCCACGCGAACTGCTGTTTTCCACGGTGGTCGAACTGATGTCGCTGGTTTC
>Ga0209575_10000369_pt1 | contig 33484 bp, 30 predicted proteins | sample Medcelwee11metaG_FD_187172 | JGI IMG/M metagenome (GOLD analysis project Ga0209575, IMG submission 187172) | Freshwater pond sediment microbial communities from the University of Edinburgh, under environmental carbon perturbations - Medium... | ecosystem: Environmental > Aquatic > Freshwater >...
TGGCCAAGAAATTCGCCAACTATTTCAATTGTAATAACTTCGCTATCACTCATTGCAGGGGCGAAACCTCGTTTACGTAACGGAGGAAGAGTGGGTCTTTTAAGGATGTAATCAACTAAGCAAAAAATCTTAATAATGAAGTCTTCTGCAGACATGGCCTGCTCCTTCTGTCTTGATTAAAAAACCTATAATAACATATGGTTACTGAAAGTTGCACACGGCGTCAATTACTATTCAGCAAGCTTGTTGACGCCGTTACATCCGAAGTAGGGCGCGCTCTAGTCGGTTTAACTATTCTGCAACTAACCATCAAAGCCATTGCGCCTGCACAAAATATCCGCTTGCACAAAGGTGGTGGCAGAAGTCAACAGTTTGGCTGGCAGGATGGTCTTTCCATGCGAGTTATTGACAAAAACTACATTACTCCAATTTTGCGCCAGGAAGGGTTGATTAAGCTGAATGCAGACGGCTTCATGATGACCCGTTCATTCGCCGAAAATTACCCCTATTCCAAAGTTTACAAAGCAGCGATACGCGGAGGACGCAGTGAATGGCTGGAAATTGTTGATAGCCTGGAGAAAGGCGATCTTCCTGCTTTAGCGGGCTTGCACTACTTGCTCATTCGCTTGGTGAATCGTGCTGCTGAATTTACCACGCTTGCCGATAACACCTTAAGGCTGCTTTCGTGTAGCTTAAAGACCCAATCCACATTGGGGCACCAAAACGCATTACGCCTTATCCAGCAACACATCAATAGCTCATCTTATGCGGCTCGCATCATGGAAATTGCCATGCACGCTTTGCTTCAAGCATTGGAAGAAATGGGGACGCTTGGCAATTGCTCTGTTATCCCTCTTTCTCAAATGCGTTCCGCTAACAAAAAACATGGCAATATCGGTGATATAGAACTGACCGAAGACGGCAATATCGTCGAGGCATGGGACGCTAAATATGGCAAAACTTACTTACGGGACGAGTTGGAAGAACTACATGACAAACTCCAGCACCATGAACATATTGCCTGTGCAGGTTTCGTCACTTCCGAATCACCGATCCGCTTAGATGAATTGGCAGAGCGAATCACTGAATTGGAAGCCATGCATGGACTCACCATCCACATTTTGACATTGGAACAGTGGGTCGAACATCAAACCGCCGAAGCGCAACAAAATGGGCCATTTTCAGCCTCAGCTTTAACCTGTGCATGGCTTACTGCCTACACAGAATCCATCGCGCAACGCCGACTTGACAAAGCACCCATTGATGAACCTTGCTTTCAATGGTTAGACGAGTGGCATAAAATTTTGCAAATCCAAAGCCTAAATCAATAGCATTTGTCCACAATAATCAGGTGGATTAGCCATGTTTCTGGTGACATTATGTCTGTGGTGTCACGAGGGATAGAAATTCCCTGACAGTCCTGCACGCCTGTGTGTGGCGAAAAAAAACCTGCTAGGTCGCGAAGATCTGCCAGGTTTTTGGCTTTTTGCTCTGGTGAAAAATGAGTAGAATCCCGCCTTCAGACGGCCTTGCTTGCAAGGACACTGGCTGAAGCTAGGATTCTCTGCGTGGGTAACATGTTCTGAGGCTGGTTCTGTTTTCCCTCATGACACTGCTCCCTCGGTGTCACCAGAAAAAGACCTGACAGGTTTCTAAAACCTGTCAGGTCTTTTGTGTCCCCGCTGTGGGAGCGGGCGAAAGCTTAGGTTTCTTCCGATCTAAAATCCGGGAGTGGACTAAGCCAGTTCAAAGTCAATTTTGCGCTCTTCCATATTGACGCGGACTACTTTGACTTGCACGCGACCTGATAACTGATATTGGGTGCCGCTGCGTTCACCGCGTAGGCGGTGATGCACTGGGTCGAAGTGGTAGTAGTCGTTTTTCAGGGCGGTGACATGTACTAGCCCTTCCACAAAAATGCCATCGAGTTCGACGAACAGGCCAAAGCCGGTCACGGCATTGATGGTGCCTTCGTAGACTTCGCCCACTTTGTTGCGCATGTATTCGCATTTCAGCCAATACACCACGTCGCGGGTGGCTTCGTCAGCCCGGCGTTCGGTCATAGAGCAATGTTCACCGAGGCTCAGCATGTTTTCCCGGCTGTATGGGAAGCTGGCTAGACTTTTGCCTTGGAGGCGGTGGCGAATCGCACGGTGTACCAATAAGTCAGGGTAGCGTCGGATCGGTGAGGTGAAGTGTGCATAAGCTTCGTAAGCCAGGCCGAAATGGCCCTGGTTGTCTGGGCTGTACACCGCCATTTGTAGGCTGCGCAGCATCACGGTTTGGATCATCCGGCAATCTGGGCGTTCCTGTACGCTGCTGAGCAGCTTGGCGTAATGTGCGGCGGTGGGGCTTTCTTTCCCGCCCAAGCGCAAGCCTAAGCCGTTGAGGAAAGTGCGCAAATTGGTGAGTTTTTCTTCGGTGGGGCCTTGATGGACACGAAACAGCGCGGGGATTTCTTCTTTCAGTAGGAATTCTGCGGTGGCGACGTTGGCGAGTAGCATCATTTCTTCGATGAGCTTGTGGGCGTCGTTGCGTATCACCGGCACGATGTTGTCGATTTTGCGCTCTGAGTCAAAGAGGATGCGAGTTTCGGTGGTGTCAAAGTCAATCGCACCACGTTTGAGCCGACGGGCGTGCAGCAAGCCGTAGAGTTTATGTAGGTTTTGCAAATAGGGCAGTATCTCGGCATTGACTGCTTTTTTGTCTCCAGCAAGCGCTGCCGCCACTTGGGTATAGGTCAGACGGGCGGCTGAACACATCACGCCTTCAAAAAAGCGAAACTGGCGCACGCCGCCGTGGTGATTGACGAAAATTTCACAAACCATGCACAGGCGGTCAACTTGGGGCTTGAGGGAGCATAATTCGTTGGATAATGCCTCCGGCAGCATCGGGATCACTTGGTTGGGGAAATACACCGAATTGCCGCGCTCTTTGGCCGCTTCATCCAATGCTGTGCCAGGTCGTACATAGTGCGACACATCGGCAATCGCGACCAGCAGCCGCCAGCCTTTGCCATGTGGTTCGCAGTATACGGCGTCGTCAAAATCTCGCGAATCTTCGCCATCAATCGTCACCAGCGGCAGTTGGCGTAGGTCTTCGCGGCCTTTGCGGGCGTTGGCATCAATGGTTTTCGGTAATTTCTCGGCTTCTGCCAGTGCCGCAGTGGACCACTCGTTAGGTAAATTATGGTCGTGGATGCTGATGTCGATTTCCATGCCGGGTGCCATGTGTTCACCCATGACTTTAATCACCCGGCCTATGGGTGGCTGGTGTTTGGTGGGATAGGAAATCAGTTTGACCAACACGATTTCGCCGTGCTTAGCCCGACCCCGTTCGCCAGGCGGAATCAGAATGGATTGTGCAATGCGGCGGTTATTGGGTTCGACGAAAGCCAGGCGATGTTCGTGAAAGTAACGTCCGGCCAGTTCTTCAGTGCCGCGTTCTAGGACTTCTACCAGCGCACCTTCGCGACGCCCGCGACGATCAAGGCCGGTGATGCTGACTAGGGCGCGGTCGCCATGCAGTAAGGTGAGCATTTGTTTTTCAGAGAGAAAAACATCTAGGCCACCTTCGTCTGGAATCAGAAAGCCAAAGCCATCTTGATGGGCGGTCACCCGGCCACGCACTAAGTCCATCTTGTGTGGCAATCCGTAATCACCGCGCCGGTTGCGAACCACTTGGCCTTCGCGTTCCATGGCTTTAAGACGGCGACGCACGGCTTCCAAACCTTCTTCGGTATCGACGGCAAGTAGCTCTGCTATGGCTGTCCATTTCATGGGTACGCCTGCAGTACCCAGCTTTTCCAAAATAAACTCGCGGCTGGGAATGGGATTGGCGTACTTCTGCGACTCACGTTCGGCGTGAGGGTCTTGTTGCCCCCAGGGTGACGCGGGTGGAGTTGGGGATTTTTTTGTCTTTGATCTTGGTTTTTGTGTTGACAAGATTTTTTCCTTCTATATAATTTCAGACTTTATGGTCGTCCTCTCTGCCGAGGTGGCGAAATTGGTAGACGCGCTAGCTTCAGGTGCTAGTTGGGGAAACTCAGTGGAGGTTCAAGTCCTCTCCTCGGCACCATCTCTCAGTATTCCTAGTTTATCCCATTCTTTCTCTAGTGTGTTCAGCCCGAGTATGCGAGTCTGTTATCGTTTGTTCGCCGCATTTCCCTTTGGAATGCACGCAGTTGCGTTAACGACACGCTGAAATGACAATGACGCTGCCAGGGTTGAAGTGACAGCGCCAATTTCTCGTGACCAAACTCATGAACTAGAAAGGCAGCTTGAATCCTTCCGGCAAGCTCAAGCCCCCGGTCAAACCAGACATCTTGTCTTTCGTCGCAGCTTCAACCTTGCGAATACTGTCATTGATGGCAGCAGCCACCAAATCTTCGAGCATTTCCTTGTCACTGCCCAGCAAGCTGGTGTCTATGCTGACTTGGCGGACATCGTGGCGTCCGTTCATCATGATCTTAACCATGCCGCCACCCGCTTCTCCAGTGACTTCCAACAGCGCCAATTGCTCCTGGGCTTTTTGTAAGTTAGCCTGAATTTCCTGGGCTTGCTTCATTAAACCGGAAAGTCCGCCTTTCATAGTCTAGTCTCCTGAAAAAAGCTCACAGATTATTGGTGTAGATGGCAATATCAGCACGATTCTTCAGGCCGTTTAGCACATTCTGAAACTCGCTTTGGCCCAAGGCATGTTGTTGCTGCAACAGTAATTGCTGATTAGCTTTGTCATCGGATTTTACAGCACCAGGTTTGACTTCCAGTACTGCCAAGACCGCATAATCTTGGTTGTTAACCAGCATACCTTGATATAAAGCCTGTCCAGTATTGGGAGTACCCATTTTGAACGCAGCACTCAACAGCTCAGCTTGCTTAAACTCCGCATCCTGACGCTTTACCCAAGCACGCGGTGTCCAGCTTAATTTTTTCTCGGCTAACAGCGCTTGCCAATCTGATTGGGACTGTAACGCCGCCAACACTTTTTTGCCGAGTGCTTCAGCTTCTGCTTTTGCCTTGGTTTGTTTCAGTGTCTCAATGATTTTATCTTTTACTTCAGCCAGCGGCAAAGGCTCAGCTTTACGGTGTTCTTTCAAACGTAACACCATCAGCTTTTGTTTGTCTAATTCAATCACTTCGCTGTTGTAGCCCTCGCTCAACACGGAAGTGCTGAATGCTGCGGTCAATGCTTTAGGGTTAGAAAACAGACCTTCCTTTTCACCTTCACGACTGAAAAAACCGCTGCTTTCTTGTTTCAATCCCATGGTGCTGGCAAGACTTTCTAAAGTATCAGGATGCTCAAAACTCAAGTTAGCAAATTGCTCAGTTTGACTATAAAAAGCAGTTTCAGCCTGTTCTTTTTTCCAAGCTTCCAGCAACTCTCCATGCACTTGTTCGAAAGATTTGGTGCTGGCAGGGGTTGCGCTGACTAACTTAATGATGTGATAACCAAACTGGCTTTCTACTAGCTCGCTGATTTCACCTGGCTTCATGCCTTTTATAGCAGTTTCAAAAGGGCCAACCATAACGCCTGGGCCAAAGTGACCTAAATCACCACCCTTTTCAGCAGAACCGGGGTCCTTAGAGTGTTCTTTAGCCAGTGCCGCAAAATCACCACCGGCTTTGATTTTTTTCAAAACTTCTTCGGCGGTACTACGGGCAAGTTTAGGATCGGCTCCGCTAGGAATTAAAATATGGCTGGCCTGCCAATCGTCGGCGGTTATGAACTGGCTCAGGTGTTCTTCATAATACTGTCGTAGGCTGGCGTCATCTGGTTCTTGCTTGGTGGCAAGATCATCTTTAGCCAAGATGACATAGTTGACGCTGACTTTTTCGGGGGTATTGTATTCAGCTTTGTGGGTTTCAAAATAACTGGCGATTTCAGCGTGTTCAATCTTAATGGTCTCTTTAAACGCATCCGCAGAAATCAGCAAATAGCTAAGCAAGCGTTGCTGATCTTCTAATGCCTGGTAGCTTTTTTGCTCGCTGGCAGTCAGAAACGCTGAATTAGTCAAACCGGTTTGCAGTTGATCAACCAGCAAATTACGCCGCATATCTTGTTCAAACTGAGTGGGTGCTAGGTTTTCTGCGCGCAAGCGTTGTTCATACAAAGGTTGCGAGAAAGTGCCGTTTTCTTGAAAAGGCGGCAAGCCATGAATACGGCCTGCTAGTATCCCATCACCAATCCGCAAACGTTGGCTGACTGCGGTTTGGAACAGTAATTCTTCATTGACCATCTGTTCCAGCGTGCTTTGTTTGATGCGCTCTTCAAACGGTGCTAGATCCACGGCTTGCCCGCCTAAGCTGGAACGTAGGCGCTGCATCTGGTCACGCACGCTTTCTTCGTATCTGGTTTTGGAGATTTCCTGGCTATTGATTTTGGCAACCATGATCTGGGTGCCTCCTCCCATGTACTCATGGATACCCCACAATGCAAAAGGAATGCAAATGAGAACAACAACAACCCAAGCTAACCAGCTATGTACCTTATCGCGGATACCTTGCAACATAGGCGTTCCTTAGTGAGGCGGCGGATTTAACGCCGGCAGACAGAAATTTGGCAAAAAAAACGGGGGAGTGCGACTCAAAGGTGCATTCCCCCGGATGATTGTGGCGGAGCGGACGGGACTCGAACCCGCGACCCCCGGCGTGACAGGCCGGTATTCTAACCAACTGAACTACCGCTCCAAAAACTTGATTTGGTGGGTGTTGAGGGATTTGAACCCCCGACATTCGCCTTGTAAGGGCGACGCTCTGCCAGCTGAGCTAAACACCCAAACCAATGAAGCCACGCATTATACATCGCTAAAATTAGATCTGCAAGTTAATTTACAGCTTCTTTGAGTGCTTTGCCAGGTTTGAACACGGGCACCTTGGCTGACTTGATGTCAATCGGCTTGCCGGTGCGCGGATTGCGGCCAGTGCGGGCAGATCTTTCACGCACGGAGAAGGTGCCAAAACCAATCAGCGTGACCTGATCATCCTGAGTCAGTGCGCTGGTGATGCTACTGATCACGGCATCTACTGCTTTTGCTGCATCAGCTTTCGAGATTTCGACGGAATTTGCAACAGCCTGGACTAATTCTGCTTTATTCATTTTACCCCCAGTCAAGTTTATCAGTTTGTCTCAATGACGCTCCGCCAATGTGACGAAAGATTGCTTGTACACTGCACACACACTTGGAATAGATGCTTGTTAGTCTTGGCGTTTCTGTTTCCTGCCTCGCTTCTAGCATCATGCGCTTAAGCGTGCAAATTGCTGTGGTTATGGGGCACAAAAAAACGAGAAAATCGGCTGGTTAATTCGGCACGTTGCCCTGACGCATCAAACGCAGCAAACAAGAATTCCAAGGTACGACACTGCCCATCAATCAACGTCTAACGGCGCATAATGCGCCGTTAGCCTTTATCATTGCAGATTCACTCCAATATCTCAATGGGTCTGCACGCTTTGCGTGGCTTTTTTAGTGTCTTTATCCTCGGTTTCGCCTGCTTTCTCTACACTGGCCACGATTTCCGGCTTGGGTACCGGCATCCGTTGCAGGGCGTGTTGCAGCACCTCATCCACCCATCGCAGCGGTATAATCTCAAGATTTTTCTTGATATTTTCAGGAATCTCGGCGAGGTCACGACGATTTTCTTCGGGAATCAGCACGATCCGAATGCCACCGCGTAGCGCCGCCAGTAATTTTTCCTTCAAGCCGCCAATCGGCAACACTTCGCCGCGCAAAGTAATCTCGCCCGTCATTGCCACATCGGCACGCACCGGAATATTGGTCAACACCGACACCAACGCGACGCACATCCCAACCCCAGCGCTCGGGCCATCTTTGGGAGTTGCCCCTTCAGGCACGTGAATATGCAGATCATTTTTCTGATAAAACTCAGCATCAATACCCAGGCTGTCCGAGCGCGAACGCACCACCGTCATCGCGGCTTGGATGGATTCCTGCATCACATCGCCCAACTGGCCGGTATAAGACAGCTTGCCCTTGCCCGACATCATCGCCGCTTCAATGGTCAGTAAATCCCCGCCGACTTCCGTCCAGGCCAGGCCCGTCACCTGACCAATGCGATCCTGTTCCTCGGCCAGACCATAACGGAAGCGTTTGACGCCTAAGTATTTTTCCAAGTTGCGGGGAGTCACCACGATCCGCCGTTCTTGTTTAGATTTACCGCTGGCCTCTTTTAGCACCACCTCTTTGACCACTTTACGGCAAATCTTGGCAATTTCGCGTTCCAGGTTACGCACCCCGGCTTCACGGGTGTAATAACGCACAATCTCGCGAATCACACTTTCGCTGATGCTCAGCTCTTCCTCTTTCAAGCCGTTACTCTTGATTTGCTTAGCAATCAGATAGTTCATCGCGATATTGGCTTTTTCATCCTCGGTATAACCGGGAATGCGGATCACTTCCATGCGATCCAGCAACGGGCCTGGGATATTCAAGGTATTGGCCGTGGCAATGAACATCACATCGGACAAGTCATAATCGACTTCCAGATAATGGTCATTAAAGCTGTTGTTTTGCTCGGGATCGAGTACCTCTAACAACGCAGAGGAGGGATCGCCGCGAAAATCCATCGACATCTTGTCTACTTCATCCAGCAAAAACAAGGGATTGCGTGTGCCAACCTTGGATAAATTCTGGATGATTTTACCCGGCATCGAACCAATATAGGTGCGGCGATGTCCACGAATTTCCGCTTCATCGCGCACACCGCCCAACGACATGCGGACAAACTTGCGGTTAGTTGAACGGGCAATCGACTTACCCAGCGAGGTCTTGCCGACGCCAGGTGGGCCAACCAAGCACAAAATCGGGCCTTTCAGCTTTTTAACCCGCTGTTGTACCGCCAAATATTCAAGAATCCGCTCTTTTACCTTTTCCAACCCATAATGATCGGCTTCCAACACAGCTTCCGCCTTGTTTAAATCCAGGCTGATTTTAGTGCGTTTTTTCCACGGCACATTGGTCAAAATATCAATGTAATTCCGTACTACCGTCGCTTCCGCCGACATGGGCGACATCATCTTGAGCTTATTCAATTCCGCAATGGCTTTTTCTTTAGCCTCTTTGGACATGCCTGCTTTTTCAATGCGCTGCATTAACTCCTCAATTTCATTGGGCGCATCTTCCATCTCGCCCAACTCTTTCTGAATCGCCTTGATTTGCTCATTCAGATAGTATTCGCGCTGGCTTTTCTCCATCTGGCCTTTAACCCGCTTGCGAATGCGTTTCTCCACTTGCAACAAGTCAATTTCAGATTCGAGTAACGCGATCAGATGTTCCAATCGGGCTGGTGTCTCAATGATTTCCAAAATCTTCTGTTTTTCTTCGAGCTTAACCAGCATGTGCGCGGCAATCGTATCCGCCAAGCGACCTGGTTCCTCAATATTACCCAAGGAGGTGAGAATTTCTGGAGGGACTTTACGATTCAACTTAATGTATTGTTCAAACTGAGAAACCACAGAGCGCGACAGCACTTCAGTTTCCCGCTCAGGGCTGGGGGGACTGATTAACAGCGCCACTTCAGCCATGAAAAACTCCGGGTTTTCAAGATAGCGCACAATCTTCGCCCGCTGCCCGCCCTCTACCAATACCTTGATGGTGCCATCCGGCAATTTCAATAATTGCAAGATCGTCGCAATCGTTCCAATATCATGAATATTATCAGATTTTGGATTGTCATCGGCGGCGCTTTTCTGAGCCACCAACAAAATCTGCTTGTCTTCAAGCATCGCTTTTTCTAGTGCGTGTATGGATTTTTCCCGGCCTACAAACAGCGGGATTACCATATGCGGATAAACCACCACGTCCCTGAGGGGTAAAATAGGCAGCGCTTGCAGCAAAGCCGCATTCGCATCGGGAAACTTGTCACGAGTGGACATGGGAGGATTCCTCACAATTGTCGGGTATGAGCGAGATGGCTATCAGATGACGACTCGCCACGGAGTCTCTCTGACGGCCTTCAGTTTATAGGATAGAAGGGGTCGGCAACAGCAGGCTGAACGTTGAACACAATAGTTGTGCCAGAACTTGAGTGAATCAAGAGTGTGAGCGGTGATGCTGATGTTTTCAGATTGCGCGACTTCAGGTGACTGCTGGACAAACCCGCCAAACGTCGCTGAGTTAGCCGCGCAAGCCGTCCAGACACTATGTTATAATGGTGGGCTTTCTTCTTAAATCCAGGCAGGTATCCGCATGTATCCACAGCATATGTCTCTCGCAGCTTTTGATCCAGATTTGGCCGACGCGATACGGCGTGAGTGCATCCGCCAGGAACAGCATGTTGAACTGATTGCGTCAGAAAACTACGCCAGCCCGCTGGTGATGGAAGTCCAGGGTTCGGTGTTAACCAATAAATACGCAGAAGGCTATCCAGGTAAGCGCTATTACGGCGGTTGCGAGTATGTGGATATTGCCGAACAATTGGCGATAGATCGGGTGAAAGCCTTGTTTAATGCCGATTACGCGAATGTGCAACCGCATTCGGGTTCTCAGGCCAATGCCGCTGTGTACTTAGCACTGTTGAATCCTGGCGATACTTTACTGGGCATGAGTTTGGCGCACGGCGGGCATTTAACCCACGGGGCCAAAGTGAATTTTTCCGGCAAAATTTTTAATGCCGTGCAATATGGTCTCGATCCCAACACTGGGGAAATCGATTATGCCGAGATGGAGCGCCTCGCCCTCGAACACAAACCACGCCTGATTATCGGTGGTTTCAGCGCCTATTCACGGGTCGTGGATTGGCAGCGGATGCGCGAGATTGCCGATCAAGTCGGAGCCTATTTGGTGGTGGACATGGCGCATGTCGCTGGTTTAGTCGCCGCTGGCGTGTATCCCAGCCCGGTACAGATTGCCGATGTCACCACCAGTACCACCCACAAAACCCTGCGCGGCCCGCGTGGTGGTTTGATTTTGGCCAAAGCCAATCCAGAGCTTGAGAAAAAACTCAGTTCGCTGGTGTTTCCCGGTACGCAAGGCGGCCCGCTGATGCATGTGATCGCCGCCAAAGCCGTGGCTTTCAAAGAAGCGATGCAACCCGAGTTTAAAGTCTATCAACAGCAAGTGCTGGACAATGCCCGCGCGATGGCTGCTGCCTTGCAAGCGCGAGGCTACAAAATCGTTTCGGGTGGCACCGACAACCATTTGTTCTTAGTCGATTTAATCGACAAGCAGATCACCGGCAAAGCCGCTGACGCCGCTTTGGGTAACGCCAATATCACCGTCAATAAAAATTCGGTGCCCAACGATCCGCAATCGCCGTTTGTCACCAGCGGCATTCGTATCGGCACCCCCGCCGTTACTACCCGAGGCTTTGGCGTGGCGGAATGCCAAACCCTGGCTGGCTGGATTGGTGACGTACTCGACGACGTGGACAACCTGGCGATCCAAGCCCAGGTGAAAGCACAAGTGGAAGCGTTGTGCGCCCGCTTCCCGGTGTACGGCAGCTAAGTCGCGGCGTTTGCTATGACGTATGCCGACGAACAGTACATGGCCCGTGCGCTGCACCTGGCCGAGCGCGGGCTGTGGACTACCGATCCCAATCCCCGCGTGGGTTGCGTGTTGGTACACGGGGGCGAGGTGGTGGGCGAAGGCTGGCATATCCGTGCCGGTGAACCCCATGCCGAAGTGTATGCACTGCAAGCCGCCGGAGCGCGGGCACGCGGCGCAACAGCTTATGTGACACTGGAGCCTTGCGCCCATCAAGGTCGCACCCCACCGTGTAGCCACGCCTTGATTCAAGCGGGCGTGGCGCGGGTGGTGGTGGCGATGAGCGACCCCAATCCGCTGGTGGCAGGCCGAGGGTTGCAACAACTGCGCGATGCCGGAATCGAAGTCAGCAGTGGTTTGTTACAAACCCAGGCCGAGGCGCTGAATCCAGGCTTTATCAAGCGGATGCGTAGCGGGATGCCCTATGTGCGGGCTAAGCTCGCGATGAGCCTGGATGGGCGCACCGCCTTGGCGAATGGAGCCAGCCAATGGATCACCGGGGCGGCGGCCCGCAGCGACGTACAGGCTTTGCGGGCACGCAGTTCGGCTATTTTAACCGGTATTGGCACGGTGCTGGCCGATGATCCGGCGTTGACGGTGCGGGCAACGGAACTCCCCGAGGCTTATCCCAGCACGACGGCGGGTGTCCGCCAACCCCTGCGGGTGGTGGTGGATACCCATTTGAGTATGCCTGAACAGGCCAAAATGCTCAGTTTGCCTGGTGACACGCTGGTGATCACCGCCACCGATGACCCCGAGCGACGACAGGAATTAGAAGCCGTTGGGGCACAGGTGCTGTATTTACCCACCCGCGCAGCCAATGTCGATCTCACCGCGCTGTGCCAAGCCTTGGCACAGCGTGAAGTCAACGAATTGCACCTAGAATGCGGCGCTAATTTGGGCGGGGCCTTTTTACGCGCAGGTTTGATTGATGAATTGGTGATTTATATGGCTCCCAGCCTACTCGGCGATCAAGCCAAAGGCTTATTGCATTTGCCGCCGCTTGTCGCACTCAGCGAGCGCGTACAGCTACGCATCCGCGAAATCCGGGCTGTCGGCGATGATTGGCGTATCAGTGCCCACATCCTCCCCTCGACACCGTGAGGTGCCATTTTTAGAAGTCACGGGAATACTCACCCATGTCGTTGAATACAATACCAGAACTGATTGAAGACATCCGTCAAGGCAAAATGGTCATTCTTATGGATGACGAAGATCGCGAAAACGAAGGCGATCTGATCATGGCAGCGGTCAAGACGCGACCGGATGACATTAATTTCATGGCCAAATATGGGCGTGGCCTGATTTGCCTGACCCTGACTCGTTCGCGTTGCGGTCAGTTGCAACTGCCGTTGATGGTCAATGACAACAACAGCCCGCACAGCACTAATTTCACGGTGTCTATCGAAGCGGCACGCGGTGTCACCACCGGGATTTCTGCCGCAGATCGTGCCACCACGGTGCGCGCTGCGGTGGCTGCCGATGCTAAACCTTCTGATCTGGTGCAGCCGGGGCATATTTTTCCGCTGATGGCACAGCCTGGCGGCGTGTTGCGCCGGGCGGGACACACCGAAGCTGGTTGTGATCTGGCGCGTTTGGCGGGTTTAGAACCCGCTGCCGTGATTGTGGAAATCCTCAACGAAGACGGCAGCATGGCGCGCCGTCCTGACTTAGAAGTCTTTGCCCAACAGCATAAACTCAAAGTCGGCACCATCGCGGATTTGATTCAGTTTCGCATTCAGCATGAAAAAGCCGTAGAACGGGTGGCGCAATGCCAAATGCCAACCAAGTTTGGCGACTTTACCCTCTATGCCTATCAAGACAGCATCGATAATTCTGTGCATGTGGCGATGGCGATGGGCGACATCAGCCCAGAAGAACCCACTTTGGTGCGGGTGCATTTGAAAAACAGCCTGTGCGATCTCACTGCCAGTTTGCGCGATGATTGCGGCTGGCCGCTGCGTGATGTGCTAAAACGGGTTGCCGAAGAAGGCAAAGGGGTGGTGATTATTCTGCACCAAGCCGAAGACCCCCAGCAATTAATCACCCGCTTACGCCATTATGCACGTCAGGACATGGGCGATGATTTGCCTGGGCACGCCCATGCCAGCGATTTGCGCACCTTTGGTTTGGGCGCACAAATCCTCTCGGATTTAGGTGTGCGCAAAATGCGGGTATTGAGCGCCCCGAAGAAAATTCATGCGATTTCCGGTTTTGGCCTGGAAGTCGTCGAGTATGTAGACGGTTAATCGATCACGAGCCGACCTGCGTCGGCACTACCCCGCACGGAATCAACACATGAGTTATTTGACGATTGAAGGCGACCTAACCCTCGCCAGACAAACTGACGCACGTTATGCGCTGGTGGTAAGCCGCTTTAATGCCTTCGTGGTAGACAGCCTGCTGGCGGGTGCCATCGGCACTTTAAAACAACACGGCATCAGTGAAACCGCGATCACCGTGGTATGGGTGCCTGGTGCCTATGAAATCCCGGTTGCCGCACAACGGCTGGCCACCACTGGACGTTATCAAGCCATCATCGCCCTGGGCGCGGTGATTCGCGGCGGCACCCCGCATTTTGACTATGTGGCCGGAGAATGCACCAAAGGCTTATCCACTGTCAGTTTGACCTACCAACTGCCCGTGGCATTTGGGGTGTTGACAGTAGACAGCATCGAACAAGCAATTGAACGGGCTGGCACCAAAGCGGGCAATAAGGGCGCTGAAGCAGCCTTATCCGCCTTAGAAATGGTCAGCCTGTTCCGTGGTATTGACGAACAGCACGCCTGAACGGCGCATACTCAGACCAGGTGCAGTAGCCCATGTTAGTTAGCCCGAAAAAACCCAAATACAACCCCCGCGCCCGCCGTGCCGCTCGCCGTCGGCTGGTGCAAGCCATTTATCAATGGCTGCTAACCCAAGACCCGCCGATCCAACTGATCAGCCAATTCTTGAACCTGGAAGCGGCACACTTCGTCGATCTCGAAGACCCGCAGGAAGAACTTGATCTGGCTTATTTTCAAACCTTGGCCCAAGCCATTCTACAAGACGCGGAACGTCTGGATGCGTTGCTGACGCCACACCTGGATCGCCCGGTGGCCCAGCTAGACCCGATAGAACATGCTATCTTATTACTGGGCTGTTACGAATTGACCCAATGCCCGGATTTACCTTGGCGCGTCGCGATTAACGAAGCTATTGAACTGGCCAAATGCTTTGGCTCAGATAAAAGTTACCAATATATCAATGGGATACTTGACAAGGTACAGCGCGGATAAGCCACAAGCCAGCCTACTTCCTTAACGAGTACCAAGAGAGCCTGTGATGAACTTGATTCGCTTAGTCACGCTACTGGTGGTGGGCTGGTTGCTGTGGCGCTTATACCTGCGCCACTACCGGCGCTCGTTCCCGGTACTGCGCCAGCCCCCGAAACAAACTCAGCACATGTATCGCTGCGCCCATTGTGGTACCCACATTCCAGAGGCCGAAGCCCTGCGCGATGGTGAACAAAGCTACTGTTGTCCCGAACACCGCACGGCAGCCAGACGCGGTGACAAACCGCTGTAGCGTCAAATCACCACACCGGCTAAAGCCGGGACTCTAAAACCCAGCGCCTCAATCAAAGCGTCGATTGATCGAATAAGTACCAAGCTCAGTGCGCAACGGCTGCACCAGCAGATCCGGTAAACTCAGTTGCTGTGGGTTCATAAAACCCGTCACTCCCAGAGTCATTCCCAGGTGCCCGTCTGCTGGCTGCGCACAATAAGTGCCGCAACACCGATCCCACCAGGGAATATTAAAGCCAAAATTACTGTTTGTCTCAGAGCCGCGTGTTGAATGATGTACCCGGTGCATATCCGGCGTCACTATCCACCAACGCAGGCCGCGATCCCAGCTTTCCGGCAGCCGCAGATTGGCGTGATTAAACATCGCCACCGCATTCAGCAACACCTCAAACACTAACACCGCTGCCGCCGAAGGGCCTAAAGCCACGATCACCATCGCCTTGATCAACATCGACAAAATAATCTCCAGCGGATGAAAACGCGCCCCAGTGGTCACGTCATAATCCAAATCGCTGTGATGCAACCGATGCAGCCGCCACAATAGCGGCACCGCATGAAACATCACATGCTGCAAATAAATCGCAAAATCCAGCGCCAACACCGCCAGCACAAAACTCAAACCCGGCGGCCAATCCAGCCGATTCAATAAACCCCAACCCTGCGCCGACGCCTGCGCCGCCAAACCCACCGCCGCCAACGGAAACAACAGCCGCAAAATCAGGGTATTTAACACCACTAACCCCAAATTCGCCGTCCAACGCACGGTTTTAGACATAGACAAGGGACGACGCGGCGCAACGCCTTCCGCCAAAGCCAACAACCCAAACACGCCTAAAAAAAATCCCAACCGAATCGCCGGTTCATGGGCTAGTAAATACGCTTCCATCGTCTTTCTCGTCACGGTTAAAGGTGTAAGCAGGTGTAAAGCTGTCAGAAACAGTGCCACCCAAAGCAAGCACATTAACCAGCTTCCCACGCACGCTACCCGACTATGTCGGCCAAAAATTCTCATCCAGGGTTTGTTCGGCGGAGAACGGACAAATTTCGGGAAAAGTTTTTTTATCCATGCCGGTTTCACGAGTGGCCATCAGGCGCGCATCACCATAGGCATAGTCAAAAGCTTCGGCAAAATAGCTTTTTAAGCCTGGATTTTTCTTCAGCACACGCTTTACCCGGCGGCGCTGCTCTTCAATGGTTGCACTCCAGCTATTTCCCTTGCGTTCTGGTTGGTAGCGCCATTTCAACAGGTGAGTTAGCAGGACGCCCAGGCGATTTTCTAATTCGCTTTCTTTACTCCCGCTCATCTCCTCCAAGCCCTCGGCAATGTGTTCCCAATCAGCCTGATCCAGTTGTCCATTGCGCAACAGTTGGGCGTTGTGCTTGGCCCAGGAGTAAAAATCAGTTTCATATTGCGGTCTCATGCGTGTTTCCTTTGGTCTGCATCAGAAGTGACAGCCTGTTATTGTCGTGCCCAGCCTGTGACTGGTCAAGCTGCGGTAAAGATGCAGCCGCCCTGTCCCATAAGGATGCGGGGTGATTAAATGCCCTGCTATACTGTCACGGACTCTGGTTATGTTTGACTGGTCGAGGTTTGCTGTGAGCCAGAGTCTAGTCGCTTGAGCCAGTTGATCTGCTTGGCCTTGTTGCGACTTAATCCATGAAAAATGAATGAGTTATCATGCCGCGTTCCTGTCTGGAACAAGCGCCCAACCGCTTTATCACTCATTGATTTTAACCTTTCAAGTACATTTGATTTGAAACAGGAGTGAACCCTGATGAATTTCTTGAAAAAATTGAGTCTAGCGATGGCGTTGCTGGGTTGTAGCGCTGTCTCACTACAAGCCGCCGAGATCAGCTTGCATCATGCCGATGCCAGCGGTGTTGCCGCCGTGATTGTGCCGGATGCGCAGGAAATGGGCACCAGTACCCACATCTATATCGCCGCTTTGGTCGGTGATCATTGGTTTCTGCGCGATGGAGCCGCCACAACCAATTGGGTGCATTACCAAGGCGGCAGTTTGCCGGTGGCACTGTCTGGACAGTTGTTGAGTGCTGCCACAGTCATCACCTTGGTGGATTTTGATGTGTCGATGGCCAGCAATTTGGATTTATACGTGGGTTACGGCAACAACGAAGTCGATTTATTCAAAGCGGGGCATCTGGCGAAGGTGTATTCCAGCAGTCCCGCGCCCACTTTACCCGTGACCAGTAATATCGCCTGCGATCCGGCTGTGGCACCCGCCGGAATCAGCTATGTCCAAAATGGCAATCACATCAGCGTCACCACGCAGGGTCAGTGCGTCGCCGTGCCCACCGGGGGACTTTGTGCGGCACCGGCCCAGGCACAAGCAACCGGCATTTCGGTGTTGGTGACAACGCAGGCCAACCAAGTGCAAATGAACGGTATCAGCTTTCTGATTCCGGGTCTGCCCAATCCCTTTGAGAGCATCGGTGCTGGTTTAGCGAACAGCAAAACCTGTCTGCAAAACGCGCCCGCCGATTTTGGTAACTATGGGATTGATGTGGATGTGTGCTATGACATCACCAATCGCATCGACCCCACCGCTTTACAAAGTGCGGGGGCATTTGTGACGGTCACGCCACCGATTACGATACAATTTCAAGGGGCTATGACTAACGCCACGGTGGCTGATTGCTTTGCCACCGATGCGGCGAGCATTACCGATGCTTACACCCATGAGCTTTGGATTAAACAAGCAGACGGTAGTTTTAAAAAGCCTTGATGTCTAACTGCCTCATCCCTGCTTGCGATCAACTGATCAATTCGCGGGGATGGGCTTGCGTTAGCGGGCTTGATCGGATATAAACTAATGACATAAGCTGTTACATAATCGCATACTGCGGCTCACTACTTGCACCGCGACTTGGGTCGGTGACTAGAAATGCACGGAGCGCTTTGTTTCATCTCTGATACAAGTTGTTACATGGTACACTGTGTTTCCCAGCCTAACTCAGGGCAGAGGCAGATAAAGGAGAGCGCCAAAGGTGAATGTCGCACCTTTCAAAATCTTAATTGTCGATGACAATGCCAATAATTTATTCACGCTACACACGCTGATCGATGAACACATCCACGCTACGGTAATCGAAGCGGATGGCGGGCAAAAAGCGCTGGATATTTTACTGGAAGACCCGGTTGACCTGATTATTCTGGATGTGCAGATGCCAGATATGGACGGTTTTGAAACCGCCCAGTTGGTGCGCTCGCTTAAAAAAACCCGCCATATTCCTATCGTGTTTTTAACTGCTGCGTATAAATCTGAAGAATTTCAACAGCGTGGCTTTGAAGTGGGAGGCACGGATTATCTCACCAAGCCGATAGATGCGCCACAGCTCATCAGTAAGATCAATATGTATCTGCGCTTTATCGAGCAAGAGCGCCGTCACCACGCCGAATTGGAGCGCCGGGTGACTGAGCGCACCGCCGAATTGCTGGAGATGCGTAACGACTTGGAACAGCGGGTTGAAGAACGTACTGCCGAATTGCGTCGAACTAACAATCAGTTACAGGCAGAAATTGAGGTGCGCAAAGAGGCCGAGCAGGCTTTGCAACTGGCGAAAGAAGTGGCTGAGCAGGCGAATCATGCTAAAAGTCAATTTTTAGCCAATATGAGTCATGAACTGCGCACCCCGTTGAATGCGATTATTGGCTATTCTGAAATCTTATTAGAAGATGCCAAAGAGGCACTGGAAGAGACTGAGGTAAATCCAGAAAATTATTCGACAATCAAAGACTTGAATAAAATTATTCATGCCAGTCGGCACTTATTAAGTATGATTAATGATATTCTTGATATTTCTCGGATTGAAGCGGGGAAAATGCAACTTAATTTTGAAGATTTCGAGATGGCTGGCTTGCTCAAGGAAGTGCTGGACACCGCCCAACCCTTGGCAGATAAAAATGCCAACCAGTTAATCGTGCATAAAAAAGTAGATATTTTGTCTATGCACAGCGATTTGGTCAAGGTTCGGCAAGTTTTGCTCAATTTGCTCAGTAATGCCTGCAAATTCACAAAAAGTGGTCAGGTGCATCTTTACCTGGAACAAGAGGAATTCGAGGATCAAGCCTGGGTGGTGTTCCGTGTTCAGGACACGGGGATTGGCATTACCCCGGAACAGCAGAGTCATTTATTTCAAGTATTTAGCCAAGCGGATGCCTCCACGACCCGCAAATACGGCGGCACGGGATTAGGCCTGGTTATTAGTCGACATTTTGCAGAAATGTTGGGGGGGAGTCTGGAACTCAGCAGCGCATATGCCCAGGGCAGCACGTTCACCGTGCGTCTTCCGCTTTATTGCACCTTACATCGCGCCGTCTAGTTCCTGTCTTGCGCCCGACTTTTCGCCAACTTTCCGTGTTTCAAGCAGTGGCCCGGCATCTCAGCTACACCCGGGCTGCCGAAGAACTCCATCTCAGCCAACCTGCCGTGTCGATGCAAATCCATCAGCTTGAAGAGCAGGTGGGTTTGCCGGTGTTTGAACAAATTGGTAAAAAAATCTACCTCACTCAGGCGGGTCAAGAACTGCTGCCCTATGCCCAGGCAATTGCGCGTCAACTGGCTGATGCCGCCGAGGTGATGGCGGATTTACGCGGGATGCGTCAGGGGCGTTTGCGCGTGTCGGTCGCCACCACTGCCAATTATTTCGCGCCGCGCTTGCTGGCTACGTTTACGCAACGTTTCAGCGGCATCAAGGTGACGTTGGATGTGACTAACCGCGAAGGTTTGTTGCGGCACTTAGAAAATAATGACGTGGACATCGTGATCATGGGTAAACCGCCCGCCGAATTGGAGGTGGTGGCCGAGCCGTTTATGGATAATCCGCTGGTGATGATCGCAGCCCCTGACCATCCGCTGGCGCAACGGCAACAGATTCCACTGGCAGAATTGCAAAACCAGACTTTTTTGGTGCGAGAACGCGGCTCGGGTACGCGCATCGCGATGGAACGTTGTTTTCAAGAACAGCAACTGCTGCTGTCCACCGGCATGGAAATGAACACCGATGAAGCCATCAAACAAGGAGTACAGGCGGGTTTAGGCTTGGGCATCGTGTCTTGGCACACTTTGCGTTTGGAATTGGAGCTGGGTCGTTTGGTGATGCTGTCGGTGGACTCTTTTCCGATTGTGCGCCACTGGTACATCGTGCATCGCCAAGGCCGCCGCCTGTCCGCTGTTGCTGAAGCCTTTCGCAGTCTGGTACTGGCGGAGGCACGCAGCCTGTCGTCGTCATTGAGTGACTGAGCGCACCGTCTGGGCACAAGATAACATCGTTGTGTTACCATTCAAATGAGCTTGGCGATGCCTGACAGCCCTGTTTGGGCCACAGGCAACTCACGCAGCGCGCAAACCATCGCATGACACCGACCGATGTCATGCGAAAATCCTTTCAAAAATTGGAGATATCCATGAGCCTCATTCTTTCTCTAGCGATCATCGTGGCGAATATCTATGCCATCTTAAAAATAGCGCAGTCCACTGCGCCCATTGTGCATAAAACGGTGTGGATAGCGTTGGTGTTATTACTGCCAATCTTGGGCGTGATTGCCTGGTATTTCGCGGGGCCAGGCGGCAAAACCGCTATTTAGCGCATCCTCACCCTAATATCCGCCTTAACCACGCACAAGAGGCTCGTCAATCGGCCATTTCCAAATCGGTCAGCACCGCATCCAGTCCGGCTTGGGCACATTTTTCGTCGGCCAAGCCGGACGATGCGCCGCTGACGCCGATGCCGCCGTATAAAATGCCACCCGCTTCTATTGGTAAACCCCCGGCTGACATCACTAAACCGTCGATTTTGCCAACGGCGAAGGGGGTTTTGAAACGGTCTTCCAGCGCTTGGGTGGCTGCTTTAAAAGAAACGGCGGTATAGGCTTTTTGGCGACTGACGGTGAGGGTGAGATCAGGGGCCAACACATCGCGCAGCACCACTTGTGGATGACCGCTACGATCCATCACCGTGACGCCAATTTGTATGCCCGCTTCACGGCAAGCATGAATCGCGGCCTGGGCCATTTTTAATGCCGTTTCCAGGCTTAAAATTTTGGTGTTGACCGTCAGGGGCTGGGCGTTCTCGGCTTGAGTCGTCCAGGGTAGTACACACAGTAGTGGTAGCAACAGGCAATGGGTGAGACGCATCGTGATAATCTCCAACTGGTTGTGAGCAAGAGAGCAACAAAAAAACTAAGCATGAGTTGCGGTGATGTTGGCTAAGTCTGAAAAATCTTCTTCTGCCCGTTGCGTGAGGATTTCTGCGCCTCGGTCGGTGACTAGAATCGTGTGTTCCCACTGGGCGGAGAGACTGTGGTCTTTGGTGTGGACTGTCCAACCATCTGGCAGGCGTTTTACATGGCGTTTACCGGCGTTAATCATGGGTTCAATGGTAAAAGTCATGCCAGTTTGTAACAACAAGCCGGTGTTGGGTGCGCCATAGTGCAACACCTGGGGTTCTTCGTGAAACTGACGCCCGATGCCATGACCGCAATATTCTTGCACCACCGTGCAGTTGTGAGACTCTGCATAGACCTGAATCGCATGGCCGACACTGCCCAAATAGGCTCCAGGTCTGACTTCAGCAATACCACGACGTAAACATTCGTAAGTGATGTCCACCACGCGGCGCGCACGAATGCCGGGTTCGCCGATGCAAAACATTTTGCTGGTATCGCCATGATAGCCGTCTTTGATCACCGTGATGTCGATATTGACAATATCGCCTTTTTTCAGGCGTTTGTCATTTGGAATACCGTGACACACCACATGATTGACCGAGGTGCAGATAGATTTAGGAAATCCCAGGTAATTTAAGGGCGCAGGAATCACCCGTTGCACATTAACCATATAGTCATGGCAAATCTGATCGATTTCTTCGGTACTAACCCCTTCTTGTATATGGGGTTTTATCATCTCCAACACTTGGGCGGCAAGGCGACCGGCAACGCGCATTTTTTCAATTTCTTCAGGAGTTTTGATCGTGACAGACATAAGCAAGTGCCGTTTAAAACAGGGGAGTCAGATTGTGATAAATGCGCTTCTATGGTATAAAGCGCACGCCTTCAGGCACAAACGGCCTTGATGTTGAGTCGAAGGCATAATAATGCCGATGACGCTGTATTCCAATCCTGGCCAGATATTTATCTAGGGGAATTTGAGCAAAATAGCGTGCAAACCGTCGGTTTTTACAATTCACACAGAGATCGACACATGCTTTAGGGTGCCCGCTTTGGCTGGGTTAAAGTCATGGGGTCTTTGGAAGAATAACCCTTATTAGGAGTAGTTATGGCAATTTCTATGCGTCAAATGCTGGAAGCCGGTGTACATTTCGGTCACCAAACCCGCTATTGGAACCCGCAGATGGCCCCCTATATTTTCGGGGACCGTAATAAAATTCATATTATCAATCTTGAAAATACCCTGCCTTTATACAACGACGCAGCCAATTTTCTGGGTAAATTAGCTGCCAAGCGCGGTAAGATTCTGTTTGTTGGCACTAAACGCGCTGCCCAAGAAGCGGTACGCGAAGCCGCTGATAAATGTGGGATGCCGTTTGTGAATCGCCGTTGGTTGGGCGGGATGCTGACCAACTACAAGACCGTTAAATCTTCCATTAAGCGTTTGAAAGATTTAGAAACCATGGAAACCGATGGCAGTTTGCACCGCCTGACCAAAAAAGAAGCGCTGGATCTCAGCCGCGAACGTGAAAAATTAGAACGCACGCTGGGCGGGATTAAGCACATGAATGGTCTGCCCGATGCGCTGTTCGTAATCGATGTCGGCTATGAAAAAATTGCCGTCAGCGAAGCCGCCAAGCTGGGTATTCCAGTGGTAGGCGTGGTCGATACCAACAACAGCCCGCTAAACATCGATTATGTGATTCCCGGTAATGATGACGCGATCCGTGCGATTCGTCTGTACTTGGATGGCATGGCTGACGCGGTGCTGGATGGTATTCGTTCCTCGGCACAAGTCAGTGCCAGCAGCGATGACTTCGTGGAAATGGAAGAAGGGGCTGCCCAGGCCGCTGCCGCACCAGCGCCCGCTGCTTCCTGAGCTTTGCTGCGTGTGACCTGAACCTAACCAACTGGGCCACCCTGCCCGGTTGGGGATTTTACCCGAATTATCAGAGATTTTTGTGAGGTTGAATTAGCAATGGAAATTACTGCGGCCCTAGTAAAGGATCTGCGTGAGCGCACTGGCGCTGGCATGATGGAATGCAAAAGAGCGCTGGTAGACAGCCAAGGCGACATCGACGCGGCGATTGAAGCCATGCGCATTTCTGGGCAAGCCAAAGCCGATAAAAAGGCCAGCCGCGTCGCTGCGGAAGGCTTAATCACGGTGGCGCAAAGTGGTAACACCGCAGTCATGGTGGAAATCAACAGCGAAACCGATTTCGTGGCTAAAGGCGATGATTTCAAAGCCTTTTGCGACACCGTGGCACAAGCGGCACTGACCCATCGTAGCGCTGATTTAGACGCATTACTGGCAGCACCGGCGGCGGATAAGACGGTTGAAGGTCTGCGCAAAGACCTGATTGCCAAAATTGGCGAGAATATTAATGTGCGCAGGGTAGCGCTGGTTAGTGGTGACAATCTGGGCCTGTATCTGCACGGCAGCCGAATTGGGGTGCTGGTGGCGATGCAGGGGGGTAGCGACGCCCTGGCTAAGGATATTGCGATGCACGTTGCGGCCAGTCGGCCTGTGTGTGTATCCAGCGAGCAAGTCTCTGCGGAACTGATTGAAAAAGAACGTGAAATTTACAGCGCACAAGCGCAAGAAAGCGGCAAGCCTACCAACATCATTGAGAAAATGGTGGAAGGCCGGGTCGGTAAATACCTCAAGGAAATCACCCTGTTGGGTCAGCCTTTCGTGAAAGACCCCGAACAGAGCGTCGAAAAGTTGCTGAAAGCGGCTGGTGCCACAGTCATAAGCTTTGTGCGCTTTGAAGTGGGCGAAGGGATTGAGAAAAAGACTGAAAACTTTGCCGATGAAGTCAGGCAGCAAATTGGTGCCAGTCACTAGGAGCGTAATGAGATGATGCCTACTCCCGCCTATAAACGGGTATTGCTTAAACTCAGCGGCGAAGCGCTCATGGGGGATGGCGAGTTTGGCATTGAGCCGCGTGTCATTCAGCGCATGGCACGCGAGATTAAAGCACTGATCGAAGTCGGCGTACAACCTGCGGTGGTGGTGGGCGGCGGCAATATCTTCCGTGGTAATGAATTGACTGCCGCTGGCATGAATAAAGTCACTGCCGATCAAATTGGTATGTTGTCCACAGCCATCAACGCGCTGGCGATGCAGGATGCACTCCAGCAAGTCGGCTTAGAAGCGCGGGTTCTGTCTGCCATTCGCATCGCTGAAATCTGCGAAGAATACGTGTGGTGGCGTGCGGTACGCCATTTGGAAAAAGGCCGAGTGGTGGTGTTCGCAGCGGGCACTGGCAATCCCTTTTTTACCACCGATTCTGCGGCCAGCTTGCGTGCCATTGAAATCAATGCACAACTCATGATTAAAGCGACCAAGGTGGACGGTGTATACAGCGCTGATCCGGTTAAATATCCCGATGCCCAGCGTTACACCGAACTGAGTTATGCTGAAGTCATCGCCCGTCAGTTGGGCGTTATGGACACCACTGCCGTGGTGTTATGCCGCGATCATCACATGCCGTTACGGGTACTAGACATGAATAAACCCGATGCGCTGATGCGTGCGGTGCTGGGGCAAGATGAAGGCACCCTGATTCAATAATGACCTGGAAGCGGGCCGCTGCGGTCTGCTTCTTTGCTGCTATGGGGAGTGGTAGATGTTAGAAGCACTCAGACAAGATGCTGAAGAACGGATGCACAAGAGCTTGGAAGCCTTAAATCATGACTTCCATAAAATTCGTACCGGGCGTGCGCACACCAGTTTGCTGGATCATGTAAAGGTGTCGTACTATGGCAGTGAGATGCCGCTTAACCAGGTTGCCAATATCACGGTGCTGGATTCTCGCACGCTGGGCATTACCCCCTGGGAAAAAAGCATGGCGTCGCCTATCGAAAAAGCGATTCTTGAATCTGATTTAGGCTTGAATCCCTCGACTAATGGCACCCTGATTCGTATCCCCTTGCCGATGATGACCGAAGAACGTCGTCGTGAGCTGATCAAGGTGGTGCGCGGCGAAGCCGAACTGGGTCGCGTCGCGGTTCGTAATATCCGTCGGGACGTGAATCACCATCTCAAAAAGATGGGGAAAGACAAGGAAATCAGCGAAGACGACGAACGTCGTGCCGAAGACCTTATCCAGAAACTGACGGACAAATATATCGAATTGGTAGACAAGCTGCTCGGTGAAAAAGAAGCTGAGCTGATGGAAGTCTAAAAAAGCCGAGAGGCTCGATTAAAGGCGGCGGCGGCACTTGATGTCCCCGCAGCCTTTAGTTTTTTGCTCTGGCGGCCCTTGGTTGGTGGTGATGACCCAAACTCTTTCCCGAATTCCACGTCATGTTGCCATCATCATGGATGGTAATGGACGTTGGGCTAAACAGCGTTTTATGCCCCGTTATGTCGGGCATCGTGCGGGCGTGGAAACAGTCAGACAAGTGGTCAAACAGTGCAGCGAACTGGGGATAGAAGTGCTGACCTTGTTCGCGTTCAGCAGTGAAAACTGGCGACGCCCCGCCAAAGAAGTGGGGTTGCTGATGGAACTGTTCCTGTCTGCTTTGAAGAAAGAAACGGTGCGTTTGCATCGCAACAATGTGCGTTTGCGTATCGTCGGTGCGCGTGAAGCCTTTCCCGAAAAGCTGCAACACCAAGTGCGTGAAGCGGAAACCTTGACCCACAGCAACACTGGCTTGACCTTGGTGGTCGCCGCCAACTACGGCGGACGTTGGGACATCGTAGAGAGCGCTAAGCACTTGGCTGCTGAAGTGGTCGCCGGTCGCTTGACCCTGGCGGATATCAATGCCGAACGCCTGAATGCCGCGCTCAATTTGGCCGATTTACCCGAACCCGATCTTTTTATCCGCACCGGTGGCGAGCAACGCATCAGTAATTTCTTACTGTGGCAGTTAGCTTACACCGAACTGTATTTCACCGACACCTTGTGGCCAGATTTTGATCACGCGGCCTTTCAAGCGGCGCTCGCCTCTTTTTCCTCCCGTCAACGGCGATTTGGTCGCACAGGCGAACAAGTTGAGCAGCAATAACTCATGCTGAAAGCACGCATTTTGACCGCCGTGGTGCTGGCTACGCTGATGATCGTGGCCATACTCCAGCTTCCGCCGTCGTGGTTTACCCTCATCACGGGCGGCGTGGTCGTGGTCAGTGCCTGGGAATGGAGTCGTTTAGCGGGCTGGCAAACCTGGCTTGCACAACTGGCTTATGCCTTAATCCTGGGTTTGGGTTTGTGGCTGACCTATCAGGGAGCAAACTGGCCTCCGCTGGCTTGGTTGGTCTCTTTAGCCGCCTTGGGCTGGTGGATGCTGGCTTTATTTTGGGTTTGGCGTTATCAGCAGGGTCATTTTGCGGTGTTGCCTGCCACACGCGAGGTGAAAAGCCTTTTAGGATTGTTGCTGCTGGTGCCCGCTTGGCTGGCTTTGTATTTGATTCATTTGCGTTACGGCAGTGAGTGGTTGTTATTTTTATTGGTTTTAATCTGGACTGCGGACACGGGTGCTTTTTTCGCCGGACGGCGCTGGGGGAAAACCAAGCTGGCTGATAAGGTCAGTCCCGGTAAAAGCCGAGAAGGGGTGTTAGGGGCTTTGCTGATGAGTTTGTTGCTGGCTGGTGGCTATGCGGTGTGGCAGAATTTAACCGGTGTGTACAGCCTGCTGTTTGTGTTGCTATGCCTGTTGACAGTGTTGGCATCGATTCTCGGTGACTTGCTGGAAAGCTTATTCAAACGCCAAATGGGTGTGAAAGACAGCAGTCAGCTCTTGCCAGGACACGGGGGAATTTTGGATCGTATCGACAGTCTTACCGCTGCTGCTCCCCTGTTTTTACTGGGCCTGCTGGCGTTGCACCTAGAGGACAAGCTATGACTGCCGTCACCATACTCGGCGCAACTGGTACTATTGGCAGCAATACCCTGGCGGTGATTCGTCAACACCGTTCGCGTTATAAAGTCTTCGCATTGACCGCCAATACAGCGGTGGATGCCCTGTATGAACTCTGCTTGGAATGGTCGCCGCGTTATGCGGTGATGGCGGATGAAAACGCGGCTGAGCAATTACGTCAACAGTTAAAACCTATCAATACTGACATTGAAGTGCTGTGGGGTAGTGCCGGGTTATGCCAGGTCGCCAGCTCGCCCGAAGTCGATATAGTGATGGCTGCGATTGTCGGAGCGGCTGGACTGCTGCCCGCACTCGCTGCGGCACGAGCGGGCAAGCGCGTGTTGTTGGCTAACAAAGAAAGCCTGGTGATGTCTGGTCAGGTGTTTATGAATGCGGTGCGCGACCACAACGCTTGTTTGTTGCCGATAGACAGTGAACATAATGCAATTTTTCAATGTTTGCAGGGTGCGGATCGCGGCAGTATCAGCCGAATTTTGTTGACCGCCTCCGGCGGGCCTTTTCGCCATCACAGTGCCGCAGCGCTTGAGCAAGTGACGCCTGCCCAAGCTTGCGCCCATCCCAATTGGGTGATGGGCCGTAAGATTTCTGTGGATTCTGCCAGCCTGATGAATAAAGGGTTGGAAGTGATAGAAGCTTGCTGGCTGTTTGACACCACACCTGACCGAATCGAAGTGGTGGTTCATCCTGAAAGCGTGGTGCATTCCTTAGTGGGATACGTGGATGGCTCGGTGTTGGCACAGCTTGGCAATCCCGACATGCGCACGCCGATAGCCTATGGTTTAGCGTGGCCAGAGCGCATTGAGGCAGGCGTCAAGCCGCTGGATTTAAAAGCCGTGGCCCAGCTTAATTTTGAGGAAGCCGATACCGTGCGCTTTCCTTGCCTGCGTTTGGCCTACGAAGCGATGCTGGCTGGTGGTACCACCACCACGATTTTGAATGCAGCCAATGAAGTCGCGGTGGCCGCTTTTCTGGCTGAGCGCCTGCGTTTTACCCAAATTCCTCGTCTGATTGAAGACACCTTGGCTCATTTGGCTGGACGTGAGGCAGACAGCCTAGCCGTGATTTTAGAAGATGACGCACGGGCACGCCACATCGCAGAAGAGGCCATTTTGCAATTAAACGCACCGAGGCATTAGGGTATGTTTGATTTATTGCAGACGGCTTTCGCTTTTTTGCTGGCGCTGGGTCTGCTGATTAGCGTACATGAATGGGGACACTACTGGGTGGCCCGGCGTTTAGGTGTCAAGATCGAGCGTTTTTCGATTGGTTTTGGAAAAGCGCTGTACAGCCGTCGCTATGGGCCTGATAATACCGAATTTGTGATCGCTGCAATTCCGTTGGGCGGCTATGTTAAAATGCTGGACGAACAGGAAGGCGCAGTGGCCCCTGAAGAGCGGCATCGTGCTTTTGATCGCCAGCCGCTGTGGGCGCGTTCCGCTATTGTCATAGCGGGGCCGCTGGTCAATTTTGGCTTCGCGGTACTGGTGTTTACCCTGATGTTTTTGATGGGCGTGCAGGGCAGTCGTCCGCTACTGGGTGAAATCACCCCCGATACCCCGGCGGCGCGAGCCGGTTTGCAGCAAGGCGATGAGATTATCGCAGTTAATCAGCGTGACACGGTACACTGGGAAGCCGTGGTGCAGGCCACTTTGCAAGCGGTGGTAGATGAGCAGGCGGCACAGTACACCGTGCGCGATAGCCGCCAGGATGAACGACAGCTGCGTTTGGATGTCAGTGGTTTGTCGCCAGACGATTTCAGTCGGGCTAATTTATTTGAACACTTGGGTTTTGTGCCGCTTAAGCCAGAATTACCGGCGGTGTTGGGTGAGGTACTGGTTGACGGTGCAGGTTTGCGGGCGGGGTTGCAAGTGGGTGATCAGATACGGCGGCTACAGGGCCAAGCAACCCCAGATTGGCACACTTTCACCGCAATTGTTGCCGCTCACCCCGGGGTTCCATTAACAGCGGAGATTTTGCGGGCCGCGCAACCGCTGACCTTGACCTTGGTGCCGGTTAACAAAGACGGACGCGGTTTTTTAGGCGTGCGTCCGCATCTACCCGAGCCTTGGCCACCGAGTCGTTTCCAGGTGCTGGAACACTATCCGCTGCCCGCCGCACTGATGCAGGCGGTGCTGAAAACCTGGGATCTCTCCCGTTTGACGGTGCAGATGATGGGTAAGATGCTGATGTTGGAGATTTCCCCTAAAAACATCAGCGGCCCGCTCAGTATTGCTGAATATGCAGGCGATTCCTTTCAGATTGGTTGGGATCGATTTTTACTTTTTTTAGGACTGGTTAGCATCAGTTTGGGCGTCATTAACCTTATGCCTATCCCGTTGCTGGACGGTGGACACCTGTTGGTTTACCTATTGGAAGGTATCAAGGGGAGTCCTTTGTCTGAGCAAACTTTGTTTTTCATGCAACGGGTTGGTTTAACAATGGTACTCATGTTGATGGGACTGGCGATTTTTAACGACCTGAACCGCCTGCTGGGATAATGCCTGCGAAGTGGACAGGAATGACAACCGGGTAGGTTTGAATGAACGACCGTTTAATCTCATTGCCGCACTATTCACGAATCATAGGCTGTCGCATACACCGCACTGTGTGGCAGGCGATGTTTGGGGTGTGTGTGGCGTGTTGCAGCCTGTTATCGGCACAGGCTGCAACCGAGTTTCATGTGCAAGAAATTCGCTTAGAAGGATTGCAACGCATTTCTGCCGGCACGGTGTTCAACTATTTGCCGATTAAAAATGGTGATCTGTTTGATAGCAAAGCCTCAAAAAAGGCCATTGAAGCCCTGTTTAAAACAGGTTTATTCAATGATATACGCTTAGAGCAGGAGGGCGATATTCTCATTATACGCATGTTAGAGCGCCCCGCTATTTCTAAAATCACCTTTAATGGCAATAAAGAACTTGATACCGAAGAATTGAATAAATCGCTGAAAACCATTGGTTTTGCAGAAGGTCGAGTCTTTGATCGTTCCTTACTGGAACGGGTTGAGTTAGAACTACAACGTCTGTATTTTAGTCGTGGTCATTATGCAGCTCGCCTTACCTCAACTGTTACGCCACAGTCCAGAAACCGCGTCAACATTCAGATTGATATTTCTGAAGGCAAACCCGCCACGATTCACCAAATTAATTTAGTGGGTAATGAAGCCTTCGGTGACGGCGTGTTGTTAGACGAATTTGAACTCAGTCCCAGCAGTCTGTTTTCTTTTTTTAGCAGCGCTGATCAATATTCTAAACAAAAGCTTACCGCCGATCTTGAGAACTTGCGGGCTTTTTATTTGGATCGGGGCTATCTCAATTTCAGCATAGACTCCACCCAAGTCTCAATTACGCCTAATAAGCAGGATATTTACCTGACTATCAATTTGACTGAAGGTAAAAAATACACCGTTGCTGATGTGAAAATTCTGGGCAATCTCATTTTACCAGAAGCGGATTTACAGAAAAAACTTCAGATTAAACCGGGCGATGTGTTTTCTCGTAAACAGATCACCGCCAGCACCGAAGCGCTGACTGAGGCGCTAGGGGATGAAGGTTATGCTTTTGCTAATATCAATACCCTGCCTGAACCCAAGGTAGCCGGTGGTGATGAGTTGGTACTCAGCTTTTTTGTCGATCCTGGACAACGGGTTTATGTGCGGCGTATCAATTTTGAGGGGAATAGTAAAACCCGCGATGAAGTCTTGCGCCGTGAAATGCGCCAAATGGAAGGTGGCTGGGCCTCTACCGCAAAAATCAAACGCTCGCGCACTCGTCTTGAACGTTTGCGCTTTTTTGATGAAGTAACTGTGGAAACACCCGCCGTACCCGATATTGCCGATCAAATTGATGTGAACTATACGGTGGTTGAGAGACCCTCGGGTAATTTTCTGGCAGGCATTGGTTATTCACAAACCCAAGGCATGTTATTTAATACCAGTGTGACGCAGGATAATTTCCTGGGTTCTGGTAAACGGGTGAGTGTGGCATTTAATAACAGCCAAGTGAATACAGTTTATAGTTTTAATTACTTGGACCCTTATTACACGATTGATGGCATTAGCCAAAGTGTTGGGCTTTATTACCGGCAAACTGATGCAGAACAGGCTAACTTGAGCCGCTATGCGTTGGATGCTTTTGGTGGCAGTCTGACTTATGGTATTCCTATCAGTGAAAATAACTCGGTGTTCTTAGGGTTAGAACCCGAGCATTTACAGGTAAAAACCACCGGAAACAGCGCCAAAGAAATTTTCGACTATATTGATAAATATGGCGATACTTTTAATACGGTTAAATTAACCGCCAGTTGGTCTCACGACACTCGGGATCGGGCGATCTTTCCTGAAAGTGGGATGTTGCAGTCGCTGGGAGCTGAAGTGGCAGTACCGATTGGGGACAACTTAGAATATTATAAGCTCAATGGTAAAATAGCTTGGTATTATCCGGTCTTCAAAAATTATGTGCTGATGTTAGACACGGAAGTGGGTTATGGAGAAAGCTACGGCAACACAGATTTCCCCTTCTTTGAGAATTACACGGCAGGCGGCCCTCGTTCAGTGCGGGGTTTCCGCGAAAACACCTTGGGGCCGCGTGATTCCAATGGTAATCCTTTAGGGGGTGGTTTCAAATTAGTGGGAGGCGCGGAATTCTTCTTGCCGATGCCCTTCGTTAAGGAAAGTCGTTCGGTGCGCTTATCGGCTTTTGTCGATATTGGTAATGTGTACAGAACCCAGTCAGATTTTGATGCGAATACCCTGCGCTATTCGACGGGGGTTTCTGCGATTTGGTTGTCTCCCTTGGGGGCGTTAAGTTTCAGTCTGGCTCAGCCCTTGAATGATGAGGAAGGTGATGATACCCAGATCTTCCAATTTACGTTGGGCGGAAACTTCTAGGTGTGATACTTGCCTTCGCATGGCGGTGGTTTTAAATCAGGACAGAGGGTCGTACTGTTCTTGAGTTTTTGGTCGGTGAGTGCGCATTCACCGGCGTTATCGACTGCTTGTTGTCATCTCCCTGGTGCATGACTAAAGAGTGACAGCAAGCAATCAACAGGCAATCATTTTTCACATTTCAGCCTTATTTTGGAGTTTCTCTTGAAAAATACACATTATTCTTTGATTGCTGGTTTGTTATTCAGCTTAATCCCCACCTTTTCACCGGTGGCTTATGCGGCTGAGCTTAAAGTCGGGTTTGTCAATATCCTGAAAATACTCGACAGTGCGCCACAGGCAAAAAATGCAGATGCGCGTTTAAAGAAAGAGTTTGCACCGCGTGATTCACAACTGGTCAAATCTAAGGATGACCTGAGACGTTTAGAAGAACGGATGCGTAAAGAAGAAGATATTATGAGTCCCCAGGAAGTCACCCGCTTGACTCAAGATATTCGGGGCAAACGCCGGGATTTAGAACGCGAACAAGATGCCTTCCGTGAAGATTTCAATCTGCGTCGTAACGAAGAAATCAGTAAATTGCAGAAAGAAATTTTCAATGCCATCGTCTCTTTGTCAAAAGAAGAAGGTTATGACTTGGTGGTTGGTGAAGGTGTCATTTTCGCCAGTGAGCGGATTGATATTACCCAAAAAGTATTAGGTCGTTTGCGCTAAACTGCCCTGACTCATGTACGCGACGGTTGCAGGTCACAGGCCATGTTAAATAAGCCCATACGGTTGGCCGAGTTGGCCTGTCAGATCGGCGCTACGTTAGTGGGCTTAACTCCCCAAGACGCCGATAAGCCAGTCGTGGGGGTAGCAACCCTGGTACATGCCGGTGGTGATGAGGTCAGTTTCTACACCAACCGTGCCTACCGAGAAGCTTTGGCAGATACCCAGGCAGCGGCAGTCATTTTAAAGGCCGAGGATCATGAACATTGTCGGGTACCGGCCCTGCTTATGGATAATCCTTATCTGGGTTATGCCCGCGCCGCCGCACTATTCAACCCGCCCACCCCCAAAGAGCCGGGTATACACCCCAGTGCCTGGGTAAGTCCAGCGGCGCAACTGGGCGTTGGGGTGTCGGTTGGTCCCCAGGCGGTGATTGAAGCGGGCGTGGTACTGGGACGTAATGTTGTCGTCGGCCCCGCCACGGTGTTGGAAGCGAATGTCCAGGTTGGTGACGACAGCTATTTGCATGCGCGTGTCACCCTCTGTCGAGAGAGTCGCCTGGGTTGCCGGGTGGTGGTGCATCCAGGTGCGGTGATTGGGGCCGATGGTTTTGGTTTAGCCAATGATCGCGGTACCTGGGTCAAAATTCCCCAGTTGGGCGGGGTAGTGCTGGGTGATGAGGTGGAAGTCGGGGCGAATACCACGATAGATCGTGGCGCTCTGGGCGATACCGTGATTGAAACGGG
>Ga0209575_10000371_pt1 | contig 32935 bp, 26 predicted proteins | sample Medcelwee11metaG_FD_187172 | JGI IMG/M metagenome (GOLD analysis project Ga0209575, IMG submission 187172) | Freshwater pond sediment microbial communities from the University of Edinburgh, under environmental carbon perturbations - Medium... | ecosystem: Environmental > Aquatic > Freshwater >...
TCAGCAGAAAATGACTACAAGTCCAGTTGCTGCTGGGGCGCAAGCACGGTACTGATCCGTGCTCCCATATCGGCGATTCTACGCTTTGCGTCGGAAGTATCAACCGCGTAGTCGACTTCTTTTTCGGCGGTGACCGGTGGTGATGCAAGGTGTTCGTGCGCGATGTTGAGGGCGGCCATGACGGCGACGCGCTCGGCGATGGTGCTCTTGGTGCGCTGGGCGATTTCGCGCATCTTGTTGTCGACCAGTTCGACGGCCGCCAGTAGCCCGTCGCGTTCTTCCGGCGTACAGGCCACGCGATATTCGCGGCCCATGATCTTGACGTCGAGAAAATTATGCTCGCTGCTCATTTCAGGCGTCCTCGGGCAACTTGTCCATCAGGCCCTCGAGACGCTCACGGGCCGCCGTCATCGCCTGGCGCAGATGCAGACGCTCGGCTTCAGCCTCCGCCATCTGATTTTTCAGGACATCGTTCTCGGCGCGCAACTGGTGCACCAGGGCGACGACCTGTTCAACCTTGGCTTCGAGCTCTTCAAGATGCTTGTTCATGGCGCGCACTATAGTGGCTAAATCAGCGCATGGTCAAGGACTAAGCCTTTATTCTGAAAGTGGTTTGTAGAAACACCGGCGGGAAGTTTGTGGTGCATCGCAGCAAGGAGCGATGTAGAATGCGCGCCGTAACAGGTGCTGCGGACGGATTCTCCAACCGCGGTTAAACGGGAAAGCGGTGCGTCCTTCGGGACAACTCCGCTGCTGCCCCCGCAACGGTAAGCAAGTGCGGGCGCGCCACGATGCCACTGGGTTTCGACCTGGGAAGGCGGCGCGTCAAGACTTGCGAGCCCGGATACCGGCCTGAGACAACCAGCGGAAGTGCCACGGGGGTGTGGTGCCGGTCTCCGGCCTGCGTTCATTCTCCCGATGCTTCCTTGTTCAGTCATTCCGGTATGCGGGGACGCCTGCCGGAAAGGGAGAAAAAGATGAATCCACGTCTCACGCCGCTGACCGCGGCGCTTTCCATTGCATTTCTGACACCGGCGCACGCTGCTGCTGCCGATAATCTCGATCCCGTCATCGTCACCGCTACCCGTTTCAGCGAGCCGGAGGCGAACGTGCCGGCCAACATCAGCGTCATCACCCGCGACGACATTCGCAACACACCGGCCACCGACCTGGCCAGCATGCTGAAGTCCAGCGCCGGGGTCGACGTCCGCGCCCTCTACGGCAGCCTCGGGATCGATTCGACAGTGGACATTCGTGGCTTCGGCGAAACCGCCGGCAGCAATACGCTGATTCTGCTCGACGGTCAGCGTCTCAACCCGATCGACCTGGGCAGCGTCAATTGGTCTGCGATTCCGCTCGACAGCGTGCAGCGCATCGAGGTCCAGCGCGGCGCTGGCACCGTCCTCTACGGCGACAAGGCGACCGGCGGCGTCGTGAACATCATCACCGACAAGTCAGGCACGCCGCGTGCCGGCGCGACGATCGGCATCGGCAGTTACGACACCCAGACCGTTGACGCGAACGCGGCGGCCGGCAACGAAACCGGGTATTTCAACATCTTTGGCCATTACGCCCACACCGGCGGCTGGCGCGAAAACTCGCAGGCCGAGCAGGCGGCACTCAGCGGACGCGGCGCGCTCTATATCGGTCAGGGCGAAGGCTTCATCGACTATTCAATCAGTGAAAGCCACAACGGCTTGCCCGGCCCCTTGCTCAGCGCAGCCTATCAGGCGAACCCGAAGACTGCATCAACGCCATACGATTCGCAGCGCAGCAACGGCTACCGTTTCCGCCCCGGTATCGCCTTGCCGGTAACGGACACCCTGCGCATCGAGGGCGAAGTCTCGTTCGACCGCCAGGACAGCCATGCCAACTATGTCTCGTTTGGTAGCGAAGCCGACCGCGTCCGCAACAACTGGTCGCTGACCCCCAGGCTACGCTGGCAGCACGGCCTGGGCAGCCTCAAGAGCGAGACAGTCGCCGGCATCGACTACTACTCGGGCAAGGTTGACGCGACCTACACCACATCCGCTAACCAGAGCGCCAAACAGGACAGTCTGGGCTTCTATTTCCAGAACACCACCGAGTTCGGCGCCGGCTGGGCGGGCACCGTCGGCGCGCGCAATCAGCGGGTCGACCAGTCGGCGACGCAGGACCCCTACCTTGGCTTCTTCGGCCCGCAACCGGGCCTCAACGACAGCGCGGACTATTCCAAGAACGCCTGGGATCTCGGGCTGACGTATTCCGGAAGCGGCTGGCGTACCTACGGCAAGGCCGGCACCACCTTCCGTTTCGCCACCACGGATGAGTTGTTCGGCTACGACCCGCTGACCGGCAACCCGACCTTCGCCGGCAACCTCAAGCCGCAGACCGGCACGCTCGGCGAACTCGGCGGCAGCCTGGCGCTGGGTCCGGTTACTGGCCGGGCAGCGCTCTACCTGATGAACCTGAACGATGAGATCGCCTATGACGGTGCCGTGTTCAGCAACGTCAATCTGGCGCCGACCCGCCGCCAGGGGCTCGAACTCGAAGCCGACTGGCGCATCGTCCCGTCGCTGCTGGCCCGTGTTTCATACACTTACGCCGACTCGACCTTCCGCAACGGCATCTACGACGGAAATCAGGTGCCGCTGGTACCAAAAAACAAGGCGGCAGCGCGGCTGACCTGGGATGGTGCCGCTGTCGGCCAATACACGGCAGTCGTCAATTACGTCGGCGAACGCTACTACAGTGGCGATTTTGCCAACGCGCTCGACAAGCTGCCCGGCTATACCACGGTCGACTTCATGGCCGGCTGGAATTTCAAGCCGTGGTCGATTTCGGCACGCCTGCTCAACGCCTTCGACAAGAAGTACTCGCCATATGCCGGCTACTCGACTTTCCAGTCGGACTATTATTACTACCCCGCTGATGGCCGCACCTTCCTGATGACCGCGAGCTACAACTTCCGCTGATGCCGATCCGCCGCCGCGCCTTCCTGACCCTCGCCGTGCTCGTGCTCCTGGCACTGGCGAGTTTCTGGGCGGCATTGGCGGCCGGCAGCATCCCGGTTGCGGCGGGCGACGTCCTCGCTGCCCTGCTCGGGCAGGAAGCCCCGGGTTCCGACATCGTTCGTCAATTGCGCCTGCCGCGCGCCCTCGCCGGCTTCGCCTGCGGCGGCCTGCTGGCGCTGGCTGGCGCGCTGATGCAGGTACTGTTGCGCAACCCGCTCGCCGACCCCTACATCCTCGGCATTTCCGGCGGCGCCGGCGTCGGCGCCTTGTTCGCCATCATGATCGGCCTGCCAGCGCTCGGCATCGACGGCCTGGCATTTGCTGGTGCCCTCGGCGCCATGCTGCTCGTCTTCGGGCTGGCGCACGGTGATGGCAGCTGGACGCAGACGCGTCTGTTGCTGACCGGCGTCATCGTCGCCGCCGGCTGCGGCGCACTCATTTCCCTGATGCTGGCGATCGCGCCGGAAGACCGTCTGCGCGGCATGCTGTTCTGGCTTTCCGGCGACCTCGGCCAGGCGGCAAGCGCCTGGCCACCGCTGATCGCGCTGGTGGTTGCACTGGCCCTGGCCATGCCCTTCGCCCGCGAACTCAACCTGCTCGCCCGCGGGCTGCTGCAGGCGCAGGCGCTGGGTGTTGCGGTCGACCGCCTGCGTTATGCCATTTTCCTGCTCGCCTCGCTGGCTACCGCCGCCTCGGTGACGACCGCCGGCTCGATCGGCTTCATCGGCCTCGTCGTCCCGCACCTGATCCGCCTTGTCACCGGCAACGACCAGCGCCTGCTGCTGCCGGCCTCGGCAGTGGCCGGCGGCGCGCTGCTGATGCTTGCCGATACCCTGGCGCGCACGCTGATCGCTCCGCAGCAATTGCCCGTCGGTGTGCTGACGGCGCTGATCGGGGTGCCCGTCTTCCTCTTTCTGCTTTCGCGGCAGGCGAGATGAGTACCCCACTGCTGACCGCCGCAGGCCTCTCGGTCGAAATCGGCGGCCGCTGCGTCGCCCGCTCGCTTGATCTCAGCGTCGCCAGCGGGCAACGTCTTGCCATCCTCGGCCGCAACGGCGCCGGCAAATCGACCCTGCTCGCCACCTTGGCCGGGCTGCGTGCCCCCGCTGGCGGCATGATCGAACTGGGCGGCACGCCATACGCCGCGCTCAGTCCGCGCGAGGCGGCGCTGCGCCGGGCCTGGCTGGGTCAGACGCTGGCCGACCCGTTCGGCTCGACGGTGCTCGAAACTGCACTGACCGGCCGCCACCCGCATCTCGGGCGGTGGGACTGGGAAAGCACGCGCGACGCCGACCTGGCGCGCAGCGCGCTGGCGGCCGTCGGCCTTGCCGGGATGGAAGATCGCCAAATTCATACCCTGTCGGGCGGCGAGCGCCAGCGGCTGTCCATCGCCACGCTGCTCACGCAGGCCGCACCGCTCTACCTGCTCGACGAACCGCTCGCCCATCTCGACCTCAACCACCAGATGGCTGTCCTCGACATGTTTGCCGGCGCGGCGCGCGATTGCGGGGCGGGCGTCGTCATGGTCCTGCACGACCCGGCGCTGGCCCACCGCTTCTGTGATCAGGCACTGCTGATCGACGGCGAAGGAGATTGCGAACTGGGTGCGGTCGACACTATCCTGACCGCCGAAAAGCTCAGCGCCCTCTACGGCTACCGGCTGCGCCAGTTCGAATACAACGGCCAGCGCTGCTTCGTACCGGACTGAGGATTGCTCCCGCTAGCTGGAGCAACTGACTTCGAGTCCGTTCGCCCAGTCGGGCGGCAGCGCGGCATAGCGTTCGAATTCCGGCTGCTCGTCGTAGGGGCGACGCAGGCAGGCCAGCAAATGCTCGACTTCCGAGAAGTCCCTTTCCTGCGCCTTGCGGATCGCCACTTCCGCCAGCCAGTTGCGCAGCACATATTTCGGGTTGACCGCGCGCATCGCCGCCTGCCGCGCTTCGTCTTCCCACGGCGGCGTCTGCGCGAGGCGGGCGCGCCATTTGGCCAACCAGATATCGCAGGCGGCACGATCGACGAACTGGTCGCGCACCGGCGCATCGGTTTTTGCATCTTTTTCGGGGTCGACCGCAGGCAACTGCGACAGGGCACGGAAGAACAAGGTGAAATCGGGACGATGCTGTTGCAGAAAGCCGAAAGTTTCGGTGATGAAGTCTTCGTCGTCCGGCAACGCCTCGCGCAAACCAAGCTTGGCACGCATTAAGCGCTCGAAATGTTCATCAAAAGCATCGCCATAGTTGTCATCGACGGCCGCCCGAACTGTCGCCTGATCGCCTGCCAGCGGGCGGAAAGCCTCGGCCAGGCGATAGAGATTCCACTGCCCGACATGCGGCTGGTTGCGATAGCTGTAGCGTCCCTGATCGTCTGAGTGGTTGCAGATGTGGCCGGCGTCGAAAGCCTCCATGAAGCCGAAGGGTCCGTAGTCGAGCGTCAGACCGAGGACGGACATGTTGTCGGTATTCATCACCCCGTGCATGAAGCCGACCGCCATCCAGCGCGCGATCAGTTCGCCGGTGCGGCGGCTGATGTCTGACAGCAGCGCCACGTAGGGATTCGCCGCCGCGCGACATTCGGGGCGGAAGGTGTCGATCACGTAGTCGGCCAGCAGCCGCAGTTCGTCCGCGCGCCCGTGCGATGCCCAGTGTTCGAAGGATCCGAAGCGTACGAAGCCGGGCGCCACCCGGGCGACTACCGCCGCGCTTTCGATTTCCTCCCGGCGCACCGGAAGGTCGGCACCGACTACGGACAACGCCCGCGTGGTCGGGACGCCGAGCGCAGCCATCGCCTCGGAACAGAGAAATTCGCGGATCGACGAACGCAGCACGGCGCGGCCATCGGCGCCGCGCGAGTATGGGGTGCGCCCGGCGCCCTTGAGCTGGATCTCCCAATGCCCGGTGGCATTACGCAGACCGCCGATTAGATGCGCCCGCCCGTCACCCAGTTGCCCGGCCCAGACGCCGAACTGGTGCCCCGAATAGACCGCGGCCAGGGTGGCGCTGCCGGGCGGCAGCGTGTTTCCGGCAAAAATTTCGCGAAACTCAGGGCGTTCGATTTCGTCCGGATCGAGGCCGATCAGTTCCGCCACCTCATGACTGGCACCAACCAGATAAGGCGCCGGGAGACCGGCCGGCGCCAGCCGCGTATAAAAAGCTTCAGGCAAACCGGCAAAGCTGTTGTCGAATTCCAGGTCTTCGAGGCGACGCAGTCGCCGGTGGTGTTCGGGTGCGTTCATGACAGCGTATGTTCGTATTTTCAGGGATGGCCGTTCCGGAGACCGTTGCGGTCTCGCGTCGGTGAGTTGAGTGAGAGTGGAAAATCATGGGATAGTTCTGTGCCCGACCGATAGGGGCAATTTCTTCCAAAGCCGGCGCGCGCCGGCAACACATTCTTTCCGGGACTACGCCATGAACGAACTCACCAGCCAGGTTTCTTCCGTCGCCCACGTCATCCAGCTGGCGGTCGCTCCGGTCTTTCTGCTGGCCGGTGTCGGCGCACTGCTCGGTGTGTTGACCAATCGCCTGGCCCGTGTCGTCGACCGCTTCCACGCCCTGGAACGGGCACTGGCCGAGGAATCATCGCCTGCATTCCGCTTGAAGGCGCAAATGACGATTATCTCGCTGGCCCGCCGCGCCCGTTTGATTCACTGGGCCATCACCCTGTGCACCGTGTGTGACCTGCTGGTATGCCTGGTCATCGCAGCGCTCTTCATCGGCGCCGAGCTGCACGTCGAGCTGCCAAGCACAATTGCCGGCCTGTTCATCGCCGCCATGCTGGCGCTGATTGCCGGGCTCGTGTGCTTCCTGCGGGAAATTGCGCTGGCGACCAGCGTTGTCGAGAGCATCGATCGCTCGGCTTCAAGTTTCGAAGCCGCAAGTCGCTGATCCAGGCGCTCCTGGAAAGCGTACCGCGGCTAACGCTTGGCCAGTTCCCGGAAACTGTTGGGCAGCCCGAGCAGCAGGCGGCCGAACTCGTCGAGCAGGGCATGGTCGATCGCCGCCGGCCGGACGGTGTGAACTGCACCACCGAGGCGTTCCAGATTGCGCGATTCGAGGACCAGAACGCCGTTGGCGAAATCCGCCTTCCACCGCGCGCTGACGCCAACCTGGCCGCTGATCTCGAACTCGGCGCGCTCGACGTAGCTGCGTTCGTTCTTGAATTCCTTGCAGGTGAATTGCAGGCCGTAATCGAAGAGTGCCGTGCGCAAGCGCTCGACACCCGCCCCCTCGCGCTTGATCGAGAAGCTGACGGGTGATACGAGCTGGTAGGCGAGGGTGACCAGTTCAACCATCGCCCCGGCGCTCTGCGACTGGGTCCGGTAATCGGCGAAGCCTTCTTGCCAGACGAGGCCGCTGAACATCACATCACCTGCCGCCGCATACTCGCGCTCGACCGCCGGCTTGACGATATTGAGCTGCTGCACGAGGTCGTGGAGAAAGAAAAACAGCTTCTTGAGCGCATGTTCCAGTGCATTGTTGCTGGCGGAACGCTCGGCCATCTCGGAATGCAGTTCACGCTGCCGGAGCTCCGCCTGGTGCCGCAAATGACCGAGGAGGTTGCTGCCCTCGACGACTCGTTGCGGGTTACGCCGGGCACCCTTGTCCGGATGATCGATATGGCGAACGGTGCCGGCCGGCACGATTTCGGGAAAGACCAGCGATGCATCGCTCATGCCGCCATGCATGCTCGCCAGTTGTTCGCGCCGCGCCTGACGCTCGGCTTCGTTGAGGTCGAAGGATTCGATGTCGGCGACCAGCGCGGCTTCTAGCTCCTCGATGTCGCCCACCAGCGACGTCCGACGTTCCCGCTTGGCGCGGATCGCATCGAGAATCCGGCTGGACTCTTCGGTCTTGTCGTTTTTGGTCATTGCGCTGGCGGTATTTTGCTGAAGATGATCAATAGTGGAGCGAAAAAACGGCAAATGCAAGATCAACGGGCGCCCGTCCCCCCTGAAAGTCGCAATCTCTCATACAAGCATCAAACCGCAAGCCGTGCGAGCCACTCGTTCAACGTGCCCGCAACGAGCGGCCACTCCTTTTCATGGGTCACGGCATGACCCATGTTGCGAAAGATATGCACCGGTAGCCCATAGCTGTGACCGGTTGCCTGGACCAGAAAGGCCGGCACCAGCACGTCGTGCTCGGCGCCCAGAATAAGCATCGGCGGACGATTCATCGCGTGCAGGTTGGGCAGGCTGAACATCGACATGTCCCACAGCGCCCGGTGCGACTCGGACTGCATGCGTCCCATCCAGACGGCCAGCATCGCCTCGTCGACTTCGCCGGCGAACAGGGCTTCGCGCAGGGTCTGGCTGTCGGCATGGTCGCCGCCCATGATGCTGTTCAGATCCATGAACAGGTGCGGTTTCTGGAACAGCAGATGAAACTGGGCGGCGATCAGTCCCTGCGGGGGCACCGAGCAGAGCAACACGACGCCCGGCACGGTATGGTGTTCGAGGTATTTCTGGATGACGAAGCCGCCCATCGAATGACCAATCAGTACCGGTTTCTCGCCCAGCCAGTCGATGACGCCCGCGACGTCTTCGACGTAATCGGCGATCGATAACCAGTCGATGCTCTGGTGTCCGTCACTGCCACCATGCCCGCGCAGGGACAGCGCATGACAGGAATAGCCGGCCTCCGCGAGGTAGGGCATGAAGGTGTCGGTCCACATCCAGCCACCAGCGAAGGCGCCATGGACGAAAAGCAGGGGAGGGCGACTGGTCTTGCGCGCCGGTTGGCAAGAGAAAACCTCGATGCCGTTGATTTTTTCGGTTTTTATCATTGCCGCTCGATAGTCGGGTGAAGCATGCTTAAATGCGCAATTCTCAAGGGTAGCGCAAGTCGACATGCTGAAGTGGATTCTGACCTTGGTGATCGCCATCTTTCTGCTCGGCATCGTCGCCCCGCACGCCGCGCGCTTCATTCGCTTCGGCCAGTTGCCGGGCGATATCACCTTCCGCTTCCGCGGCCGTACCTATTACCTGCCGTTCACCACGACGCTGATATTCTCAGCCCTCATCGTCGCCCTCGCGCGCCTGATCTAGCATGGCCTTGACGGCACCAACCCGCGCCGAACGAATGCGCTCGGGAATTTTCGCCTTGTCGGTGCAGGCGGCGGCGATCGCCCCGGCGTCAACACTGCGCACGGCGTCCAGCACCGCCAGCAGCAGGCGCGGGCTGTCGTAGGGGCGCTCCGCCCAGCCCAGACGGCCATTGAAATCGCACTGGCAGGCCTGCAGCAACTGATTGAAGCGCTCTGGTCGGCGCAGCGCATCGGTGCGTTCGAGCAAGGTCACCAGCGTCGTCGCACGCAGTTCCGCGGCGCGGTGAATGTCGCCGTGATAGCGCGCCGCCAGTACGGCCAGATCGCGGCATTCTCCGGGTATCCGCAGACGCTCGCAAAGGGCCGACGCCAGCCGCACGCCGCGCGCTTCATGGCCATGATGACGGGGCAGGATGTCAGCCGGCGTCGTCGCCTTGCCGAGGTCATGCGTCAGCGCGGCAAAGCGGACCGGCAATGGAAAGCCCTGACGCGCGGACTCGTCGACCACCATCAAGGTATGGACGCCGGTATCGACCTCCGGATGGTAGTCGGCCCGTTGCGGCACGCCGAACAGCGCATCGACCTCGGGCAGCAGCCGGACCAGCGCGCCGCATTGGCGCAGCACCTCGAACATGCGCGACGGCCGGTCTTCCATCAGGCCTTTCGCCAGCTCCTGCCAGACCCGCTCGGAAACCAGATGATCGACTTCGCCGGCGGCGACCATGCCGCGCATCAACGCCAGCGTTTCCAGCGCTACCGAAAAATCGCTGAAGCGCGCGGCAAAGCGTGCAAGGCGCAGAATGCGCACCGGGTCTTCGGTGAAGGCCGGACCGACATGGCGCAGGATTTTGGCCATTAAATCGCGTTGACCGTGGAAGGGGTCGACCAGGGTGCCGTCGTCCGCCCTGGCCATCGCGTTGATGGTCAAGTCGCGCCGGGCGAGATCCTCCTCCAGCGTGACCTCGGGCGCCGCGTGGAAGGCGAATCCGTGGTAGCCGTGACCGGTCTTGCGCTCGGTGCGGGCGAGCGCGTATTCCTCATGCGTTTCGGGATGGAGAAACACCGGGAAATCCTTGCCGACCGGGCGAAAGCCCTTGTCCAGCATGGCTTGTGGACTGGCGCCGACGACCACGTAATCGCGGTCGGCATTCGCCCGCCCGAGCAGTTCATCGCGTACCGCGCCGCCGACGACGTAGATTTTCATCAGCGGACTGGAAGCTTATCTTCCGGCCCGGTAACGAAAGCCGTCGAGTTTGCCCTTGGGCGTGTTGTGGGCGATGTAGGTCGGCGCGACTGCTTCCAGCGCAGTCGGCTTCCAGTGCGCGGGCAACCGGCAGTTGCTGTCGCAGACATTGTCGACCTGCATCGAGCGCAGGTTGTCGGGGGACATCAGCGGCTTCGGCGCCAGCCACATCAGGCCGGCCTGCAGGTAGGCCAGCCCCTCGGGCAAGGCAAACACCCTGGCATGGCTGCCGACCAGCCGCGCGGTGTAATCGACCAGTTCGCGCAACGTGTAAACCTTGGGCCCGACAAGATCGTAGGCCTGACCGAAAGTTGCGGCATCACCCAGGCTGTCGACAAAAGCATCGGCGACATCCGCCGCCCAGACCGGCTGGAAACGGGCATTCCCGAAACCGAGCGGGAAGAACGGCAGCTTGCGCAGAACGTCGGCAAACATGTTCAGGAAGGAATCGCCAAGGCCGAAGATGACCGAGGGCCGGAAAACGGTCACCTCGAGGTCGCCCTGGGCAGCCATCACAATCGCCTCGCCGTCGCCCTTTGAGCAAAGATACTCGGACGGCCCCTTGGGGTCGGCGCCGAGGGCGCTCATATGGACCAGACGGCGGACGCCGGTTTTCCTGCAAGCGGCGATGATCTTCTTCGGCAACTCGACGTGCGCCTCGGCAAAATCCTTGCTGTAGGGCAACACGACATCGCGACTGTGCAGGATGCCGACCAGGTTGATGACCGCATCCTGACCCTGCATCAGCGAAACCAGCGCTTCTTCCGAATTGATATTGACTTCCGGCATCACGACGTTGGGCTGAATGATCAGCGCCTTGGTGCGCTCGCGGCGCCGCGTCGGAACGGTCACCTCGATGCCGCGCTGCGACAAGCGATTGACGATGTAGGTACCGACGTAACCGCTACCGCCGAGCAGCAATACCTTCCTGATATCCATCTGAAGCCCCGGAATTTATATTTTGAAGGGGTGATTTTAAGGCAAATTGCTCAACCCGGGCGGACTTCCCCGGCTTCTGGCGTTCGGCGCAAAGCCTGTTCGGCTGCCGCATTGAACAGGGAAAACCGCGAACTGACGCCGGCCTTGCCTTCCCTGACCTGGCTTTCCATGATCGCCGGATGCAGCAGCACGGCAAAGTCCCAGTCCGGATTGGCAAGCAGCAGTTTTCCGCTGTCCTTGCTGATGTTGCAGACGCGCCCGCACAAGGGCTGGTCGTCAGCCATCCGGAACGCCACCCAGTCGCCGGTGCGGACCAGCGCCTGCCGGTAGCGCCCGGTCATTCGCGAGCCGGCAAGGTCGAATATCCTGAGCAATTGCGTACCGATCCGCAGTTCGCTGGACACCGGCACCACGCTGGCGGCCTGCGGCGTGGCAAGCGTCTCCGGCGATTCACCGGCAGCTGGAGCGGGCGCGGTGGCGCCGCGCATCGCCGCCGTCTGCAGCGCAAAGCAGGTGTCGAGGAATTCGCCACGCGCCGCTTCGGGCAAGGCAATCCGCTGCATCCCCAGGGACAGTGTCTGCAGCATCCGCGGCAGCACAGCGGCAAGCTGCTTGCGCTCTTCCAGTTCGACTTTTGGCCGGATGCTCCACAACAGATTGTCGATAACCAGCGTGTTTTCCCGCCATTCCGGACTTTCATCCCCGTGTTCCAGCCAGACCTGGCGCAGAACCCGCTGCCAGTGCTGGTGCAGGAAGCGGGCGATATCGGCCGGAATATTGGGGTTCATGCATGCCTGATCGATTGCCTCGCGGCTGCGCGATTCCGCCAGATCGCTCTTTTCCAGACGCTGCAGCAGCGGGCGGTAGGCCGCCGCGACCTGTGCCGTCGCCGTATCGCGCTCGGCGATCAGCTTGTCGAGTTCGGCAACGTGGTTCAGGAAAACCTGGGTGTCGTTCACGAACTCCGCACGGACGCGCGAAGCGATCTGCTGGATGCTCGCGCAAAGCGGATGGCGGGACGAAACATCGAACGGCAACCCGACTGCGGCACGCGCCATCTTGTCCAGCAACTGGCGGGCCGGATGTGCATCTGCGGTGAAGAAGCTCGAATCGAGCATTGCCGCCTTGAGCGTCGGAATCTGGAGGCTGGCCAGCGCCGACTTGACCGCATCGGGCAGCTCTGGCGATTCGAAAATTGCCTCGAAGATCATCGCCAGCGCATCGATGGCCGCCGCTTCGGGTGCGCCGGATGGCACACCCAGTTCGGCCGCGTTCAGCGGGCGGGGCGCTGCGGTCGCTTGTTCGGGCGAAAGGTGCCCGGCGCGCTCGAGGTCATCGAGCCGGGCCAACAGGCGGCCGAACATCACCTGGGTCACCAGCGATGCCGCAGCGCCGCCGCTCCATGCTGCCTGAGCAGCCACCTGCCGACCGGGCAACTGCTGGCCGAGCAGACTCTTCTGCAGCGCCGCCGCCGCGTCGAGGGCCGGCATGCCACCGGCCGCACCGGAAGCAGCCGCGTGTTCGCCGACATCGGGGGCGGTGACTATCGTCGGCTGGGCGGCCGACACCTTGCGGCCGACCAGAAAGTCATTGAGCGCCAGATAGAGCGCGGGCAAAAACTCGCCAAAATGGTCTTCCAGGCGGGCAATCCGGTCCAGCGCCCGGTCATGGTCATCGCCAAGGACTTTGCACAAGGCCACCAGACCCATCGCAACCGCCTTGGGGCCGACCGGATTGTCGCTCGGCGAAAGGTCGGGGCGGCCAAGCAGCGTCACGAAACGCAGATAGACATGCCATAGTGCGTTGCTGTTTGCCTCAAGCAACTGCGACACGAAACTGCTGAGGCGGATATCGAGCTCAAGGTCATCTTCGCCGAGAAGCGATATCCGCGATGCGGTGAGGCTCCCGAGCTGATCGAAGCGACTGCGCTTTTCCGTCGACACGATGTCGTCGTAATACGCACCCGCGCCCTTGACGAAGGCGCGCAAAGGCTCTTCCTGTAACCGTTCCGCCTCCTGCAGCAGGCGGACGAGCTGCTTGAGGAAGAATACCCGGCAGTCGCGCAGGATATCCCAGGCATCATCCGGAACTTGCAGGATTTCGTTACCGAGCGGAATGGGCATCGTTGTTCTTTGCGTCGCAAAACGCGGATTTTACGGCAGATCGACGTCCTTGGGCGCCTCCTCGGTGCGTCCGCCGATCACCCCCAAACGGGCCTTCAGGGAGTCCGGGCGGCCGGTAAACTGCATCGAGTAATAAACGGAGTTGCTCATGACCTTCTTGACGTAATCACGGGTTTCATTGAACGGAATGGTTTCGGCGTAGATCGCGCCTTCCAGCGGCTGGTCGGCGCGCCATTTCCTGGCGCGGCCGGGGCCGGCGTTGTAGGCTGCCGAGGTCAGCACCGGATGGTTGTCGAGGTTCTCCATGACCAACCGCATGTAGCTGGTGCCGAGCAGCACGTTGATCTCGGTGTCGGTCACGCGTCCGTGGTTATAGTCCTTGAGGCCGATCTTCCTGGCCACCCACTTGGCGGTCGCCGGCATCAACTGCATCAGGCCGGAGGCGCCGACATTCGACTTGGCGCTGGTGATGAAACGGCTTTCCTGGCGCATCAGGCCATAGACCCAGGCATCGTCGAGCGACTGGTTCTGGGCGGCCGGGCGCACTTGCTCGCCATACGGCGCGAGAAAACGCAGCGTGAAATCGTGCTCGCTCTTCGTCCGGTCGGCAGTGTTGATGGCGCGATCCCAGATCTGGTTGCGTTTCGCCAGATCGGCCGCCGCCAGCAGCTCGCGGTCGTCCATGCCGCGCAATGACCAGTTCCATTCGCGCACCGCCTCGGTTCGCATGTTGAGCCGGAAAAAGGCCATGGCGCGACGAATTGCCGGATTGTCGCGCGCCGCCTTCTGTTCCTCGGCGGTCACGGCCGCGGCTTTCGGGGGAGTCAGGATCTTGCGTCCAAGTTCCTCGTCGGCCAGGTTGCCATAGAAATTGTGCTGGCCGGCGACCTTCTCGAACTGCGCTTCGGCCTGGCTAGTCAGACCGCCCGCCTTGTAGGCGCGGCCCAGCCAATAGACCCATTCCGGTTGCGCGGCCAGGGACGGCGGCATGGCATTGATGGTCGCCAGGACCACGCTCCAGTCGTGGGCGCGCAGCGCGGCGCGCACCTTCCACTGGGTGCCCTCGTCGGAAAGCGGTGTTTCTCCGCCCAGCGCATACCAGTCGAGCGCCTCGCTGTAGTGGCGTTTGGCGGCCTGCAGCCCGAGCTGGCTCCATGCCCACTGCCGCTCGGAATCCTGCATGCGCCCTTGCAGCTTTTCCAGCTCGGCGGCCGCGGCGCGCGGATCGTTGGCAGCGATGCGCTGGATCGCCAGCGCCGTCAGTTCGCGACCGCTTCGGCTGCTGCTCCAGCCGGCCGGCTGCTTGGCCAGATAAGCCATCGGACTGTCGATCACCTTGTCGAGCGCCTTTGCATCGACGGCCTGGCTGGCCGGCAATGCAGCCAGCGTAAGCCGGGCCGGACCCGGGCGATTGGCCTCGAACTGGCGACGGGTCCGCGCCCAGACATCGTCGGTCGTCAGACGATTGTCGCGGACCAGTAGGTCGAGCACCGCCCGACAGGCTTCCGGCGGTTCGAGCATGGTCAGCCAAAGCTTCTGTGCATCGTCGAGCGCTGTCTTGTCATTGCCTGCCAGCTTCGCCTGCTGGTAGTAACAGGTCACATCGGGCTCAGGGGCGATCAGCTTCGGGTATTCAACATCGATTTCGGCCCAGTTGCCACCCTTGCCCAGCCAGCGAATCCAGTCGGCGCGCAGTTTTTCGGCGACGTAGGTGCGCTCGTAGCGCTCAAGGAAGGCGCGCATGGCCGCGCTGTCGCCCTGGGGCATGTTGATACGCAACTGGTAATTCTCGACGTAAGGCGCGAGTTCGTGATTGCCGAGCTGCTCGGCGGCCCGCCCCAGCTTGACGCGATCCCCGGCGCGAAAGGCATCGCGGGCCGCAAGATAGGTGCTGTCGCGGCTTTCCTGCGCGAAAAGGGGCAATGAAACAAGAATACCAAGGAGGATGGCGGGAAACTTCATGCTAGATTTCAAATATGAATAGTCATGACGAGGATAACACGGCCTGGCGACGGGCATTGCGGCAGGCTATGGCGAGTCGGCGGGCGGCCTTGGCGGGCGCCGAACACGAAGCGCTCTCGGCGCGCATCGTGGCCCATGCGCTGGCGACACTGCCCAAACCCCGGGTCGCGGCTTTCTGCTGGCCGATCAAGCACGAGCCGGATGTGCGCCCGCTGCTGGCAAACTGGAGAAGCGCCGATGTCCGCGCCGCGCTGCCGGTCGTCGTTGCCGAGAGCGAAGCCCTGCGATTTCGCGAGTGGTCGCCGGACAGCCGCCTCGAAGCCGATCGCTACGGCATCCCGACGCCGAGCGCCGGCGAGTGGCTGACACCCGACCTGATCCTGCTGCCGCTCAACGGCTTCGACGGCGCGGGTTATCGCCTCGGCTACGGCGGCGGCTATTTTGACCGCACGCTGGCCGCGCTCTCCCCGCGCCCGCTGGCGGTAGGTGTCGGTTTCGAGATCAATCGGGTCGCCAGCATCCGGCCCGAAGCGCACGACCAACGGCTGGACTGGATCATTACCGAGAACGGTGCATTCAGGCCGACCGCCTGAGTCCGTAAACCGCGAGCGCCAAGAGCAGCGACGCGATGGCGGCGAGAGCCCCCTGACGCGGGTCGTGGAGACCGGTGCTCAAAGCCAGTTCGAGCGCATAACCATGGTGCAAGGCAAGGAGCAGCGAACCGCTCGCCAGCGCCAGCCAGGCGCGTCGCGCCAAGGAAGGACGGCCCTTGTGCAGAAAGCCTTCAGTTGCCAGTCCGGCGGCGACCGCTTGCGCAATCAGCGCAAGCGCCAACGCGAGAACCGTCAGCGTATAGGAACTCATGCCGCCCGGCAGCCGGCCGCGAAGCGCCCAAGCGCTTCTTCGAGCGTCGCGCGGGTACAGCCGAAGTTGAGGCGCAGCCAGCCGGGTGCGCCGAAATCGGCACCATCCGACAGGCCGAGGCCATGCACTTCGAAATGGGCGGCCGGATTGGCCAGACCCAAATCGCGAACGTCGATCCAGGCCAGATAGGTGGCCTCGACATGGCTCATTCTTGCCCCTTTTTCGCCGTTGACCGCAGCAGCCAGCCGGTCGCGGTTGCCAACCAGATAGGCAATCAGTTCGCGGTGCCAGTCGCCACAATCACGGTAAGCCGCTTCACAGGCGGCGAGGCCGAGCACATTCACGTGCGGCACGATACCGTCCATGGCGCGCAGGAAGCTGCGGCGCAACACCGCATCGGGAATCACCGCGAAGGCGCAACCGAGGCCGGGAATGTTGTAGGTTTTCGACGGCGCCATCAGCGTGATGCTGCGCCGGGCGGCATCCGGCGACAGGCTGGCGAACGGGATGTGGCGCTTGTCGGCGTCGAGAACGAGGCCGCAGTGAATTTCGTCGGAGCAGACGATCAGATTGTTTTGTTCGGCGAAGGCGGCGAGGTCGTGCAGTTCGTCCTCGTTCCAGCAGCGCCCGACCGGGTTGTGCGGGTGGCACAGCAGGAACAGCCGGGTTGCTGCGGTCGACGCGTTTTGCAGGGTAGTTTTGTCCCACTGCCAGCGGCCGTCGCAGCATGCAAGGTCGACGCGGTTCAGTTTTCTGCCCGAAAAGCGGGGCGCGGAAAGGAAGGGCGGGTAGATCGGCGTCGCCGTCAGCACTTCGCCATCGACGGTACGGCAGGCGACGTTGAGGCCAGTGACCAGCCCCGGCAGCCAGACGATCCATTCCGGCTCGATGGCCCATCCGTATTCGCTTTCAAGGTGAGCCAGGACTGACGCCGTGAGCGCCGGCCCCGGACGGCCGTAGCCGAAGACGCCGTGCGCGATGCGCTGCTGCAAGGCGTCGACGACTGCCGGCGGTGCAGCAAAATCCATGTCCGCCACCCACAGCGGCAGGACGTCGCGACCGGTGTACTTGCCCCACTTGATGGAGTCGGAGCCGCGCCGCTCGACGGGTTGGTCGAAGATGCTCAAGCTGCGTGAAGCTGCCACAAGGCGGCGGACAGGATGCCTGCCGGTCCGGCGACGTTGCTGACGATTTTCATGTCAACCCCGCTAGCCGAGAAACAGTTTGTAGGCCGGGTTGCCGCTCTCGTCCCAGTGGGCGTAGCCAAGGTTCGTGAGGAACTCCCGGAACTGCCCCATTTCGCCCGGCGGCACCTGCATGCCGACCAGCACGCGGCCGTAGTCGGCGCCATGGTTACGGTAGTGGAACAGGCTGATGTTCCAGCCGGCGCTCATCTGGGTCAGGAAGTTCATCAGCGCGCCCGGCCGCTCGGGGAACTCGAAGCGGTAGAGCAACTCTCTCATGCCCTTTTCGCAGACTTGCGGGGCGTGCCCGCCGACCATGTGGCGGATGTGGTTTTTCGCCATTTCATCGTCGGTCAGGTCCAGTGTCGGGTAGCCGTGCTTCTGCAGGCTGTCGACCAGCTTGAGCGATTCCTTGCGGTCGACCACCTGGACGCCGACAAAAACGTGCGCCTCGCTGGCGGTGTGGTAGCGGTAATTGAATTCGGTGACGTTGCGCTTGCCGATCAGCCCGAGAAACTTCTTGTAGGCGCCGGGTTTTTCCGGGAGCGTCACCGCGAACACGGCCTCGCGCTGCTCGCCGAACTCGGCGCGCTCGGCGACGAAGCGCAGGCGGTCGAAGTTCATGTTGGCGCCGGAGGCGATGGCGACCAGGTTCTTGTCCTTCAGCTTGTGCTGGCGGACATACTCCTTGGCCCCGGCGACGGCCAGCGCGCCGGCCGGCTCGAGGATCGAACGTGTGTCTTCGAAGACGTCCTTGATTGCGGCGCAGATGGCATCGGTATCGACGAGGATCATTTCATCGACGTATTCCTTGCACAGCCGGAAGGTTTCCTCGCCGACGAACTTGACCGCCGCGCCGTCGGCGAAAAGGCCGACCTGGTCAAGGCGCACGCGGTGCCCTTTGGCCAGCGATTGCGCCATCGCATCGGCATCCTTGGCCTCGACCCCGATGATCCTGATTTCCGGACGCAGGCGCTTGATGTAGGCGGCCACGCCGGCAATCAGCCCGCCGCCGCCGACGCAGCAAAAAATGGCGTGGATCGGCCCGTTGTGGCGCGAGTGTTGACGCAGGATTTCCATCGCGATGGTGCCCTGGCCAGCGATGACTTCGGGATCGTCGAAGGGGTGCACGAAAGTCAGCTTCTCCGACTTTTCCAGTTCCAGCGCATGGGCATAGGCTTCGTCATAGGAGTCGCCGAACAGCACCACTTCCCCACCACGCCGCTTGACCGCGTCGACCTTGATCCCCGGCGTCGAGGTCGGCATGACGATCACCGCCCGGCACCCGACCTTGGCCGCCGACAGCGCGACGCCCTGCGCGTGGTTGCCGGCCGAGGCGCAGATCACGCCACGCTTGAGCTTCTCGGCCGAGAGGCTGGCGATCTTGTTGTAGGCGCCGCGCAGCTTGAAGGAGAACACCGGCTGCAGATCCTCGCGCTTGAGCAGGATCCGGTTGCCGACCCGGGCCGAAAGGTTGCCGGCCAGGTCGAGCGGCGTTTCGATCGCCACATCGTAGACCTGGGCGTTGAGAACTTTCTCGAGATAATCCGGGTGCATGGCACGACTCATCTAGGCAAAGTGGGGATTCTACGGGCGGCACGGCCAAACGTCACGGCGCAAGCGGGATACGACAGCGTTTTTGCCTGTTTTCGTCGGTCGACCGCGCCACGCAGCACCCTGCCGGCGCAACCGCCGGCGAAGACTATCCGCCCTTGGTGCCGCAGGATTTGTCGCTGCTGCAACCGCTGCCGCCGGAACAACAGCCGCAGCCATCGCTCTTGCGGAAAGGACCGAGCTGCGGATGACGTGCGGCAAAGGTTCGATAGAGCCGGTCGACCACGATGCCGAACAGCATGATGGCGAAGATCAGGACGATGGTGACGACGTACAGCGACACGTCAGCCACCTATGCCGGCAAAGCCCATGAAAGCCAGCGACAGGATGCCGGCCAGCATCAACGACAGGGCCGTGCCTTGCGCCACCGAGGGCACGTCGGAAAGTTGCAGCCGTTCGCGCACGCTGGCCATCAGCACCAGGGCAAGCGTGAACCCGGCGCCGCCGCCGAAGCTGAAAGCCATCGACTGGACGAAGTCGTATTCACGCGCCGTCTGGAACAGGGCGACGCCGAGCACGGCGCAGTTGGTGGTGATGAGCGGCAAATAAATGCCGAGGGCGCGGAACAGTGCCGGGCTGTATTTCTTCAGCACCATTTCGACCAGTTGCACAGACGAAGCGATGATGACGATGTAGGAAATCAGGCGCAGGAACTCGAGCTGGAACGCGGTCAGCAGCAGGTTCAGGCCGTAGGCGCAAAGCGACGCCACCAGCATGACGAAGGTCGTGGCGACGCCCATCGGGAACGCCGTTTCGAGTTTGCCCGACACTCCGAGAAAGGGGCACAGGCCGAGGAACATCGCCAGCACGAAATTGTTGGCCAGCAGCGCGTTGATGAAAATATTGGCGGCGGACTCATGCATTTTGCGTGGCCTCCGCAAGGTTGCGCTGTTTGCGCTGTTTGCGCCGCTCCAGCGTGGCAAAGAACAGCAGCCAGGCGCCGAGCACGAAGAAACCGCCCGGCGGCAGCACCATGATCACCCAGGGCTGAAAGTCGGCGCCGAACAGGCTGACGCCAAACAACGCGCCCGCACCGAGAATTTCGCGCACCGTGCCGAGGGCCAGCAGCCCGATGGTAAACCCTACGCCCATGCCAAGCGCGTTGGTCATGGCGGCCATTGGCGGGTTCTTCGAGGCATGCGCCTCGGCACGGCCAAGGATGATGCAATTGACGACGATCAGCTGGATGAACGCCCCCAGCGCGTCGTAAAGTGCCAAGCTCACCGCCTGGATGACGTAATCGACGACGGTGACGAAGGTAGCGATAATGACGATATAGGTGGCGATGCGCACCTCTTTCGGAATCAGCTTGCGCAGCAGTGACACCAGGCCGCAGGAGCAGACCAGCACGAAAGTCGTGGCCAGGCCCATGGACAGTGCGTTGACACCCGATACCGTGACCGCGAGCGTCGGGCACATCCCCAGCACCATGACGAAGACCGGATTCTGGCGCCAGACACCTTCCATGAATTCATCCCAGTTGCGGGCGCTCATTTGTCCTGTCGGCTGGCTCATGATTTTTCCTTCAACTTGTCCAGATTGGGCGCGATACGCGGTAGCAGAACCTGCGCGGCATCGTTGATGGCCTTGCCGACGGCGCGCGAGGTGATGGTGGCGCCGGAGATGGCATCGACTTCCCACGGCTTGGTCTTGGAGCCGTGCTTGACAGTGACGATGGCGTTGGCCAGTGCCTTGAGATCGGCGGATACCTTCGCTTCCAGCGGGAAATTCGCCAGGAATTCCTTGTCGACCAGGATCTTGTCGCCGATGCCGGGCGTCTCGCGCATGGCCACCACGCTGAATGCCGAAATGCTCGACGTCGCCAGATCGTAGGCGAAGAGAATGCGCACATTGTCGGCATAGCCCTTGGCCGCGCCTTCGGCGGCGATGCCCGCCAGCCCGCCGCCCTCGTCATAGCCGGCATAGAACTTCAGCGCGCCCGCCGGGACGGTTCCGCTGGCGCCGATTTTTTCCACGCCGCCGGTTGGCAGAGCGGCAAATTCGACGATCGACTTGGCGGCGGGAATGACCTTGAATACGGCGCGCTCGACCGCGATGCGCTTGTTCTCCTGCACCGCATCGTAGGTGCCCTGGTAAGCAGAAACGATGATCAGGCCGCAGATGGCAGCGATCAGTCCAAGGGTGCGGATCATCGCCACCGCCGGGGTGGTTTGCGGAAGGATCGCTTCGCTGTTCATGATTCCTTGTCCCGCTCCTGCTGCTTGGGCTTGTTGGGCAGGAAGCGTTTTTTCGGCGTCACCGCGCCGGCGTCTTCACGCGAGATATAACCCGGATGCAACGGATAGGACGCACCCTTCCTGGCGCGTCCGAGCACGGCCAGCGCGCTCTTGCCGAAAGGCGTCGGCTGCGTGATCTTCTCGATCAGCGGGGTCGCGGCATTGCCAAGCAGGATCGCGTACATGACGCCTTCCGGCAGGCCGCTGTAATAGCGGATGATCACGGTCAGAAGACCGATCAGCGCACCATAGACCCACATGCCCTTGGGCGTGACCGGCGAGGTCGCCATGTCGGTCGCCATGTAGATCGCGCCGAGGATCAGCCCGCCGGAGAACAGCATGAAGAACGGATTGGGAAAACGGTCCGGGCTCAGGGCGAACAGCAGCCAGGCGGTTAGACCGGCGCTGCCGAGTATGGCTGCCGGGATGCGCCAGTCCATGAAGCGGCGGAAGGCGAGATAGATGCCGCAAAGCAGTATCAGCGCCGGCGACGGGCCGACCGCCATGTGCCCGGAGAGCGAAGTCAGCAGCTCGTCGGCATTGGCGAGTATGCCGTCGAACTTCCATTTCGCAAGCGGCGTCGCGCCCGCCAACGCATCGAACTGCTTGGCCTTGAGCCACTCGGCAACCGCAGCGGGCTGCATCAGCGGGATTGCCATCGATGAAGGAATCATCTCGTAGAATCGGCCGGGCAGGAATGAAGGCGTATAGGCAGCGATAGCCTGCGGGAAAGCCGCCTGCACGAAGGCACGGCCGACCAGCGCCGGATTGAAGACATTGAAGCCGATGCCGCCGAACAGCGCCTTGCCGAGGGCGATCGCGACGAAGCCGGCAACCGCGCCCATCCACAGCGGAAAGCCGGGGGGTATCGACAGGGCGAGCAAGAGGCCTGTAATGACGGCCGAGAAGTCGCCAATGTCGCCGGACTGCCCACCCTGGCGGACGAAGAAGCGCTCGGTGGCCAGGCAACTGGCGGTCACGACGAACAGCGACGCCAGCGCCGAGAGCCCGTACTGGTAAACGTAGAAGAGGCAGATCGGCATCAGCGACCAGACGACATGGCGCATGATCTGCTCGACGGTGCGTTCGCCCTTGATATGCGGCGCCGAACGAATCTCGATGGTCATTTGGCAATCGCCTTTTCGCGCAGGATCTGCTTGGCGACACGGAACTGCTGCACAAGCGGTATGTTGGATGGACAGACATAGGTGCAGCAACCGCACTCGAAACACTCACCGAGGTGGTAGTGCGAGCCCATCAGATCGTATTCGCGCTTGGCCGCCAGCATGCCGAGCTGCGACGGGTTGAGGCCCATCGGGCAGCTTTCGACGCATTCGGCGCACTTGATGCAAGGGTAGGTTTTCAGGCGCTTGTGGCGTTCCAGCACATCGCCGAGCAACACCAGCACGCCGGACATGCCCTTGGTGATCGGCACGTCGAGCGAGGCGGCGGCCTGCCCCATCATCGGCCCGCCAAGAATGACCTGGCGCGCATCGGCGCCGGGCGCACCGGCATAATCGAGCACGAAGCGCAGTGGCGTGCCGAGCGGCACGATGTAATCGCCCGGCTTGGCGACGCCGGGACCGGTGATGGTCACCACCCGCTCGGTCAGTCCGCGCCCCGCCGGCAACAGCTTGCCGAGTGCCGCCAGGGTACCGACGTTATTCACCACCATGCCGAGCGACACCGGCAACCCACCGGCCGGAATTTCGACGCCGAACAGCGCCATGATCAGCATCTTTTCGGAGCCTTGCGGATACTTGGTCGGCACCAGTTCGGCGTGGATCTCCCCCTCGGGCACTGTGCCGGCACGGCTGATCGCCGCCTCAACCGCCGCCAGAGCGTCCGGCTTGTTGTCTTCGATGCCGACGATGGCGCGCACCGCGCCGGTCGCCCGCATCGCATAGCGGGTACCGACGATCATGTCATCGGCCTGCTCGACCATCACCCGATGGTCGCAGGTGAGATAAGGCTCGCACTCGCAACCGTTCACGACGAGCGTATGCACCTTGGCCTGTTTCGGCACCGTCAGCTTGGCGTGCGTCGGGAAGGCTGCGCCGCCCAGGCCGACCATGCCGGTATCCCAGATCGCCTGCAGGATGTCGCCGCCGCTGGCTGTCGCGAGGTCGCGCGGCTGGCCCCACAGATCCTCCTGCGTCGCGCCGGGATAGGCGCGGATGACGATGGACTCCACCCACGGGCCGCGTACCCCTGGCCGCAAGCCGATGAACTCGACGACTCCGGTCACCGGCGCGTGGTGCGGCACCGATAACCAGTCCTCGGTACGCGCAATCGGCTCCCCGCGCACTACCTCCTGCCCGACCTTGACGATGGCGCGCGGCACCTTGCCGATGTGCTGCGACAAGGGCACGATTACCTTGGGCGGAAACGGCAGCCGGCGGATTTTCGTGTTCGCCGTCAGCTTGCACGACGGCGGATGCACGCCCCGCTGAAAGGCCTCGCCACGGAAATAGGAGAGGAGTTTCATCGCCGGCTCAGTTGAACTTCGCCGCGCGCGCCATCAGTTTCTCGACACCCGGTTCACCCATGTTCCACGGTGTGCCGGGATGGATGCAGCCGGCCGTGCACTTCTCGGCCGCCTTGACGATGTCGGCGAACTTGCCGCCCTTCGGGTTGATAACGATGGCCAGTTTCTGGTCGTTGTAGGCGAAGGTCTTCGGCGCCAGGTTGATGCACTCGTCGCATGCCGTGCATTCGGGCGACTCGATCCATACCGGGTCATAGTCGTCACTGCCGCCTTCCGCCGAAGCGGCGCCGGCAAAAGTCGGCGCCGGAGAACTTGCCCCGGCGGCGCCCGCATAGCTGTCGCTGCCCGCCATGCCCAGACTGGCGGTGATCTTCGCCAGCAGTTCGGCGCGCACGCGCTCGGCCACTTCGGCCGCATCCGACGGTTGCACATCGAGTCCGGCGATGTTGCGCAACTGGCGCCAGAAATGCAGGCGTTCCTCGGTCGACCGCACGAGATCCTCGGTCACCAGCAAGCGCATCAGACGGTTCTTGCCATCGACCGCCCAGATGAAGGGGAACTTGCCCTCGCGCTCGTCGGCATCCAGTTGCAGGAAGTCGGCCAGCATCACCATGTTCTCGTTCCAGGTCTCCGGCGGCGCCTTCTTGAACTGCTTGAGGAAGCGCGCCTCGGTCGCTGCGAAGTCGGCGAAGGTCATCGGCAGGCTCATGCTCTGCTCGTTGCCGGCTTCGTCCTGGTACTTGAGCGCGTAGGTCGGCCAGTCGGTGTCGAGCGACGGATTGCCTTCGAGGCTGACTGATTCGTTGAAGGTGATGCCTGCATCGGGATCGAAACGGAACAGGGGATAGGCACGCGATTCGACCGCCAGCTTGCTCTGGTCGACACTCTTGTCGTCGCCGACGCCATGCTCGGGCGGACAGACGGCGTAGATGTTGAACAGCGCCGGACGGCGGCTATTAAGGCCGTCGATGTAGCTTTCCAGCAGGTGATTGACATGGGCGATGGTGCCCTGCATGACGTAGGACGTGCGGTGCGCCATGCCGATCAGCGAGATTTCCTTGCGCGTTTCCTGCTTGCCGCGCATCGCCTGACCATAGGGCGCCATGTCCGACACCTGACCGATGAAGCCGGAGGTGCAGGCCTGGCCGCCGGTGTTGGAATAGACCTGCGTGTCGACCACCAGAATCTTGATCGGCATGCCGGACATCATGGCGCGCGAGAGATTCTGGAAGCCGATGTCGTACATCGCGCCGTCACCGCCTAGGCTGACCACCGGTGGGCAGAGCAGCCACTCGTCTTCCGAGAACTTGCTCCAGGTAAAGCGGCGGAAGAAGTCGTCGTCACGCTCGGGCAGGTAATCGCCGGCGAGCTCCTTTTCGGCGATGCGTACGGCCTTGAAGCCATCAGCCATCTTGGCCATGTGGCCTTCGAAGATGCCCATCGCCACCGACGGCGAATCCTGGAACAGGTGCGAGGTCCACGGGAAGGGATAGGGGTGGAAGGGGTAGGTCGCACCCCATACCGAGGTACAGCCGGTTGAGTTGATGATGCCCATCTCGGAACGGCCGCGTCCAGTCGGGCCAATCACATAGCGCCACTTGAGGTCTTTCAGCTTCTCGAGCAACTGGGCGGTATTCTTCACCCAGACCGGATCCAGCAATTGCGACGGCTTGTTCTCATTGAGTTTGGAAGCGAGATTCGACAAGGTCAAATCGTGCTGTCCCGTGGCGTCGACCGCGCGCACGACGGCGCCGATATCGGTCAGGTCGACTGCCGAGGCGAGCTTGACGCGCATGTGCTGCTCCAGCCGCCCGATCAGGTCATCGATCTTGTCCACGAAAGCCTTGACGCGCGGCTGCATCAAGGCAGCAACCGTTGAGGTGAACAGATGGATTGCCGTCTTCTCGCCGCACCCGAGACAGGCGCCGTCGCCGCAATTCATCGAGTTGTAGTTGTGCTTGTCGAGGAGCAGGGTTTCCAGTGCGCCGACCTTCTCGTCGAGGTTGTCGATGCGGCTGTATTCCTTCGGCGTAGTGGGCAGATCAAGCCAGAAATTCCAGTCGCGGCGCAGGCGCTCGGTCGATTCGTCGGTCTGCGTCACCATCTTCAGCGCGTTGTCCTCGCAGACCGTCACGCACAAGGCACAGGCCTTGCAGGTGTAGGGGTTGATGGTGATCGAGAACAGGCCACCGCTGCCTTTGCCCTTCTTCTCCTTTTGCGTCCAGAACGGCTTGGTGGTGCCGAAGGGAAATTCGCCCATCTCATTGGTGAACTGCTTGAACTCCGCCGCCATCTTCTCGCGGTCTTCCTCGGGCGCCTCGGCGACCGTGGCCGCGATGGCCTGGTCGATCAGCGGCCGCACGGCGACGCCGTCGCCGGCAATCAGGGCGCGCAATCTCTTCTCGACGGTACGCGCCGCGCGGCGCAGGTAGCGCGTCGGCGTGCCGGTGGTTTCGATGCGGTTGATGACGGTATTGAATACATCGGCCACCGAACTGACCAGGCCGGGAATCGCCGAGTCCGGACATTCGGTATAGCAGTTGCCGCAGGCGGTGCAGTTCTCGGCGATCCATACCGGATGCTCGAAGCGGATACCGGTCATGTCGCGGAATACGCCGGTGGCCGCCGGCATCAGCGAGGTACCGATGAAGGGATCGACGAGGTTGTCCGAACCCTTGCCGGTCAGATAGAAGTTGCCGGTCTGTTCCCAGAAGCGATGGATGTCGGCAATGCCGCCATCGCCGGCCGGCAACTGCTGCAACATGACCGGCAGGCCGGCATCCTTTTTGGCGTAATGCTTGCGCGTAACACCAACCTGCTTGTCGGTGATTTCGGTCAGCTCGGTATAGCCGCGCTTCACCACGCGCAAGTTATCTGCCACCACGCGCGCACCCTTGCCGCCGAACTTGGCTTGCAGTTGTGCCTCGATCGCCGCAAACAGCGCATTTTCGGTCAGGTTGGCATTCTTCATCGTCGGGCTGGCGGCAAAGAAGGCGCCCTGGAAGGCGATGCCCTGCATACGCAGTTGCAGTTCGGCCGAACCTGCCTCTTCGCGTGCAACCTGGAAGGCGTCGATGTAGTAAACGTGAATGTCGTTGTCGACGATGAACTTCTGGGCCCAGAGCGGGAAATTGGCCCAGGTTTCGTCGCCGAGGTTCGACTGGATGATGAAGTAGCCGCCCTTCTTCAAGCCGGACAGCGGGTTGGAGTGGCCAAAGACATTGGGGTCGGGCGAAAGCACGACATCGACGAAGGTGTATTCGCAGTTGATGCGGATCGGCTCCGGCGCCGCGGACAGGTAATAGGTCGTCGGCTGACCCTTCTTCTCGGAACCGTATTTCGGATTGGCCTTGATGTCCCAGCCAAGCAGTTCGTAGAGCGTCATCGCCAGGTTCTTGCCGGTGGTGATGGCACCCCAGCCGCCCACCGAGTGCATGCGCACGGTGATCGCCCCCTTGGGCAGCAGGTTCGGGTTCTCGCTCCCGCGAATGCCCATCGCCTTGATTTGCGGGTATTTTTCCTGCAGGTCCTGTTGATGAACCTCGTCCTTCGGGTTGAGCGGGTCACGGGCGAAGTCGATGGAAAGGTAGAAGAACTTGCGCTTCGCGCCTTCGGGAAGCATGTTCTCGATGGCGCCGATCAGGCCTTCGGGCTGCAGGTCGCGCGAACCGAGTCCGTAGCAACCCGAGTAGAGACGCGGCATATCGCCGGTCGCGAAGCTCGCATACTTCGGGAAGGGCCGCTCGCCGTCGGGCGCCATGCCGTTCTCGATGCATTTGATCAGCGTGGCACGTACTTCGCGCATCAACGGCAGATCTTCGGCCAACGGCTGGTCGGTACGCTCCAGCACGACCACGCCCTTCTTGCCGCGCAGCACCTGACCGAGCAGGTCGCCCGGGAAGGGACGGAACATGGTCAGATTGACCACGCCGACCTTGAGATCGCGCGTCTCGCGCAGGTAGTCGGCGACGCATTCGGCCTGCACGATCATGCTGCCCATGCCGACGATGACGTAATCGGCGTCTTCCATTTTGAAGGTCGCCACGCGCTGATAGCCGCGGCCGGTGAGGCCGGCATATTCCGCGAAACAGCCATCGGTGATCGCTTCGATATGATCGAAGAAATACGGGCGCTGGCCGGCGGTCGCCTGCATGTAGGCATCCTGGTTCTGCACGGCGCCGGACACCATGGGTGTATCGACGTCCCAGATCGCCGGTACGCGGCGGCGCTTCGGGCCATAGAGCATCACTTGCGCCGGAGTCGGCGTGTCGATGATGTCATCCGGCCGGCCGACAAATTCCTCGATCAGTTCGCGCTCGGGCAACACGGCCGACTCGATCAGGTGCGTGGTCAGGAAGCCGTCCTGACCGATGATTGCCGGCGTCAGCGACAACTCGGCGATCTTGCGGCCGATGAGGTTGAGATCGGCGGCCTCGGTGGCATTTTTCGCCATGACCTGAATGAAGCCGGTGTCGTCGACGCAGTGGTAATCGTCATGGCTGCAATGCACGTTCAGCGACGCCTTGGTGATCGCGCGGCAACCCATGTTGAGCACGTAGGGCAGGCGTTTGCCGACGGCGCCATAGAGCGACTCGTGCATGAACGCCACGCCTTGTGCCGACGAAAAGTTGGTGGCGCGCAAGCCGGTCATCGCCATGCCGGCGGTGACGCCCGCGGCGGCATGTTCGGATTCGGGCTCGATGAAGATCAGCGGTTTGTCGGAGATGTTGATGTGCCCCTGCGCTACCGCCTCGGCCCAGTATTCGCCCATCTGCGTCGACGGTGTGATCGGGTAGGCGCCCGCGGCATCGGATGCTTCGCGCTCGACATGAATGACGGCGGTGTTGCCGTCGACGGCCTCACGCACCCCCGGATACTTGATTTGCCGAGCAACTTCGCCGGTGTTTGTGGCGGACGAGAACAGTTTCTTCAACATGACAAACTCCTTGGAAACTCAGTGCAACTGGGGCAGCGCATCCTGCCGCAGGATTTTCTTGGCGGCGGCCCCCTTGGTCGCCTTGTTGGGAGACTCGAACCAGACGATGGCGCCGGTCGGACAACGTTCGGTGGGGCCTTTGGTGGCCCAGGCATTCAGTTCGTAAACCACCGTTGCCAACTGGCCGTCGAGGCGCATCAGGCCGGGCGGTGCATCGGCCACGCATTTGCCGCAAGCGGTGCAGGCGACTTCGCACGAAGCCTCGGCCGTGTCGCCATCCGCCTTGTTCTTGCAGGCAATCCAGAGACGGTGGCTGATTGGCTCCAGTGAAAAGAGGCCTTTCGGACAAACTTCGACGCAATCGTTGCAGGCCGAACACTTGTCGGCATCGACGACGGGCAGACCATGGCCATCCAGATGCAAGGCATCGAAATGGCAGACCACTTCGCAGTCGCCCAAGCCAAGGCAGCCCCAGGCGCATTCCTTCCCACCGCCACCGACCACGGCCGCCGCGCGGCAAGTCTTGAGCCCGGCATAGCGGGCGCGGGTAAAGGCCACATGCTTGCCGCCGGCGCAGGCCAGACGCGCTACCTTCTTTTCGATATTCCCTGCATTCACGCCAAGCAGGTCGGCAATGTCCTGGCGCTGCTCGGGGGAACTCACCGTACATTGCGCCGGCACCACGTCCCCGGTCACCACCTTTTCGGCGAATCCGCGGCAACCGGGCATGCCGCAGGCGCCGCAATTCGATTTGGGTAGCAGATCCTCGACCTGCTCGATGCGCGGATCCTCATAGACGAACAGCTTGCGATTGGCAAAAGCCAGCAGCGCCGCCAGCGCAACGCCGAGCACGGCCATGAAGCCGCCCGCCACTGCCAGACTCGACATCGATTCCATGAAAACCGCCGTACCCCAAGTTGGACGCGCTGCAATAGATGATTGCGCGCCGCGATCGAAAACACCTTCCGCGTTCCGGTATTGGATCCGGAACCGCAGACAGGACGAACTTCGTCGGCCAATCGAAACGCCCGCCTTGAGAGCAGGCGCCTCGATGACCATCACGGCGCAGCCGATAGGGTTTTCCGGCCAACGGGATGGGAAGGCAGGTGTTGCCTCCCTGGACTTGCACATGCACGGTTGCGCCCTGCATGTGTTCGTGACAAGTGGAACTATAAAAAACATGTGGCGGCGCAGCAATTATTGCATTTGATCCAGCGCAAACTTTGTTCAAATTTTGTTGTCTCCAAATTGGACCGGTGTTGACGGCATTGCCGAGCCGAACGATCCGGGTGAACGAATGGCAATACCGATGCCCGCCCGAGTCCCGCGTGTTGCGCTGCAATACGTTAAAATTCGCTTTCTGACGTAACCTGCCCGCACCGATGACCGCCCGCCTGCGCGAAATCCCCTATAACTACACTTCGTTTTCCGATCGCGAGATCGTCATCCGCCTGCTCGGCGCCGATAATTGGGCGGTCCTCGACGAACTTCGCTCCGAACGCGTCACCGGCCGCTCGGCGCGCATGCTTTACGAGGTGTTGGGCGATATCTGGGTCGTCCAGCGTAACCCCTATCTGGAAGACGATCTACTCGACAATCGCGAGCGGCGTGCGGCGCTGGTCAATGCGTTGCGCCATCGTCTGATTGAGGTCGAAAAACGCCGCCAGGCGACGGAAAAAGAGGACTTGGGGCGCTCGGAAAAAGTCAGGCGCCTGGTCGATGCGGCGCAGCTAGCGGTCAACCGCTTTTCCGAGCATTTCGAACGGACTTACGACCTGCGCCGCAAGGTACTTAAGATCCTCGGCAAACACACGCGTCGCGACAACATCGCCTTTGACGGCCTGGCCCGTGTCTCGCACGTCACCGATGCGACCGACTGGCGCGTCGAATACCCCTTCGTCGTCCTCACGCCAGATAGCGAGGAAGAAATCGGCCATTTGGTGCGCGGCTGCATCGAAGCCGGCCTGACCATCATCCCGCGCGGCGGCGGCACCGGCTACACCGGCGGCGCGGTGCCGCTGACGCCGTATTCGGCGGTGATCAATACCGAAAAGCTGATCGACATCGGCCCGGTCGAGGAACTGGTGCTGGCCGGCCATGAAACGCCCTACGCCACCATCCGCACCGGCGCCGGTGTCGTCACCGAGCGCGTCTCGGAAGCCGCTGCGCTGGCCGGCCGCGTTTTTGCGGTCGACCCGACCTCGGCTTCAGCCTCCTGCATCGGCGGCAACATCGCCATGAACGCCGGCGGCAAGAAGGCTGTGTTGTGGGGCACTGCGCTCGACAACCTGGCCTGGTGGAAGATGGTCGATCCGGATGGCAACTGGCTGGAAGTCGAACGCGTCAATCACAACTACGGCAAGATCCACGAGCAGGAAAACGTCGAGTTCCGCGTCAAGCGCGTCGACCCGAGCGGCAGGAAGCTACTCGGCGAGGAAATCCTGACCATGCCGGGCGCCGCCTGCCGCAAGATCGGCCTCGGCAAGGACGTCACCGACAAGTTCCTCGGTGGAATTCCGGGCGTCCAGAAGGAAGGCACCGACGGCATCATCGTCGCCGCGCGCTGGGTACTGCACAAGATGCCGCCGGTGACGCGTACCGTCTGCCTCGAATTCTTCGGCCAGGTGCGCGAAGCGGTGCCGGCCATCGTCGAGATCACCGATCACTTCAAGCCGGGCGGCGCCGGCCATACGGCCGGCGTGCAGCTCGCCGGCCTCGAGCACATGGACGAGCGTTACGTCAAGGCCGTCGGCTACGCAACCAAGGCCAAGCGCCACGGCCGCCCGAAGATGGTGCTGATCGGCGACCTCGTCGGCCACGACGAGAATGCGGTGATGGCGGCCGCCTCGGCCGTGGTGCGCATGTGCAACCTGCGCGCCGCCGAGGGCTTCATCGCGGTCGACGCCGAAACGCGCAAGAAATTCTGGCTCGACCGTTCGCGCACCGCGGCGATCTCGCGCCACACCAACGCCTTCAAGGTCAATGAGGACGTGGTCATCCCGCTGCCACGCATGGGCGACTACTGCGACGGTATCGAGCGCATCAACATCGAGCTGTCGACGCAGAACAAGCTGGCGCTGTGCGATGCGTTGAGCGAATTCCTGAAAGGTGATCTGCCGCTGCATGCCGGTGATGCCAATCTCGACAAGGAGTTGCTGATCGGCGACCGCCGGCAGGCAGCACTCGAATACGTCGAGGCAGTCCGCCGACGCTGGGCCTGGCTGTTGGAAAACCTCGACCTGCCGCTGTCCGCAGCCGAGTCGTACTTCGCGTCCTACGGCGTGACGGCCGGCGAACTGAACAACAAGACTGCCAATCCAACGCTCTTCCACCGCTTGCAGGATTACTCGGTACGCACGTCGTGGAAGCAGGAACTGAAGCCGCGTCTGACCAAGATTTTCGATGGCACAGTCTATCGTCCGATCATCGAGCGCATTTCGGCCATCCACGGTGAAGTACTGCGCGGCCGCGTCTTCGTCGCGCTGCACATGCACGCCGGCGACGGCAATGTGCACACCAACATCCCGGTCAATTCGGACAATTACGAGATGCTGCAGACAGCCAACCGTGCCGTCGAACGCATCATGCATCTGGCTCGTTCGCTGGACGGCGTCATTTCCGGAGAACACGGGATCGGCATCACCAAGCTGGAATTTCTGACTGAGGCCGAAATCGCTCCTTTCCGCGCCTACAAGCAGAGGGTCGATCCGGAAAGCCGTTTCAACAAGGGCAAGCTGATGCCCGGTGGTGACATGGGCAACGCCTACACGCCATCGTTCAACCTGCTCGGCACCGAATCGCTGATCATGGAGCAGTCGGAAATCGGCAAGATTTCCGACATGGTCAAGGACTGCCTGCGTTGCGGCAAGTGCAAGCCGGTCTGTTCGACGCACGTGCCACGCGCCAACCTTCTCTACAGCCCGCGCAACAAGATACTCGGCACGTCGCTACTGGTCGAGGCCTTCCTCTACGAGGAGCAGACCCGCCGTGGCATCTCGTTGAAGCATTTCGATGAATTCAACGATGTCGCCGACCACTGCACCGTCTGCCACCGCTGCATCAAGCCTTGTCCGGTCGACATCGATTTCGGCAACGTTTCGGTCGCCATGCGCAATTTCCTGCGCAAGCTGGACAAGAAACGCTTCAGCCCCGGCACCGTGGCGGCGATAACCTACCTGAACCTAAAGGATCCGGCGACGATCAAGCTGATGCGCGGCGTGATGATGGGCTTCGGTTTCAAGGCCCAGCGGCTGGCGCACAAGGCGGCGAAGGCAGTCGGCCTGATCCAGGACAGCCGCGCCCATCCGCCG
>Ga0209575_10000373_pt1 | contig 32902 bp, 37 predicted proteins | sample Medcelwee11metaG_FD_187172 | JGI IMG/M metagenome (GOLD analysis project Ga0209575, IMG submission 187172) | Freshwater pond sediment microbial communities from the University of Edinburgh, under environmental carbon perturbations - Medium... | ecosystem: Environmental > Aquatic > Freshwater >...
ACTGTGCAAAAAAAAGAAGTACCGGAAATAGTAGCTTCAATAGAGGCTTCCATAGAGGATTCTATAATTGAGATAATGACAAAGGATGGATTGGCGAAAAGCAATGGTGATGCCAAAAGAAAAATTGAGCAAGGTGGGGTTTCGCTGAATGGAGAAATTATAAAAGACATTCAAACTAAAATTTCCAAAAAGATGGATGGAAAAATTTTGAAAGTTGGAAAAAGAGAATTTCGAAAGATTGTTGTGGAATAGAAAGGCCTTGCATTATTTCAAAATAGATGTAGAATTATTTTAGTAATAAATTAAATAAAAAGCTGGGCAGTATTTTTAGGTTTTTTTCGCTTCGCATTAGAATGGTTATGAATGTGAGGTTTACTGTCGGGCTAAATAAAAGGTAAGAGATGGCAGAGAAAAAAAAATCAGTCGGCAAGAAAAATGCCAAGACAATTAATTTTGGATTGCATCTCACTCTTGACGGCTACGGTGGAAATCCGGATAAGCTAAATGACGGGAATTTAGTGAAAAAAATTCTAGATGAGCTCCCGGGAAAAGTAGGCATGCATAAAATTTATGGACCGGTGACGATGGATTGTCCCGAATTCAATGAAAAGGATTCTGGGGGGCATAGTGGTTTTGTGATGATCGCTGAGAGTCACATTAGTTGCCACACTTTTCCATGGCGGAAATTTGTGAGCATCGATGTGTACACTTGCGGAAGTTCAATGGATAAAAAGTTTATCGTGAACTATTTCAAGAAAGCTTTTGAACTCAAAAAAGTGGAATTGAACTTCATAAAACGCGGAACAAAATTTCCAGCCAAGGATTTGGTAGCGAAAGAAAAATAAACTTGAATATATAAAAAAAGCGAGGTTGCTCTTAAGCAAGACCTCGCTTTTTGTTTTTCAAGATATATGGTATAATTTTAGTAGCTAATAAAAACAAAATTATTTTTTACGATGTCTATTTTTTCTAAAATTGCAGGGTTGGGAAAGTCTTCTTCGGAACATATTGTGTCTTTAGATATTGGCACAGAAGTGGTCAAAGTTTTGGTTTTCAAAATTGATCCAGAAACTGGTGCAGGGATAGTCCGGGGCGTTGGAAGATCTCGCCAAGGTTTAAAAGACATGCATAGTGGAGCCGTTTCGGATATCTCTGGTGTGATTGTCAATTGTCGAGAAGCCATTGCGATGGCGCAAAATATGGCCGGCGCGAAAAAAGTTGAAAAAGCGATTATCGGTATTGCGGGGGAATTGGTCAAGGGTACAACAACCACAGTGCATTATGAAAGAATCAATCCGGAAATTAGAATTGATTTGCCAGAGTTAAAAAACATTATTCAAAAAGTTCAAAGAAAAGCTTTTGATAGAATCAGAAGTCAGTTGTCTTGGGAAACGGGACACAGTGAAATAGAAATCGAATTGATTAACGCGGTGATTGTGGATGTTAGAATTGATGGGTACAAAGTTTCCAATCCAGTCGGATTTCAAGGTCGCGATGTGTCAATGTCAATTTTCAATGCTTATGCGCCAATGATGCACCTTGGGGCGCTCACCAAAATTGCAGAAGAACTTGATCTTAATCTTTTGAATATCGCAGCCGAGCCATATGCCGTGGCGCGTTCTATGGGTGTGGAAGACTCTTTGGATTTTAGCGCAATTTTCATCGACATTGGGGGAGGAACAACTGATGTGGCGGTAGTGCGAAATGGTGGATTGGAAGGCACGAAAATGTTTGGTTTGGGTGGACGAGCTTTCACCAAGAGATTGGCGCAAGAACTCAATATTGGTTTTGAAGAAGGAGAAATGCTAAAAATTAAATATGCCGAAGGAAAATTAGGACGCGATGTGAGTGTGAAAATTGAAAAAATTCTAAGTGATGATTGTGATGTGTGGCTTCGCGGAATTGAACTAACATTGTCAGAATTTTCTGAATCGGATATTTTGCCACATCGTTTTTTTCTGTGTGGCGGAGGTTCGGGATTACCAGGGATAAAAAAAGCTCTGATGAGTGCGCATTGGAGAAAAAATTTGCCTTTTGCTAAATCGATTGAAGTGGGCTTTCTTCAACCTAAGGATGTGGTAAATATTATCGATGAAACAGGACAACTCAAAGATCCGCAAGACATCACGCCGATGGGGCTAGCTAATCTAGCGTTAGATTTGGCGGGAGAAGAAAAAGTAATTGCTGGAATACTTCGACGAACAGTAAAAATGATGCAGAAGTAAATTTAAATAATATAAAAAATTATGCACCAGACATTTTATATCGATATTGATGAAGAGATAACTTCAATAGTGGAGAGATTAAAAAAGGCGCGAGCGAGTGAAATCATTATTGTTGCACCCAAAAGAGCCTTACTTATTCAAAGTATTGTGAATTTACGCATTCTCAAAAAAGAAGCAGATGAAAATGACATTCAGCTTATGATGGTGACGCAGGACAAGCTTGGCAAAATTCTTATTGAAAAAGCTGGAATTTTTGTTCAACAAAAAATGGATAATATTTCTGATGAGGAAATTAATCTTAATGAAGGAGAAACGACCGGTACTCAGAATTATTCCAATGAAAATGAAATAAATGAAATAAGAGAAAGTCAAAATCGACTAAGCAAGATTGGTTCAGAAAATTATTTTAGTGAAGAAGAAAAAACACAGTATTTGCAGGCTAATTTGGAAAAAAATAGAAAAATTAAGGTAGTTAAGAAAGACGAACCAATACAAGAAAAATTAACTAATAAAGAGTTGGTATCTGGAGTGGGAAAGCTTTCCGGAAAAAAAGGGATGAAGGTGAGTTTGGATATTTCTACTCGATTAAATGTTGTTGAAGAGTCAGAAATCATCGGAAAGAAGAATATAAAAGAAGATGATGAAATACAAGAGAAAAAGATAGAGAGTTTTTTCTTTCAAAAGAATGATTTTGAAAATAAACCAAGAAAACCACGCACTGAAGAATTTAGAAATTATGATCTGTCCAAAAAAGATCACAAAGGTTTTTTAATTTTTGGATTAATTTCATCTTTGGCGGTATTAGCTATTATTGCTTATCTATTTTTGCCAAAAGCTACTTTGAAAATTACTGCCAGAATAAAAACTCAATCAGTTGATTCTAATATAACTGGCAATACTAGTGCCATTGCTTCTGATTTTGAAAAAGAAATTATTCCGGCTAAAATAGTTTCAGCTGAAAGCTCCATTACTGAAAATTTCAAAGCTTCTGGCGATAAAGCAGTTTCTAACCAAAAATCGCGAGGGAAAATTTTGATTTATAATGAATATAGCACTAGTCCACAACCTCTTGTGGCAACAACCAGATTTTTGAGTAGCGACGGAAAAATTTTTAGGTTAGTAAATGGCGTAACAATTCCTGGAATGGAAACGGTTAATGGAGAAACAAAACCAGGAACAGTGGAAGCGCAAGTTGTTGCTGATGAGGCAGGAGAAAGTTTTAATATCGGTCCGGATAAGTTTTCAATTCCAGGATTCCAAGGGAGTGGCAATGATAAATATACTAAATTTTATGCCAAATCAGATACGGCAATGTCGGGTGGGGGAAGCGGAAATCAAACAGCCAATTATATAATGGATAGTGATGTAGCCGAAGCTAAGGCTAAGTCACTCACAAAACTGAATGAAGAAATTAAGAATAAACTAAAAGAATCCGCAGGAGAAGATGTGGTCATTCTAGACGACGCGACGCAAGGCGATGAGCCAATCTATAAATTGTCTAATTCAAGCGGAGATGTGGTTGATACGTTTCAAGTCACTATGCAAACTAAAGTTAAGGCAATTACGGTTAACAGAAAAGACCTAAATGAAATGGTGGCGAAAATGATTTCCAAAGTAGGTGATGGCAAAGCGTCTATAGATAGCGCTTCTATAAAGTTAGATTTTGGAAAGTCTAGTGTTGATTTTGATGCTGGAACGATTAATATAAAATTTCATGCAGTTGGTGAAATTATCCCAAATCTCAATTTAGAAGGGATGAAAAAAGAGATTTTAGGGAAAAATAACGAGGAATTAACAGCTTATCTTAGCACTTTTTCTGACATTAAGGATGCTAATGTAGAATATCGGCCATCATTTATAAATAGTCGTATTCCGCAAATAGAAAGTCGAGTGGAGATAATACTTGACAAATAATTTGAGAAGCGATATTATAGTAGGGAAGTTAAAAATAAAGTGTCAATATATAGAGGGAATTTTTCGGTTTTCAGGAATTTGGATTGACAAAACAGTCCCAAGACATAAGTGAAATTCATTCACTGGTCTTGCGAAATTCCGTCTATTTTTTGTTTTATAATGAATAATAAAGAATTAGTTAAATTAGAAGGAGAAGTTGTGGAAAATTTGCCTAGCACAACATTCAAGGTAAAATTGGATAATGGGCATGAAATTTTGGCTCATATTTCCGGAAGGATGCGAGTGAACTATATTCGTCTTATTCCTGGAGATAGAGTTATCGTTGAAATGAGTCCATATGATCTGACTAAAGGCAGAATTACTCAAAGATTAAAATAGTAAATTTATTATGAAAGTAAGAGCATCAGTGAAAAAAATTTGCGATAAGTGTAAGATTGTTAAAAGAAACAAAAAGATTTTTGTTATTTGTTCTAATCCAAAGCATAAACAACGTCAAGGGTAGATCTTTACTAATTACGAATTAAGTACGAATATACTAATAAGAAATTCGTATATTCGTATATTAGTAAGTGATTCGTAATTCGTAAGGAAAAAATCTAACTAAAATACTTAAATTTAAATTAGTATGCTCAGAATTTCAGGAGTTAATATTCCAGATGAAAAAAGAATAGTGATTTCTCTAACCTATATATACGGAATAGGTAATGCTGTTGCGGCTAAAATTTTAAAAGAACTTAGTATTTCCCCAGATAAAAGAACCAAAGATTTAAATGATGAAGAGCAAAATGCTATCCGAACCTATATTGAAAAGAAAATCAAATCTGAAGGAGAACTTAAGCATGAAGTGCGAAACAATATCAAAAGACTAAAGGAAATCGGCTGTTATCGTGGAACACGTCATCAAAAAGGTTTGCCAACTCGCGGACAAAGAACTAAGACGAACAATCGAACTGTGCGAGGTAATGTGAGACGAACAATGGGCTCTGGCCGAGTGAAGACTGAAAAGACGTAGTCTCTACGAATTACGAATTTTTTACGAATTTACGAATATACAAATTGAAATAATTTAAGAAGAAACAATCAAATTATGGCTGAAGAAAAAAATTTAAAAACTGAAGAAAAAAAAGAATCAGAAGCGAAGCCTGAAGTTTTGGAAGTGGAAAAAAACGAAGAAGAAGTAGCTAAGAAAAAAATCAAGAAAGCTAAAAGACAAATTTCTAAAGGCCGAGCAACGGTTAAGTGTTCATATAATAATACCATGGTAAGTATCGCTGATTTAGCGGGGGGAGTCTTGGGTTGGGCGAGTTCAGGAATGCTTGGTTTCAAGGGAGCAAAAAAAGCTACTCCATATGCTGCTACTCAAGTAGTGGCTAATGTGAGTGAGAAAGTAAAGAAATATGGACTTTCTGAATTAGAAGTTTTTGTCAAAGGCGTAGGAAGTGGTAGAGAAGCTTCCATACGCGCTCTCGCTAATAATGGATTTGATTTAACATTAATAAAGGATGTGACCCCGATTCCACACAATGGATGTCGGGCGAAAAAACCTAGACGAATATAAAGTTTATGGCACGAGATATACAAGCAAAATGTAGAAAATGCAGAAGAGCTGGAGAAAAGCTTTTTATTAAAGGTGATAGATGTAATGGACCTAAATGCGCTATGGTAAAACGGGCTTATGCACCGGGAGTTCATGGCAAGAAAATGAAACGAGGGCTAAGCGAATATGGAATGCAACTTGCGACAAAACAAAAGATAAAAAGAATGTACGGAGTCCTAGAAAAACAATTTAGAAAACATTTTGAAGAAGTAAAAGGAAAAAAAGGAATTACCGGCGATTTATTGTTGGCTCGTTTGGAAATGCGCCTAGATAATGTGGTGTACCGAATGGGTTTGGCTAGTTCTAGATCTGGTGCTCGTCAATTAGTCAATCATGGACTAATTAGCGTTGAAGGAAAAAAAGTGACTATTCCGTCATATGAAACTAAAATCGGACAAACTATTGGACTAAACAAGGCTAAAGCAGAGCGAAATTATTTCAAAAATATAGAGCAAGCTTTGAAAAACAAGAAAGATTTTCCAGCTTGGATAAGTTTTGACGCGGATAAAAAAGAAGGAAAGGTTACAGGGCAACCACAAAGAATGGATATCGGGGTAAATGTTGACGCCCAAATTATAGTGGAATATTATTCTCGATAAATTTAATATAGCTTATAGCTCCTAGCTTATAGCTTCTGGAATTTTCTAGAAAGCTAAAAGCTAAAAGTTAAAAGCCAAAAGCTAAAATGCAAATATCACTTCCTCAAAAACCTAAATACACTTCTACGGATAAGAAAACGGCTACTTTCGAAATTGAAGGTTGCTATCCGGGATATGGAACAACATTAGGCAATGCTCTTCGTAGAGTTTTGTTATCTTCTCTTTCTGGTGCTGCTATCGTTTCCGTTAAGATAAAAAATGTTAAACATGAATTTTCCACTATTCCAAATGTAGCAGAGGATATTATTCAGATTATCTTAAACTTGAAACAAGTAAGATTCAAGCTTTTTGGGGAAGAAAGTGTGAAAGTTAATTTGAAAGTTAAGGGTGAAAAGAAAATAACTGCCGATATGATAGAATGTCCTTCTAATGTGGAAGTGGTTAATGGGGACGCTTTCATTGCTTCTATTACTAGTCCAAAAGGTGAAGTTGAAATAGAAATGGAAATTTCTAGCGGAATTGGTTATATCCCAGTAGAACAACAAGATCGTGAGAAAAAAGAAGTTGGTGTGATTGCTGTGGACGCAATTTATACTCCAATTCGAAGAGTGAACTATACTATTTCTAATATGCGTGTGGGAAAAAGAACTGATTTTGAAAAAATAAGTTTGGAAATTGCAACGGATGGCAGTATTGATCCGCAAGAAGCTTTTCTAAAATCAGTAGAAATTTTGGTAGAACAATTTTCTATACTTAAGGACTTGGAAAAAGCTGGCAAGGAAAAGGAAGTTGTTGCTCCAGAAAAAAAGGAAGTGGCAGTAGAAGTGAAAAAAGAAGAAAAAGATCCGAACCTAGTTGAAATTACGCAACTGAAAAGTCTTTCTACTAGAACTCTAAATGTTTTAGAAAAAGCAAAAATCAAAAATGTTGGTGATATTGTAAAATTAAACGAAGACGAAATTACTAATTTGGATGGTATGGGAGCAAAAGGCATCAAAGAAATCAAAAAAGCTGTGGGTGATTTCGGGCTAAATTTAAAGAAAGCGGAATAGTTTTGTAGTAAATAGTAATTAGTAGCTAAAACAATGCAACACAAGAATAAAACAAAGGAATTCGGCAGAACAACAAGTCAAAGAAAGGCAATGTACAAAACAATGCTAGGGAGTTTGATTATGCGAGAAAAAATTCAAACAACTGAGGCGAAAGCCAAAGAACTCAAAGCCAGAATTGACAAGGTGATTAACAAAGCCAAGATTGGCAATGATGAAAAGAAAAAACTTGGCATCAGAAGAGATTTAGTCAAATATATTCCAGAAATTGCCATTAAAAAGATCACTGGAGAATTTTTGAAAAAATTTGAAAAGAAAAATTGTGGTTATACAAGAGTGATAAAATTAGCTCCAAGAAAAAGTGATGGAGCGAGAGTGGCGGTAATTGAACTTATATAATTATGAAAACAATCAACAGAAAATATCATTTATTTGATGCAAAAAAAGAAAATCTCGGTAGAATGGCAACAAAAATTGCGACAGTTCTTCGCGGTAAAAACAAAGTTGATTTCACTCCAAATATTGATGGTGGTGATTTCGCGGTGGTTATAAATTCTGACAATTTGCAAGTAACTGGTAATAAGCTAGAAGGAAAACTATATCATCATTACAGTGGATATCCAGGTGGAATTCGAAGCGTGAAACTCAAGGATCAAATCGAAAAGGATTCTCGAGAAGTCATCAAGATGGCAGTTTATGGGATGTTGTCAAAAAATAAATTGAGAGATTTGATGATAAAAAGACTTTTGATATACAAAGATGATAAACATGAACATAAGATAAACTAATTTTTTGAAATTATTATGCCAACAAAGAAAATTGTAAAAAAAGAAGATAAGATAGTTGAAAAAAAGCCTGCCCGAAATGCTACGCATAACGTTGCAGGCGGGGAAGTTGCCAAGAAAGGACTTTATTTTTATGCTGTGGGCAGAAGAAAAACTGCTATTGCTAGAGTGAAGATTTTTCCGTCTGACATTGCTCAAAATACACTCACAATAAACGAAAAGAAATTTGAAGAATATTTTCCAGTGAGTCGTTGGCGAGATTTGGCAAAAGCTCCTTTGGCTTTGGCAGGAGAAGGCGCAAAATTCAGCGTTGAAGCGAAAGTTTATGGCGGTGGAATAAGTGCGCAAGCTGACGCAGTAAAACTTGGAATTGCCAGAGCGCTTGTGCTTTTTAATAAAGAATTAAAGAAGGCTTTAAAGGGAGAAAAATATCTAACCCGCGATCCGCGAGAAGTGGAACGCAAGAAATTCGGCCTCAAGAAAGCTAGAAAAGCCCCTCAGTGGGCGAAACGATAGTGAGACCATTGTGATTAAAGGGGGTCGGGGAAAAGAATTTTCCCTGCTGGAGGAAAGTATTGAAAACCGTGGGTTTTCAAGGAGCGGAGCGACCCACAATGGGCGAAGCGGTAGTAATATTATAAAATATGTATTTTGCAGAAACGGGCTATATGCTCGTTTCTTTTTTTGTGTTAAAAAAAAGTCACCCCACGTAAGCAGGGTGACTTTTAATTTTTTAAATCTGGATTATTATTTTTTCTTCTTGGAAACTACTTTCTTGATTTCGGCCTTGGTTTTGACAACCTTTTCTTTTTTGGGTGTTTTGGCTACTTTTTTAGCGGCGGCTTTTTCGGCTAATTTCTTGAAGCGGTCAACTCGGCCCGTAGCGCCCATTTCTTTCTTTTTACCGGTATAGAGCGGGTGGCAAGCTCCACAAATTTCAATTTTCATTTCTGGCACGGTTGAACCGGTTTCAATGACATTTCCGCATGAACAGGTTATTTTTGCGTCAGAATAGTACTTAGGATGGATGTTTTTCTTCATAAAGTTAGGCAGGTTTTAGTTGTTTATACTAAGATAATTTAGCATAGCCTTTGAGAATTGACAAGGGGCGAGGTGGGTGGTATATTAGATAAGTCGTTTTATTTGAAATAAGACGGCTAAAACACATACTTTCTCTGGATTCCGTCCTGATCCCAAAAAAGGGATTTTAGGAGTCCAGCTTTTTAGTAAGCCAAGAGAAGGTAGCGGAGATAATTAATTAAGGAAAAAAACAATGGAAGAAAATAAGAAAGAATCAGCCGTAGCGGTTGATCAAAATGCTCCAGCTAAACAGCCGGTAGTTGATTGTTTCTCTGATTTAGATTTTTCTAAATTAGAAGTGACACTTGAAGAAATGTTCAAGAACGGTGTTCATTTCGGACATCACAAATCAAGGAAGAGTCCAAAGATGAATAAATTTATCTTTGCAACCAAAGATAATATTAATATTTTAAATTTGGAAAAAACCAAGGAAAGACTTGAAGAGGCCATGAAATTTATTTCTAAAGTAATTTGCGAAAACCAAGAAATACTTTTCGTTGGAACAAAAAAACAAGCCAAAAAAATAGTAGAATCGGCTGCTAAGAAGTGCGGTATGCCAAGCGTCACAGAAAGATGGTTGGGTGGAACTTTTACTAATTTTTCAGTAATTTCTGGTCGCACTAGATATCTGCGTGAAGGGTCAGAAAAACAACAAAAGGGTGAATTTGCTAAATACACCAAATTTGAACAAATGAAAAAAGCGGAAGAGCTGGAAAGATTAGAAAGTAAGATGGGTGGGATAAAAGAAATGATAAAACTGCCGGGAGCTATTTTTATTGCTTCGGTAATGGAAGATAATATCGCCCTAAAAGAAGCCAAGAACAAAGGCATCCCAGTTATCGCTTTGGTGGACACTAATATCGATCCAACAGATGTGGACTATCCAATTCCAGCCAACGAAGATGCTGTTTCATCTTTGAAATTGATGTTAGCTTATATCACAAAAGCAGTTTTGGATGGCAAAGAAAAAAAAGAAAAATCAATCATTGAAGAAAAAGTAATTAGCGAAAAATAAATCTATGCTCAACAAAATAAAAAAATTAAGAGAACAAACTGGAGCAGGAATGGTTGATATCAAAAAGGCTCTGGAGGAAGCAAATGGCGATGAAGCGAAAGCGATTGAAATACTTCGAAAGCGCGGAAAAGAAAAAGCTTTGAAAAAATCTGAGAGATCAACACAGGAAGGTGTTGTAGTAAGCTATATCCATTCAAACAAAAAAGTGGGCGCCATAATCAAACTTCTTTGCGAAACTGATTTCGTGGCTAAGAATGAAGAATTTGAAAAATTAGCCCAGGATATTGCTATGCATATCACTGCCATGAATCCAAAATATATCAAACCGGAAGATGTTCCTGCAGAAATCGTGGATAAGGAAAAAGAAATTTGGATCGAACAATTGAAAAATGAAGGCAAGAGTGAAAATTTGATGCCAAATATATTGGCTGGAAAAGAAAAAAAATTCCGCGAAGAATTGTCGCTTATGACGCAACCCTTTGTCAAAAATCCAGATCAAACCGTTGGTGATTTAGTGAAAGAAAAAATTGGAAAAATTGGAGAAAATATTCAGGTAGGAAAGTTTTATCGAATAGAACTATAAAAACTATATGGCTAATGTTTTAGTTTCTGTATATTCTTGGGAAAATCCTAAGATTTATAGAAGCAATATTGAACTGAAAAAAGATGACAAAGTTATTGTTCCAATGGAAAATGGGAATGAACTTGGAATAGTTTTGGAAATTGATGTAAAGACCAAAGACGATTTGAAAGAAGATGTAGTGCGAAAAGCGACGAAAAGAGACGCGGAAACTTATGAAAAATATGAAAAAGAAAAAGATGCTCTGTTGGATAGATGTCGAAAAGAGATAAAGGAAAGCCAACTGCCAATGAAAGTGATTGATGCCAGGATAAGTTTGGATGGCAAGCAAGCCACTTTCGTTTTTACAGCTGACGGTCGAGTAGATTTTCGAGAATTGGTCAAAGTTCTTTCCAAAGATTTCAAAAAATCAATTAGGATGCAACAAATTGGTTCTCGGGATGAGGCGAGAAAATTGGGAGGCTATGGAATTTGCGGTCGGGAATTCTGTTGTGTCAATTTTCCCGGAAGCATTCCAAGTATCACTACTGATATGGCGCGAGTTCAGCAAATTGCCCATCGCGGAACAGAAAGAATTTCTGGTCTTTGTGGAAGACTGATGTGTTGTCTGGCCTATGAAGCGGATCAATATCGAAGCCTTCTGGAAGGAATGCCTGAACTGTATAGTGTCGTAAGCACCAATGAAGGTAGAGGCACAGTAGTGGAAATAAATGCAATGACGCAAGAGATAAAAATAAAATTAGAAAGTGGTAAATACGTGGCTATAAAAAAAGAAGATATAAAATAAAATATGCAAATTAATGCTATATTGTATACAATTATCCCTCCCGTACTTATTGTGATTAGCCTCGTTGGCATAATTATTTTTTTAGTGAAAAAAGCGCCAGAGGTGGCTAAGCTAGATCGGGAAGATGAAAAAAACAAGGAAGGATTAAATATCCCTAAAAAAAGTATCTGGTCAATATTGAGAAGAAAAAATAACGAGGAGCATAGAGATTTAAATCATAAGACACTTTTGTTTTTGGAAAAAACAATGAAAAAATTGAAGGTATTTTTTTTGAAAATGGAAAACATGTTTACCAACTGGGGAGAGTCAATTAGAAATAAAAGAAAAGCTCGAGAGGAAGAACATGTTGTGAGAGCACTGGAATTGATTGAAGAAAATAAATTTTCCAAAGAAACTAATAGTCCCGAGATGTCAGAAAATATGAAAGTAGAAGAAAAAGAGGAAGAGCAAAAACACGAGAAAAAAGATATTTTGGAAAAAATATTAGTGGAAAGAATTGCTGCTAATCCAAAAGATATTGAAGCGTATGAAAGATTGGGGGAGTATTATTTTGAAATTGAAAATTGGAATTATGCCAAAGAATGTTTCAAGCAAGTTTTGAAACTGAACCCAAGAAATATTGGCATTAGAAGTAAGATGCGAAAACTAGAAAGAATGTTGAGTAAATAATTTATTTTATATTTGCCGAAGTAGCTCAATGGCAGAGCAACTGTTTTGTAAACAGTAGGTTATCGGTTCAACTCCGATCTTCGGCTCAAGGTGGGTCGGTGGCAGAGTGGTCAAATGCATCAGACTGTAAATCTGACGCCGCAAGGCTTCGGGGGTTCGACTCCCTCCCGGCCCACACAAAACCATGCCGTTGTAGCTCAGCTGGTAGAGCATTTCCATGGTAAGGAAAAGGTCCGCAGTTCGATTCTGCGCAACGGCTCGAAGCTGGGAACTATAAATAATAATTTTAATTTTATGGCACGAGAAAATTTAGCGAAGATGAAATGCGAAGTTTGCAAAACTGTAAATTATTTCACTTCAAGAAACAAGAAGAAATTGAAAGAAAAACTAGCGATGAAAAAACATTGCAAGAAATGCAAAACGCATACGATGCATAAGGAAGTAAAGTAGCTTGACAAGGTGTCATTTTTATTGTTAAACTAAGATTAAGGTTTATTTAACTACTAATCTCGGTTTGATTTTATGAAAAGCAATATTAGAAAAAAAGCTCTTTTATTGAGAGAAAAAGGATTTTCGTTTAGAGAAATAAGTGAAAAAATAGGAATAGCAAAAAGCACAGCGAGCTTGTGGTTAAGAGATATTGATTTATCTAGAAAAGCTAAAAAAAGAATTACAGAGCTTGGAATTAGAGGTAGAAAAAAAGGCATTGAGACAAATAAGAAAAAAAGAAAAGTCGAAGATGATTTAATAAGAGAGAAAGTCAGAAAATATTTTTCTAATTCTGAGCACTTAAAAATAGATCCTAAAATAGCATGCGCTTTGTTGTATTGGTGCGAGGGAACAAAATGTAATGGAAATAAAGCAGTTTCTTTTTCAAATGCGGATCCTAAAATGATAAAATATTTTCTTTATGTTTTTAGACAAGCGTTTAAATTAAATGAGAAAAAATTTAGAGCACTTATTCATTTGCACGAATATCATAATGCTAAAAAACAACTTATATTCTGGTCTGGAGTGACTGATATTTCTACCGAACAATTTAACAAGTCATATATAAAAAGCAACACTGGTAAAAATAAGAAAGAAAATTATCCCGGTTGTGTTAATGTTAAATACTCAGATGTTAAAATTTATAGGGAGTTAATGTTTATAATAAAAGGATTGTTAAGATAAAATAATAAGCGGGCGTAGTGAAACGGCTATCACTTCAGTCTCCAAAACTGACATTTCAGGTTCGAGTCCTGACGCCCGTGCTCTGAAGGTTATAACTAGAAAGAGGCTTGAAAAAGGCCTCTTTTTGGTTCTAACTTTTTGTGGTATCATATGGATATAAATTTATAAAATAAAAATAAATGAACACTCCATTATTAAAGAATATAACAATTTCACTTTCTGTATCTTTAATTCTTGGAGTTTTTTTAGATATTTTTTTTCGATTGGGATTTTTTCTTGCCATACCATTTTCTGTATTTATTTTTTTACTTTATGTTTATAAAACGAATGTTAAAAAAACACTTCGTTTTTTTGTTATGTCAGCTGGCTCTCTGTTTGTGTTAATATTTTTAGTAACAGTTTTGTTTAATATTTATTTTAATGGAATTGGTAGCGATATGTTTGGACTTTTTCTGATAATGGGTATACCAGTCGCATATGCAGTTGGATTAATATGGGGAGTCTTTTTATATAAGATTTATAGGCTATATCCTTCTGATTATATAGGGGGGATGGATATAGAAAATAATACGACAAAAATTATTGCTTTTATAATATTAATTTTAGTCAGCACCATTAGTTTTCTTGAAAGTTCCTTAAGAAATCTTAAGGCGAACTATAATGGCTTTGGAATTCGCACTTTTTCTTCTATGGGAGAGTGTGATGATTTACTTAAAAGTCGTTATTACGAAACAGCTGGTGAATGTTACGGTTATTTCGCTGGTCAAAAAAATAATATGGGCTACTGTGATAGTGCTAATAATGCAAAAGATATGTCATTTGTAAAAACTGTATCATATGAATGTATGAAAAACTATGCTATTCAAAGAAATGATATTAATGACTGCCAATATATAAAAGATGATAATTATAAACAGCAATGTATTGCGGATTATTATATTGCTAAAGTAGACAATTCCGGTTGTAAAAAAATCAAAGACGAATATTATAAAAAGGAATGTGCCACTAAAACTAAAATGTATTTTTCTCTTGCAAGGTGGTATGCTCAAATAAGAGGAGAGGATTTTAAATGATGAACCTCTGAGGCATTTGTTCTATTAAGTTTGGAATATGGGCAATCTCTTTTCTTTTCATAAAAATAGTTCTAACGTCCTTTACTACTTCGTGCAGACATAAAAAAGAGGCTTTAGTTAGCCTCTTTTTTGTATGGGCAGTAGGAGGTTAGAACTAAATATGATAATATTATTATATGAAAAATAAACTCATATTATTTGGATTGATTGTTGCCGTGGTGGCGATTAGTGCTTTTTTTGTTTTTAAAAATTTTAGTAAAAATAAAGTTAGGGTAAATTCTGGCGTCACAAAAAATTTAGCTAATGCAGAAGTGGTGCTCAGTGAAAAAATCAATTCAATTTTGCCAGAAGACACATCGGAAAAAAGAGTGGAACTTTTGAAACAAGTGGATGCTTTTGCGAAAAAATCAATCTCCGGAAAAAGTTTTTCTCCGGAAATTTATGCTTTAATAAAAATCAGACTCGATCAAGCGCTCAGAGAAATTCCCCAAACGCAAGTGCCTAAGGGCAAAGTAAAAATTTGGTATCTCTATAATATGGGAGTAATTATCAAATCTTCGGAAAAAACCGTGGCTTTTGATTTGGCTGGCACCTATGTCTATCCTAATATGTCAGAGTTTGTTAAATTTGTTGATGTTCTTTTCATTACTCATTTTCACAATGATCATTTTGACAAAGCAGTGGTGGAGCAGGCGATAAAAAGTGGAGCGACTGTTGTTATTCCGGATGAAAAAGTGAGAGTGGAAGATATTGGTTTTATCAAGGATAGCAATGGAGAAAATATTATGGATATTCTGAGCGGACACGGTAGTGTAAATTTTAATAATCAATTTATTGCCATCAAACCACAAGAGAAAACTATCATCAAAGACATCGAATTTACTGCTTATCCCGCTAATCATATTGGGCTAGGTGAAGATCCAGCCATCGCCCCTTTTCCGCTGGACTGGTATGAAGTTAATTTAGCTGGTATAAATATACTACATATGGGAGATGGCACAAGTTTCGATCAAAAACTAGATTTTTCTGATAAAAATATTGATGTTTTTATCACTCACAATATGGATCCCAAAACTAATGATAGTCTAATAAAAATTGTACCGAATGCTAAAACCATTTTGCCTCTGCATGTTTTGGAATTGGGGCACGGATCAGACATAATCAGTAGTCATATAATGGATTACCAAAATTTGCTAGATAATTATGCCGATGGATATTTCAAATCTTCACAAGGCAAAGAAAAAAATAAATTTATGCCTTTGATTTGGGGAGAGAGTGTAATGCTTTAGATAAAAAAAAATAAAAAATTTATGAAGAAAATTTTTAGCATAATTATTTCAGTAATTATTATTGCCTTAGTCATTGTTTTTGTTTTTTATTTTCAAAAATCAAAAAATCCTGTGGCAGAAATTCCCCTTAACGGAAAATTTGGTTTTTTGAGAAATGCTTTTGATATGGAGTTAGAAAAGACTGAAGATACGGGGGCGACTTGGCTTAGGCCGAATTTTGGCTATTTCGTCTGGGGAGTTATGCAAGAAAGTGAAAATGCTCCTATTGATTTTTCGAAAACTGATGAAATTGTAAATCAAGCGCAAAAACGCGGGCTAAACCTTTCACTTACACTTTTTCCCTTTGCTGATTGGGATCAAAAAATATATGGAGATAAGTGCAAAGTTTCAGCCGATGATGAAATGCTTCCTCGAAGTAAAGGTGATTTTAAAACTGAAGGACTGCCTTATTATCGTTGCAATCCTAATAATTGGACAGCTTATGAAAAATGGCTGATGGCTTTGGTAGAAAGATACGATGGAGATGGTAAAAATGATATGAATGGTTTGCAATCTCCGGTTTTATATTATGAAATCGGCAATGAGCCCGATCTAACCAAAGATCCAAATAGCGATGGGGGAATGGTTTTTTATCTAGGCACTCCGGAAAATTATGCCGAACTTTTGCAAAAATCATATACGGCGATAAAATCAGCTAACAACGATACCCAAGTACTTATCGCGGCGCCGGCTGGTGTTCAGTCGGATTTTATAAAATTTTGGGAAAAAGTTTTAGCTGTTCCAGAAATTAAAAACTATTTTGATATAGCGAATATTCATTGCATTTCTGCTCCTAATCAAGATAAAAATGATCCCATTTCGAAGAGCGCAGAGGATTTGAATGTTACCGCTTATAAAAACCTTTTGGCGAAGTATGAAATTGCCAAACCAATTTGGGTAACTGAAGCCGAAAATGTTCAAGGGAATAATGTCGCAGAAAATGTCAATAGGTTGAAACAAAGCGTCAATAGCGCTTTAAAAAACGGAGCTGAGAAAATATTTTTTACCGGAGCGTCTTTTTCCAACGATCCAATGCGATATACCTCGGAAATTTTAATCATTGAAAAAGATTATTACAAAGATATTATTTCAATGTTTAAATGAAATGTAAAAATGAGCATATAATCAAAGACAAAGAAGCAATTGCATGTGTTAACTTAAGTCAGGAATATAAATATACTCCTTTCTCTTCATAAAAATAGTTCTAACGTCCTTCACTACTTTGTGTCAACAAAAAAACAATCCGCGCGGATTGTTTTTTTATATGAAAGTAATTTTTTATCGCAGGGCTCTCACGATTGCGATTAGTATTACCGCTCCGAGAAGGGCTACTAGGAAACTATAGAGATTAAAACCGGAGACACCGCTTTTTCCTAGGAAACTCATTAGCCATCCGCCAAGTAGCGCGCCTACGATACCAACAATAACATCCCAGACTAATCCACCACTTGATCCCATAACCATAGAAGCAACCCAGCCGACTAAGGCTCCAAAAATGATCCAAATAAGAATACTCATATTTTTTTTATTAATTATTTAACTGAAATTATTTTTCTTGAGAGTTTAACTTGCAATGATAATACACCAGTCGGCAGTTTATATTTTGATATTTTTGGAAACTTGAGAAATTATTTGGTTAGTGGTAACATTAAAACACTAAATAACAACAATTATGAACAAATCAAACCTTATTTTTCTTGACACAGAAACGACCGGCAAAGGACCGCTGGATCGGTTATGCCAAATTGCCTATAGTTTCAACGGCGAAGAATCTGATGCTCTTTTTAAGCCTCCTATTCCAATTCAAATAGAGGCTATGGCAATTACCCACATTACAAACAAGATGGTAGAGGACAAGGAGCCATTTATCGGTTCGGAATTTCAAAAAAAAATATTGGATATTTTTTCAAAAGAAAATATTCTAGTGGCGCATAATGCCCAGTTTGATGTGGATATGCTCAAAAAAGAAAATATTGAAGTTGGGAGTGCTATTGATACGCTAAAGATTGCCCATTTCTTAGACAAGGAAGGAAAAATTCCCAAGCACGGTTTGCAGTATTTGAGATATTTTCTTGATCTGGATATTCAAGATGTTGTTCCTCATAGTGCACTAGGAGATGTGAGAGTTTTGGAAAAACTTTTTGAGCGTCTTTTTCAAAAAATGTTGGTTGAATTCAAAGAAGAATCTGCGGTCATTGATGAGATGCTCAGAATTTCAGCTCTGCCAATTTTGATGAAAAAATTTCCCTTTGGAAAATACAACGGAAAGATGGTTGCGGATGTTGCTAGAACCGATTCAGGATATTTGCAATGGCTTTTGAATAGCAAAATAGAAGCGAGGGAAAAAGATGGTGATAATGATGAGAATTGGATTTATACTTTGGAATATTATTTGAAAAAATAAATTATGGATATAAATCAGGCGAAAAAATGGATTGAAAGTGAGGATTGGTATAAACAGGGATCGGCAATAAAACCATTATACATTTCCTTCCCATGGTCATGTTGTCTCGACATGCGTCTTTATGGTGAAAAAATAAAATTCAAATATAAAATTGCTGCCTTTTTTAAAGATTTCTATATGGAGGATTATATTTCTAAAAAATCTTTAAAAAATGTAGCGAATTTATATTACGAAAAACAACTTAAGGATGGAAAATTTATTGAAAAATTATATAAAAATTGGCATAGAAATTTTGTTCAAAAATATCTTAGGAAAAATAGTGAAATAATGAAGCAAAAATTTAACGAATTGTCCGATAGAGAGTTATTGAAATTATTTAAAGAATTTACAGATAGCTATCTGGATGTATGGCATGAAGTAATTTTTTTAGACGGATTTGATTATTACGGAGAGATAATATTGGAAAAAATAATAAGAAAATCTGGGAAAAATTTTGATTCTAGGGATTTGGAAATTTTAACTACACCTCCTAAGTCTTCATTTTTTCAACAAGAAAGATTGAAAACACTTGATATAGCAGAAAAAATAAAAAAAGCAAAAATAGCTAATAAGCTAGCGAATTGCAAATGGCTCAATAAAGAACTTAAAGAATGTAGCGATAAATTTTATTGGATTCATAATGACTTTTCTTCAATCGACTATCTGAAACCGAAATATTTTTATAAAAATGTCATAAGTATTCTGAAAAACGATCAGAATTACAAAAAAGAGAAGGAAATGAGAAAATTTTTAAATAATATAAAAATAAATAAAGACAAAATAATTAAGAAGTATAAACTAAAAAAAGAAACAAAAAATATTTTTGAATTCATTTCAGTTTTAGGAAATTTACGAGATGAAAGAAAAAGTTATAGTCAAATGGCGGGTAATGTTATTCAAAAATTTGCTGAAGAAATAGGCAACAGATTTAATCTTGAACTGGAAAAAGTGGAAAGTATGTATTATTGGGAAATTGAAAATATTTTTAAATCTAAAAAATATTTTAAAGAAAAATTGAAAGACAGAATGAATTTCAACTTCAATATCCTTATTTCTTCAAAAAAATATGTGAATTTTTCTAAAAAAGAAGGAAAGATGCTTAATGATTATATTAATAAAATAATTAATAAAAAAAATGCAGGTGATCTTAGTGGCATGTCGGCCTATGGAGGAATTGTTAGAGGGAAAGTGAAAATAATTAAGGATAAGAAGGAATTTCACAAGATGGAAAAAGGAGATATTTTGGTGGCGCCAAATACTCGACCAGAATATGTTCCAATAATGAAAATGGCTAAAGCTATAATATCGGAAGAAGGTGGTATAACTTGCCATAGTGCAATAGTGAGTCGCGAACTTAAGATACCTTGCGTAGTAGGAATTCAGGGAATAATTTCTGTTTTGAAAGACGGGGATCTCATTGAGGTGGATGCAGACAAAGGAATTGTGAGGATAATAAAATAATTTTATGGAAAAAAAAGAAATTGTTGAAAAAATAAAGAAAACTAAGTGGCATGGAAGTTGGGGAGGTACCACTCCGCTTTTGGATGTTTCTTTTGCGCCAGAATTATATTTTTATGGGCCAGATAGGATGTTTGGAAAGGGATATACAAATCTTTTTATTATATTTAAAAAAGGAGTAGCACAAGGATTTTTGCCAGAAAAAGAATATGAGAAATTAGGGGTGTATTTGGCAAAAAGACTACGAACAATTGAATCAGCTAAAAAATGGTCCAAGAAATTTATGCAATTGGCAGTGAAATATTCGCTGTAATTGAATTGCCTCCTGCGAAATTTTTTAAAAAATGGGAAAACCTAAAAACGCTTCATGGGGACTTTGGCGCTTATGCGGAAGCTACAAAAACCGTTTTTGATATTTTAGATGAAAAATCATCTGCGGATATTAAAAAGATTTTAGCTGATGCTAGAAAATATTCAGAAACATTTTATTCAAAAAGTTCTCGAGCTTATTCAAAATTATTTACTCAGCTAGTTACTCCCAAAGAATATAAAAAAGAAGATTTGCTTATGATGACTAGGCAAGAATTAATTGGGTTTATAAAAAATAAAAAGTTACCACCTATAAAAGTGCTAAGAAATCGTCGCGAATGTTGTGGCGTCTATTTTAATAGAGCAGGAATTATTTTTTTGGATAAAAAAGAAGTCGAAGAAATTGAAGCTCATTGGCTGGGGTCTAAAACGCATAAAGAATTATCAGGAGTGATTGCTTTTAAGGGAAAAGTTTTTGGGAAATGTCGAGTTATTTCAAATTTTAAAGGTGCAGATATTAAAAGCGGAGATATTTTAGTGACTGGCATGACGGATCCAAACTATGTGCCTTTAATGAAAAAAGCAGGAGCTATTATTACTGACGGCGGTGGTCTACTTTCCCACGCCGCAATTGTCGCTCGCGAACTCAAAAAACCCTGCATCATCGGCACTAAAATCGCGACGCAGGTTTTGAAGGATGGGGATTTGGTGGAGGTGGATGCGGATAGGGGAGTTGTGAAAATATTAAATAAATAATTTATAAATATGTTATTTGATGAATTTAAAAAAATAACTCGAGGAAAAACAATGTGGCCGATGATAATTAATACTTCTGCTTTGGTATATAGTAGTGGTTGGAATACGAAAGAATTTTTGGAAAAATATTATAAATGTAAGGCTCAGGCAGATATGATTTTGATTATGAAGGGAAATTTTGGATTGACCTTATTTAATGAGGACTGGGTTAAGGATATTCACTCGGAAGCATTTGAAGAATGCTTGCTTAATCCAAAAAAATTTCAACAGAGAGTTAAGTTATTCAAAAAACTTAAAAATAAAATAGAAGAAATATACTACAAGCAAACCTATGAATTTATTGGAAAAGAGGATATAAATAAATTTGCAAAAAGATTTAAAGACATAAGAAATCTAATGTGGGACTTAAACGGAGCTATTTTATTTTCAGCTATGCAAGTGGACAAAGATTTAGTCAAAGAAGAAGTAGGACGGATTGGTTGGAAGATGACAGCGGAGAATATTGATGAAATTTGGGATATGGCAACAATGCCAATCTTTGATTCTTTTGACAAGGCGCAGATGATTCATTTCCTGGAACTTATTTCAAGTGGAAAAAAACTAGAGGAAATAGTGGAAGAGTGTCAATATTTCACTGCCTCATATTTTGACGCAAAAAATTTGAGCGAAACTTTGAAATATTTGAAAAAAGTTTATGGAAAGCTTTCGGATCAAAAAAATGCCAGAGAGAAATTAATTTCCATCCAAAAAGAAAAAAAAGAAAAAATTGAAAAGTATAAAAAATGGTATGATAAATTAAATATCAAAGAAAAAAGATTAGCTAATTATCTGCAATTAATAATGGAAACTAGGGATGAGCGAAAAAATATTTTCAATAAGGGCGTGACTGTTTGGTTTAGGATGTATGAGAAGGTTTTCGGAGAACTGAAAGTTGATCCTTCCTTGATTCCATATTTAACTTATGATGAAGTTTTGGGGGGTGTTGAAAAAATAAAAAAAATAAAGAACGAATTAGCTAAAAGAAAAAATGGTTTTGTGATGCTTTTGAGATATGATGGAAAAAGAAAAAAAGAACTTGCTGATTTTGAAAAATATAAAAAATTACTCCAAGATTACTATAAATCATCATTAGTTAAAAAAGGTGAAATAATAACAGAGATAAAAGGACAAGTCGCGAATAAGGGAAAGGTTCAAGGAATTGTTAGGGTGATTATCAACCCGAAAAAATTCGCAATTTTCAATAAGGGCGATATCCTTGTGACAGTATCGACTCGGCCGGATTTTGTGCCTCTTATGAAATTTGCTTCAGCTATCATCACGGAAGAAGGTGGAATCACTTCACATGCCGCCATAGTTTCTCGCGAACTCAAAAAACCTTGCATCATCGGCACCAAAATCGCGACGCAGGTTTTGAAGGACGGGGATCTTGTTGAGGTAGATGCGAACAAGGGAATTGTGAAAATAATAAAATAATTTTTTTAGATGAAAAAAAAGCAATATAAAAAGTTAATGACGCGCTCTTACCCCTTGATTTTTCTAGAGTGCTGGTATTGGGGAGAGCGATTTGGTTTATCAAAAATTTGCAAGAATAAAATGTATTTTGAGCCTCTTTTTATTTATAATAAAAACAAAGGGACTGATGTATATTATGATATTTATGATAAAAAACAAGATCCAAAACTATTAACTAACTATTTTCATAATCACTATAGTGAATTTAATAAATTAGTAGCCAACTATGAAAAAGATTATGGTTATTTATTAAATCTTTCAAAAAATAATAAAATTTCTGGTACAAAAAAAATAAAGGATATTTATAATATATCAAGGGAAATGTTTGCAGTTTTAACCAGTACAGTTATTGTCGGTAATAATGGGGATAAAAATAAACACAGAAAAATTATTGATTTAAGCAGTAGAACCAGAAAACACACAGAAGATTTTGCTTTATTTTCAATTGGCATTCTATTAAGAGAATCAAAAAAAATTCTCCCAAATGAATATCGGAAATATATGCATTTCATTAAGTTAGATGAAATTTTAAATAAAAAAATAACAATTAATACGTTGAGATCTAGAAAGAACAGATATATTTTATATCAAGGAAAAATTTATAATAACCCGGACATTAATAACTTTTTAAAAACAAAAAATATTGATATTGTGAAAGAGGAAATTGTTCGAAAAAATGATAGCTTAACTATAAAAGGAAGCTCTGCTTATCGAGGAAAAATAAAAGGCGTTGTGAGAAAAGTCTTTGAGGTGGCAGATATGAAAAAAGTGAAAAAAGGAGACATTCTAGTCACTTCTATGACTACGCCAGATTTAATCGCAATAAACAAGAATTTTTCTGCTATAATAACGGATGAAGGTGGAATAACTTGCCACGCCGCAATCATCGCGCGTGAAATGAAAAAACCCTGCATCATCGGCACCAAAATCGCGACGCAGGTTTTGAAGGATGGGGATTTGGTGGAGGTGGATGCTAACACTGGAGTAGTGACTATTTTGAAATAGGAATCGGTGGTATAATATAAGCATAATTAAACTAATAAAAAAAATATGGAACCAAATCCGATGGAATCAATGAAGTCAGTGAGTAGCGAGGCTATATTAACTAGACATACTGATAAACCAGCTAAAAAGGATGCTACTAAGCAAATAAATGAAAAGGATTTAGAATCGGAAGAATACGAGGGGATATCTGAAAAAGGAGTTGAGTCATCACAAAAAAAATCTAAAGAGCTTTTGGAAAGATTGGAACAATCCCCGAATGGAACAATTATGTTTATTGGAGGAAAATCGGAAATGCCCAGAACTGGTTCAACTGCCGAAGTATATGGGGATGAAATGAAAAGATTAGTTGAGGAATCAGGAAAAGATAATATTATAGTTTTGACTGAAGAAGATATTAGGGATGAAAAAACTGGTGTGACAGGAACAATTAGAAAGGTTCAAGAATTAATCAACAGCAGTCCAGACAAAAAATTTATTATAGATTTTCCATTGATTTTGAATGAATTTAAGATGGGAGAAGGAAGGTGGATGAAAGATGGAGATTATTCTCCTTTCACCAAAGAACTTCTAAAAAGAAACAACAACGATGAAGTAGCGTGTGTGAGGGATTGGTTTGCCAATGAAGGAAAGGTTGATGATTTGGAAGGTCCAAATCCAACTGAAGTGGCCGAGAGTCATATTGGAGGCATTGAAAGATTGAATGAATTTGCAAAAAAGCAAATATCAGACAGGCCAATAATAATCGGAATGGTGGGACACAGTTGGAATTTGGATGCGGTGGCGACATATTTGGCTAATGAAGGAAAAATCACTCCAGAAGGTTTTGAAAAAACTGGCGGAAAAATGATTGCACCAAATCAATCAGTGGAAGTGGTGATTGAAGACGGTAAAGCTAAATTGAAATATGGCGGAAAAGAATTTGAAATTCCTTCTGTTGAAAAAGGAGAAGAAAAAGAATAGTTTTTGAGATAAAAAAAACCGGGCGAAACTTCTGAGGAAGTTTGCGCCCGGCCACGGTATGCCCGCTGGTTAGAATTCGAAGACAGTGACGACGCCACTTTTCATTAAGGGAATATGTGTGCCGTCGCCCCAGTTTGGCATGTCGTCAATTACCTTAAGATAGTATTGGAAAGGACCGAGTTTTTCGCGTCCGCCACGCTCAATATATTTCATAATGAGCGGGTACATTCTTGAGGTAACGAGGAGAATTTCTTGTAAGCCTTCCTCCTTTCTTGCTTGTAAGAATTCTCGGAACAACTCAATGACTGTTTCATCGCCATCATCCAAAGCAGCGAACATAAATTTGTCATTGCCAATCGCCTTATTTTGTTCGGCGGGAATGTTGAGGGTTAATGCCGTGTCAATATGCCGATCCATCATACCGCAGAAAGCTTTTTCAAAACTTGGCAACTCAATTTTTTTAAGTGCCTCCCGAGCTTCCGGCGTGAGCATGCCATCATATGTTGTTGCGGTGTTGCCTTTTTTCTGATGGGTGCCATGGGTTAAAAAACAAATGGTCATTTTTTCGCTCATCACTTATCTCCTTGTTTGGGGGTTGGTTGTTTATCTAATTTTTAATATACATACTAACCTAAAATTTTAGCATAAATTGAGGTTTATGTCAATAGCCTGAAATTAGGCCTATTTACGGCTTTTTTGTTGGTGAAAATGGTGTTATAATAAAAATATAATTAACTGACTAGATTCCCGCCTGCGCGGGAATGACATAAAAAAAATATGAATCACACAAAAAATTTCAAAAATCTAACCAAAAAAGATGTGGGGATTGCAGGTGGGAAGGGGGCGTCGCTGGGGGAGATGACTAAGGCGAAAATTCCAGTGCCACCAGGGTTTGTGATTTTAGCGTCGGCGTTTGATCGATTTTTGGAAGAGACAGATCTTTTTCAACAGGTGGCAGCGGAGCTGAAAAAAGTAAACTACGAAGACATTAATTCAGTGGACAAGACTTCGAGCATCATTCGTGATTTGATTCATGATGCCAAAATGCCCAAAGATTTAGAAAAAGAAATAATGGTGGATTTCAAAAAAATGGGTGCGAAATTCGTGGCTGTGCGTTCTAGCGCGACAGCAGAAGATTCGTCAGTGGCTTCTTGGGCGGGAGAGTTGGAAAGTTTTCTCAATACGACAGAAAAAAGTGTTTTGGAAAATGTTAAAAAATGTTGGTCATCACTTTTCACCCCACGGGCAATTTTCTATCGCCATGAGAAAAAACTCTTGGAAACTCATGTAAGTGTAGCGGTGGTGGTACAAAAAATGGTGGAGTCGGAAGTTTCCGGAATTTGTTTCACAGTTCATCCCGTGACAGAAGACAGAAACCAAATGATCATCGAGGCGGGCTGGGGACTGGGCGAAGCGATTGTCTCCGGATCAATCACACCTGACAGTTATGTTCTAGACAAGAAGAAAATGAAAATAATGGATGTAAATGTGAGTGGGCAAACAAAAAAAATGGTTCGATGTCTCAAAAAAAGGATAAAATGGACAGCTGTTTCAAAAGCTGAAAAAAACAAACAAGCTTTGAGTGAAAAACAAATCGTGACATTGGCCAAGATTTGCCAAGGAATTGAAAAACACTATAAAAAACCGCAAGATATTGAATGGGCCTATGAAAAAAACAAATTCTATATCGTCCAATCTCGTCCAATCACGACACTTTAGAAATTTTGTGGTATAATTATATATGCAGAGTTTATTTTATATTTTGTCATGCTGAACTTGTTTCAGCATCTAAGATAAGCCGGGAAATTATAAGATCCTGAAACAAGTTCAGGATGACAGCGTTGAAAAATTTTAATTCCCAGTAATTTTGTAATATATTTATGCCAAAAATAAAACCAAAACCAAAAGCGAAAATAAAAAGAATAAAAGAAAAGGAATATGTAGAAAATGATCTCGATGCCGTGGTGGCTTTTTTGGATGGGCTTTCTCATCGAATTATCGAAAGAACGAGAAACATTGATGCGCAGTCCAATGTGCTAATTGGACTTAGCACGGGTATTTTCATTCTCGCAATTAATGAGATAATGAATGTGGAACGATTTCATATCACTCTTTCTCTCGTGGCGATTTTTTCAGCTCTCAGTTCAATGGTTGCTCTGTTGGCGATTCGCCCACCTGGGTGGATGGTGAAAAAAGGCCAAGAACAGAGTTTGCTGTTTACCCAAACGATTGCTGATTTTGATTCGGCTAAAAAATATTCCATAGAACTCAAAAAGATATTGAATTGCGACGAAGAAATTTTTCATCAATATGCTATTGAAATTTATAACTTGTCGAAATATTACTATCGTCCCAAAAGAAAACTATTTGCGATTTCCCGAAACATTTTTCTTTTTGGAGTAATTTCCAGTCTGTTGCTGTTGTTTTTGGAAGCTAAATTTCTCTAAGTTGTTAAAAAACTGTAATTATTGTATTATATAGAAAGGGAATAAATCCCGTTTTTTGCTTATAAAAAAAATAAAATGAGTGAAGTCAAAAAAGAAAAAAAATTTGATCTCAAGAGTTTCTGGATAAAAATATGGAAACTACTTGAGCCAAGCCAAGGACAGATAAAAATTGTGCTGGTTTTGATATTGTCGCTGGAAGCAGTTCGTTTAATCGGGCCATATCTTTTGAAAATAATTATTGACAAAATTACTGTTTTTAATATAGAAGAAGTAGACATTATTCTAGTACTTATCGTGGTGATGTTTCTTATTAATCAGATAATTTCTATTGTTGATTATTTGGCTGACAAAAAGATTCTTTCTGTCTTAATTGATGCGGTTGCATATCTTTCTAATAATGCTCATCGAAAAATGGTTTTTTTGAGTTTGGGGTATCATGAGAAAGAAAACACTGGAAGCAAGATTATAAAAATCAGTCGAGGGGTGGACAAAATTGACAATCTTTTTGGAAATTTCTTTTGGGAAGTGGCGCCGACTATTTTTCAAATTGTTCTCACTACTGCGACGCTTTTTTGGGTTAATTGGATTTTTGGAGTTATCATCTTGATTTTTGTTCCCGCCTTTGTTCTTTTGACACTTAGAGTTAATAAGATGGTTTTTCCATTTCGCATGAAAAGATTTAACAATCAAGAAGTGGCAGCTGGCCTTATGACGCAATCAATCATAAATATCAACACCGTTAAATCATTCGTGCAAGAACTTCGCGAATACCGGCAATTTTCTGCTGCTACTAAGAGTGTGAAGGATAATGTCACTGATGAATTTAGGTTAATATTAAAATACAATGTAGTCAGAAACTTGGTTATCGATTTAGGTCGCGGGTTTGTTTTGCTTTTTGGAATTTATTTAGTCATCAAGGGGCACATCACAGTGGGCAGTTTGGTTTTTGTCTATACTATTTCAGAAAAAGCTCTAGTGTCACTGTTTAGAATTTCTCGGCTGTATGATCGGATTATGGAGTCGGCGGAAGCGGTGGAGAGACTCTATGAATTGTCACTAGAGGAGTCTGAAATAAAAAATTCGGCGCGTGGCTTGAAGCCAAAGAGCATCGAAGGAACAATTGAATTTAGAAATGTTGATTTTGTCTACAAGGAAAGTGCAAGCAAAGCGCTCGACGGAGTGAATCTTTCGATTTGTTCTGGGGGCGTGACAGCGCTCGTCGGACCATCTGGCGGTGGAAAAACCACCGTCGCTCGAATGATTTATCGCCATTATGATCCCGCTACGGGAGAAATTTTGCTTGATGGAAAAAATTTGAAAGAATATGATTTATATGCATTTCGAAAATTCATTGCTATTGTGGCGCAGGAAGTGGAAATTTTCAACTCAACTGTCAAAGAAAATATCGCCTATGCCAAGCCTAACGCCAGCTTGGCTGAGATAAAAGCGGCGGCCAGAATTGCTAATGCGGAAGAATTTATCACTCAGCTTAAAGATGGGTACGACACGATTGTGGGAGAACGGGGGATAAAACTTTCTGGTGGGCAAAGACAGCGCCTTGGAATCGCAAGATCAATTTTGGCTAATCCGCGAATTTTGATTTTTGATGAAGCAACTTCAAGTCTAGATTCATATTCAGAAAAACTAATTCAAGATGCCATGGAAAAAATTCGAAAGAATAGAACTGTGATTATCATTGCGCATCGTTTGAGTACAATCAAAAAAGCTGACAAAATAATAGTTTTGGAAAATGGGAAAGTAGCAGAAGAAGGCAGTCACACGGAACTTTCTAGAGCTCAAGGCGGGCTGTATCAGAAGCTTATTAATTTGCAGAATATGGGAGACATAGAGTAGCTCGAAAGAAACTCTTTCAAACAAGAAATTATTTCAAAAAATAAGACCACCTCGCGGAAAAAGGAGGAGAGGGAGAAATTAAAAAATTATGTATTCACAATATTCAAACAATCTAATAATTTCGGCGGATGATTTTGGGATAAGCGAGCAGGCTAATCGGGCGATTTTGGAATTGGCGCGGGAGAAGAAAATTGATCGAACATCGGTGATGATGGGTGGCAAAATTTCTAAAGATGAAATTGAGGGTCTTCTGGAATCAGGAGTAAAAATCGATATTCATTTGCATCTTTTGGAAAAGAATTTTTTTGATAAAAAAGAAAAAGAATCAAAAGATGGAACAACTAAGAGAATAGCAATTTTTCTGTTTGATTTTATGACGGGTTGGTATGGTTTGGCTAAAGTCAAAATAATTTGGAAAAAACAAATTGAAGAATTCAAAAATATTTTCGGAAGATATCCGGATGGGATAAATTCACACGAGCATATTCATTTTTTCCCGCCACTTTTCAAAACTGCTCTGAAAATAAAAGAAGAATTTCAAATATCGTATATCCGTTTAGGAAAATTGAAGCGTAGGGGAAAATTTGGAAAAGTAGCTTTTGTTTTAGACAAACTCAGAAGGATTAATTTTAGGCGCAATTTGATTTTTTTCACGCCTCTTGGCATTGCAAGAAGTTATCCTTTTGAACTCAATACTTCGGATTTTTTGGTGAGTTTTGACTGGATAAAAAGTCCCGAAGAATTTTTTGAAAATATAATTGAAAAAACTCAAACAGAATTAGTTTTCCATCCAGAGCGAAAAAATGAATATGAGTTCTTGATGAAGAATTTTTGACTCCTCGCCACTTTTCTAAAACGTAGCATGTCATTCTGAACTTGTTTCAGAATCTAATAATAGAAAGATGCCGAAACAAGTTCGGCATGACAAAATATAAAAACTCCAAACTATTTCAATTCTTGAATTATATTTTCAATTTTCACGATTCGACTTTCCTTCTCGTTTCGCTTCTTGATTTCTACGCCTCCGTTTTCCAGAGATTTTTTGCTAATAACAATGCGATAGGGAATACCAATCAGATCAGAATCGGCGAATTTTTCTCCAGCCGAAATTTCTCGGTCGTCATAGAGAACTTCAATGCCACTTTTGACTAAATTATCATAAATATCTTGCGCTTCTTCGTTTTTAGAAAGACTAATTAGATGAATCTGAAAAGGCGCGATGGCCTCTGGCCAGATAATACCTTTTTCGTCGTTATATTTTTCAACTATAGTGGCAATAGTTCGATCAACTCCAATACCATAGCAACCCATATAATAGTATTTTTCTTGTCCATCGCTATCCACAAATTTAGCATTCATTTTTTTGCTGTAGTGATATCCCAATTGAAAAATATTTCCAACTTCTATTCCCTTGTCTTCTTCGAGAATGCTTCCATCTAAACTTTCAAATCCGCTTTGCGCCATTGCAATATCGCCTTCAATTTCAGCTTTAAAATCCCGGTCAATATTAATATTCATTAAATCCAAATTTTTCTTGTTAGCTCCGCCGTAGGCATTTTTTATGGTGCGAAGTGATTCGTCTGCAATAATTTTGACTTTTTTGTCGATTCCAACTGGAGAGATAAATCCTGGCTCGCTTCCGATGGCGCGAACTTCTTCATCAGTAGCCATTCGAAGATCATTTGCGCTAGAAATGTTTTTAAGTTTGGTTTCATTAACATCTAAATCACCTCGAATAATGGCTAGAATATATTCTCCTTTTTCATTTATGAAAAGAACATCTTTAATTTGTTGCCAAAGAGGCAGATTGTGAAACTTAACGCCATCTTCCATGGTTTTTCCGCGATTAGCCTCAACTTCTTGTAATTCTTTTTCTTCCTCCGCAACATTCTTATCATCTTTTTTAAATTTGGCAGTGTCTTCATGTGAGGCATATTTTCCATCTTCTGAAATGAAAAACTTACTTTCTCCAACTTCTGATTTTACTACAAATTCATGACAATAATCTCCACCAATATAACCATTATCAGATTCAACTACGACTGTTTCAAGTCCTAGGCGGTTAAAGATGTTCGTATAGGTATCCCACATTTTTTGATATTCCTTTTTGAAATCTTCTTCGTCGGCGTGAAAAGAGTAGGCATCTTTCATGAGGAATTCTCGCACGCGAAGTAGTCCACCGCGAGCGCGCATTTCATCGCGAAATTTTTGAGAAAATTGGTAGATGTTAAATGGTAAATCTTTGTAGCTAATATTATATTTTCTAACCAAGTCCACCATCATTTCTTCTGCTGTTCCGCCTAATACAAAGCCACTGCCATTGCGATCCTTGATGGTCATCAATTCAAAGCCAACCGATTCTGTGCGGGCAGTTTCTTTCCAAAATTCAAGGGGATGAAGTACTGGAGTAATGAGTTTTAACGCTCCAGCCTTATTCATTTCTTCTTCAATTATTTTGATAACTTTATCTCGCACTCTCATTCCAAGAGGCAAGAAATAATAGCGCCCGGCGACTGATTCGCTGATAAATCCAGCCTGAGTCAAGAATTTATGACTGGCAATTTTTATGTCTTCCGATATAGTTTTTGAAGTTTTGGTGAAAAGTTGTGATTGTCGCATATTTTTTATTATTATAAATGATTATCTTAAGAATATGGCTTATTTGGATGTTTGTCAAAGCAATTTGCCTAGAGTGATTTTTTTTGGTAATATTTTAAATAAATATTCGAGCAAGTTTTTTTGACAGAGGGTCGCAACGCTCGATTCTCTAAAATTTAAAAAAGGAGGATATCAATTTATGAATTATATCATTAGGATGTTGCTTGATGCTGCTGGTATCGGTGGGGATGATGAGAAAGAAGCTATTTCTAACCTTATAAAAGATATTGAGGAGTATGCCACTGATTTTATATGTGGCTTGGGATTCATAGGAGAAAAAGAAAGAGAGGTTCTCGAAGTAGAATATCCAAGTCTCTTTTCTCTTGAAACCGCTTAAACAAACTTGCTTTGGGGGTGGGTCGTACGCGTTACGATCCACCCCTTTTTGTTATAAACATTTTTACTTTGACAGAATAATCGTTTAGTGCTAATATACGAATTAGTTGCGATTGACTTTTTCGCTGGTAAATCAGCGTTTTTATTTTTTATTAAAGTATAATTTTATGGAAATTCGAAACATCGCCATTATCGCGCACGTTGACCATGGCAAAACAACTCTAACTGATGCAATTATGCGCCAAACCGGAATGGTGAGCGATGAAAATGTGTCGATGGATAACAACGCGTTGGAACAAGAACGCGGAATTACTATTTATGCTAAAAACACTTCAGTTATATATAAGAATACAAAGATAAACATCGTAGATACTCCGGGGCATGCTGATTTTGGCTCGGAAGTGGAACGAGTACTTCGCTCAATTGACAGCGTTGTTTTGGTGGTGGATGCGCAGGAAGGTCCGATGCCACAAACTCGATTTGTGCTCAAAAAATCTTTAGAGCTCGGGCTAAAGCCCATTGTAGTGCTCAACAAAATTGACAAACCAGCTGCGAACCCAGATTTGGCGCAAGAACAAGTTTATGAACTTTTTATGGATCTCGGAGCCACGGACGAACAACTGGATTTTGAAACAATTTATGCCATTGGCCGAGAAGGAATTGCCAAGGCACATTTGGACGATGAATCAAAAAATTTGGAACCGCTTCTGGATATAATTTTGGAAAAAGTTCAACCGGCCAAGGCTGACAAAGACGCTGAACTTCGGATGCAGCCTTTCAATTTAGGTTATGATAATTTCTTGGGACGACTAGCGGTGGGACGAATCCATGAAGGTACAATCAAAATGGGCAAAGAATATCTATTGAAAAAAATGGATGGCACTATTGAAAAATCTCGTATCACTAAACTCTATACTTTCAAGGGCGTTGCCAAGGAAGAAGTTCAGGAAGCTTATGCTGGTGACATTGCGATGGTGGCGGGATTTCCAAAGATTGATATCGGAGAAACTATTTGTGAAAATGAAGCTCAAGAAGCTTTGCCGGCAATTTCCATTGATGAGCCGACAATTTCTTTGCGTTTTATGGTCAACGACTCTCCATTCGCCGGGCGCGAAGGAAAATTTGTGACCAACAAACAAATTCGAGAAAGATTAGAAAAAGAATTAGAAGTGAATGTTGGACTCAAGATTGATTTTTCATCTGCTGAATTTTATACAGTTTTTGGTCGCGGAGAACTTCACGTGGCAATACTTTTGGAAAATATGCGACGCGAAGGATATGAAATTCAAG
>Ga0209575_10000375_pt1 | contig 32802 bp, 26 predicted proteins | sample Medcelwee11metaG_FD_187172 | JGI IMG/M metagenome (GOLD analysis project Ga0209575, IMG submission 187172) | Freshwater pond sediment microbial communities from the University of Edinburgh, under environmental carbon perturbations - Medium... | ecosystem: Environmental > Aquatic > Freshwater >...
TAAACTTGAGGCAACAGGATATAAAATGGAAGAAACTATCGATCTCGATTATGATCCGGTAATCCTTAGCTATCCAGTTTTCCCTGGTCAAAGAGAAATTGAAGCCTCTTTGCAAATTAATAAAAACAACTCAAAACTTCCTCAGCTTGTTTCAATGCCTCCTGAGAAAATAAAGTTTTCAGGTTCTGCTGTCATGAATCCTGATGACCCCGCAACAATGGATAATTATATCTTTGGAGAGAGTAGCTTTTTGGGTGATCTTGAGATTGAAGTACCTATGGAATTCCGGATGACCGAACTTACATTTACAGACACTACTGATAATTTCCTGCAGATGGACGATCCGGGAGAGAGCCCGGTAAATCCGGAAGATTTTGAGTTTCTGCAGATAAAAATTGAAGCTGAGAACGGTTTCCCTCTGGGTGTTTCATTAAGTCTTGTGCTGTATGATTCGGTAAGCCACGAAAACTTATGTGTAATTGATGCTTCTGATATATTACAACCGGCACCTGTAAACACAGAAGGCCGGGTTACAGCACCTGCAAGTTGCGTAACCGAAATTAACATTACCCGCGATTTCTGGGAATCTATTAATGTTGCAGATAAGATCATTTTTAAATTTACTCTCAACACAACTGATTCCGGAACAAAGGATGTTAAAATATATTCTGACTATAAGATTGATTTCAAGGCTGCCCTGGTATTGAAACCCGATATTAAATTTGATCTTTAATGAACCTCCTAAAAAATATATTTATGACCAGGAAATTTAAATATATTCTGATATCGCTGCTTACATTAATTGTATTTGATTCTGCAGCTCAGAACAGCCAGGTTCTTTATTACATGAATCTGCCACAGCGACACCTTCTTAATCCAGCCATCAGGCCAACTAATTCTCTCTATATTGGTTTACCTGCACTCTCCGGCATTAATTTAAACGTCAATAACAATTTTGTAAACTTTTCAGATGTCATAATGAAAAGCCCGGGGGGTGATTCGCTGATCACAATTCTTCATCCCGATTATGATGTTACTGAATTTATTACAAAGTTCAAAGATGTGAATTCGATTGAACCGGAGGCGCTTGTACAGTTGTTCGGACTGGGATTTAATGCAGGAAAAGATCTGTATGTTTTTTTGGATATAAATGAACGGGTCGATGCGAATATTGCAATACCAGGCGATCTTTTCAGGCTTGCTTTTGAGGGGAATGAACAGTTTGTTGGTAATATGATCGACCTCTCTTCACTCAGAGGTGATATTAAATATTACAGGGAGGTGGGACTTGGCTTTTCAAAAAACTTTTCTGATAAGTTAAGGATTGGGATCAAAGGGAAGTTTCTTTCCGGAATTGCTGCTGCTTCAATTGATAACAGGTCGCTGGGAATTACTGTCAACGACGATTATACACATACTCTTAACGCAGACCTGATGGTTAATTTCAGCGCTCCTGTTAATGTATATATAAATTCTGACCGGAATATTGACAGCCTGACATTTGATGATTCACGATTCGATTCCGGGGAAAAGATTGTTGATTATATGCTTAAAAGCAATAATATAGGTCTTGGTATTGATATAGGAGCAGAGTATAGTTTTTCAGACAGATTAAGGGTGTCAGCTTCAATAACAGACCTCGGATATATAAACTGGAAGCGCGATCTGACTAATCTTCAGGCAGAGAGCCAGTTTACTTTCAGCGGGATTGATATGCTTAAAGTGTATAACGGAACAATGACATTCGATTCACTTGGACAGGAGCTGCTGGATTCTCTGAAGGCATCGCTGATTCTTACCGAAACAGCTACTTCTTTTAAGACAAACCTTCCTTATGGGATTACTTTTGGAGGCAGCTTTAACCTTACAAAAAGTATTTCATTAGGGATATTGTCTTATACAAGGGTTATAGGGAAACAATTTAAAGAGGCTCTTACTCTTTCAGCCAATGTTAATCTTGGTAGTGCTTTTTCAACAAGCTTTGCATATACTGCCGCTAATCACCGGTATGATAATCTTGGTTTCGGACTTTCATTCAGGACTGGCTGGCTACAATTTTATATTATTGCTGACCGTATTCCTGTAACATGGAATAAAATAGTTACTGATGGCCAGTCAATCCCAATTCCTGTAAGCTGGAATACAGTGCATACCCGATTCGGGATGAACCTGGCATTCGGGAACAAGCTTAAGAAAAAGGATGATAAACCAATGGTGCTTGTTCAATAAAGATATTTTTAATTATGATTTTGCTGATACGTTTTTTTCTGATAAGTCTGATTGTTTATCTGATTGTCAGATCATTTTCACAATACGGGAACACTGATAAGGAACCAGGGAAGAAGCCGGAACCTCAACGGAATAATATTAAGGATAGTAAAAAGATCTCAAAAGAGGTTGGTGAATATATTGATTATGAGGAGGTGAAAGAATAGGATCAAATTATTTATCTCCCACTGATCTTAATTTCTTCGCCAGGGAATTGGCAAAAACAAAATCATTCAGAGTTGCACATTCAGAATGAAGGATTTCATCTTTACTGCCTTCCCAGCAGATAGATGCATCATTTATAAAAACTATCTTTTCTCCAATCTCCATTACTGAATTCATGTCATGGGTATTTACTATAGTCGTAATAGAGTACTCCTCTGTCAGTTCTTTAATAAGTTCATCAATAAGGATAGCCGTAATCGGGTCGAGGCCTGAATTTGGTTCATCACAAAACAGGTACCTTGGATTTAACGAGATTGCCCTTGCAATTGCTACTCTTTTTTTCATTCCGCCCGATAGTTCTGAGGGGAACAAATTGTTTGCGTTTATAATATTTACCCTGTTAAGGCAAAAATTAACTCTATCCCTCTTTTCCTCCGGGCTCATTTCAGTAAACATGTCGAGAGGGAATTTTACATTTTGTTCAACTGAAAGGGAATCAAACAGAGCACTTCCCTGGAAGAGCATTCCCATTTCTTTCCGGATCTCTTTTTTCCCTTTAAAATCGAGTTTATTAAAAAGCGTATCCTCAAACCATATTTCACCTTGATCAACTTCATGTAAACCTACGATCGCTTTCAGCAGGACTGTTTTCCCCGACCCGCTGCGGCCGATAATCAGATTTGTTTTCCCGGTTTCGAAGATAACTGAAATATCATCCAGTACTAAGTTATCGTTGAACGACTTAAAGAGGTTTTTAACCTTAATCATGACAGCAGAAGTTGAGTAAGAATTACATTAAACAGCAGTATAAGAACGCTGCTGAATACAACTGCTTTGGTGCTCGCACGACCGACCTCAAGCGCACCACCCTCCACATAATATCCCTGAAAGGAAGAAACGCTGGTAATAATGAATGCGAAAAACAGAGTCTTGATCATGGAATATGTAATATAATATGGAATAAAGGCATACTGGATCCCATAAATGAAGTTTTCAGATGTAATGACTCCGGATAATGTACCGGCGATCCATCCGCCTGATATGCCGACGATAATACTTAAAAGGGTGAGAATAGGATTAAAAAGAAGTGTTGCAACAATTTTTGGAAGAATCAGGAAAGATGCTGAATTAACTCCCATCATTTCGAGTGCGTCAATTTGTTCTGTAACGCGCATAGTACCTATTTCTGAAGCAATACTGGAGCCAACTTTCCCTGCCAGGATCAACGCGGAAATTGTAGATGAAAATTCAAGAATTATTGAATCACGGCACCCTAATCCGATCAGATAAGTCGGATAAATAGGATTTTCTGTATTGTAAGCAGTCTGAAGGGTTATTACAGCACCCATGAAGAAAGATATAATAGCAACAATCCCGATAGAATTCAGGCCCAGGGATACAAGTTCATACATAGTTTGCTTAAAATATATTGAAGGCTTCTCAGGTTTGGAGAAAACTTTTTTAAGCAAAAGAAAATATCGACCTAATTGTGTCAGAAATTTTATCATGAAACCAGTTTGCATGGAACAAAATTACAAATATTTACCATATTTACCGTAGCAGGCTTTTAAAAGGCTGAGCATAATTAATTATATATTTGCAGAAATGTTTAAGAAATAACAAATCAATTATGGATAACAGGTATGTAATTATTATGGCCGGTGGAGTAGGAAGCAGATTCTGGCCATTAAGCCGTCATGAGAAACCAAAGCAATTTCTTGATATACTTGGGACTGGTGAAACACTTATTCAGCAGACTTTCAGGCGGTTTAAAACCACCTGTCCTGAAAAAAACATTTATGTTGTAACAAGTGTCGAACACAAGGATCTTGTTGTAAAGCAACTGGAGATTGATCCTTCTAATGTGCTGGCAGAACCATTCAGGAGAAATACTGCTCCATGCCTTGCTTATGGAACCTTCAGAATTTTAAATGAGAACCCAGATGCAATCATTACTGTTACTCCTGCAGATCATCTGATTATTAAGGAAGATAGGTTTTCAAAGGTTATTCAGGAAAGTATGGATTTTGTCAGGGATAATGACGCATTGCTTACTCTTGGAATCGTGCCTGACAGACCTGAAACAGGATACGGGTATATTCAGGCAGATCGTAAGAAACCTGTTAAAGGATTTGACAACCTTCTGAAAGTTAAGACGTTTACAGAAAAGCCCGATATCGGACTCGCAAAAAAATTTATACAGAGCGGAGATTTTTTCTGGAATTCAGGAATTTTTATCTGGAATATAAAATCGATACTTGCTGCTTTTGAAAAACACTTGCCCGACATGTACTCTGCTTTTGATGAGGGAAGAAAATTATTCGGAACAAAACAGGAAAAGAGTTTTATAGGACGAACTTATACTGAATGCAGAAGCATTTCAATCGATTATGGGATAATGGAAAAGGCTGATAATGTTTATGTAATGTGTACTGATATCGGATGGTCTGATCTCGGAACATGGAGCTCTCTTTATGACCATTCAGAGCCAGATAAAAACGGAAACTCAATTGTAAGAGGAAATATATTTTCTTACGAAAATACCGGTAATATTTTTAATATAGCTCCGGGAAAGGTAGCTGTTATTCAGGGTTTAAAAGATTATATTGTTGTGGAAACAGATGATGTTCTTCTTATCGTGAAGAAAGAGGAGGAGCAGAATATCAAGAATTACCTTGAGGATATAAAGAAAGAGACTAAAGACAAATACATTTAATTCCTGGCTAACAGGCAATACTGCTGCATTATAAAAAAAGAGGCTTTGAATTTCAAAGCCTCTTTTTTTATATGATTATTTCTAGTATTCCCAAAGATCATGTTCAAAATTAAACAGTTCGTTTTTTATACGTTCAGCTTCGAAAAGAGCAGGTTTTCCTATCTGGTACGCACTTATAAGCCTGTCGTCGTAAACATTTGATTCACCATAAATAATACTTCCGAACCTTCTCTGCATAAAAAGATCATCGAAAGAAACACGTTGGGCGTCATTATTAGATGCGAACACTTCGTTTCTGGCAAGAATATCTCTGATTTCGTCGAATTTTATCCAGAAGAGCTGTTTTTTCACCATTCTTGAGCCGGAAGGATCCATACCCAGCCATATTGGCATTATGGCAATTATCCTGACATCAAGTCTTGATAGTTTTTTATCAAAATACCACTCCTCATAAAGGATAAGCTGTTTTACATCTTCCGGCTTGGAAGCTTCCATTACAGTTGAGTCTCTGGTATCACCAGCTGCGTTAATAGTTATCTGTACTACTTTTTCGCCTCCACCCATTGTTGTTTCAATATCCTGGTAAGTGGTAGGGACAGTAATATTTGCAGGGTCGTATGCTGTAATATTTCCGGCTTTAATTTCATCAAGTATCACTTTAATGAAACTTTTCCTGCCATCCAGCATTGGTTGAATGGGATAATATAAAGGATGATTGATTTTTTCTCTCAGATCAACAAGGCGATAATACCTTTTTGACCATACAACATCGGCCTCTCTCAGATAAGGGAAGTCAATCTTCTTGGCATCCGGAATAGATTTCTGGTAAATATCGCCAAACGACTGGCTTCTGGCTGTTCCTGCAGCAAAGGCCACGACGATAATCCCCAAAATTATTTTCTTATTCATAGTGTTACTATTATATTTTACTAGTCTATTTTTAATACTATAGCTCCCAGCTCTCTTGTTGAGTTGTCAGGTGCCAGGGCTTTTATATTTGTGATAGTAAGGTTTTTGCCCCTCGTTATATTATTAATGATTTGTTTCTGTTCTGCAGTGAGAAGATAGCTGCTGCTTGATTTTTCAATTTCTCCGAATTTGTCAGCATAAGATATTGTGAAACTCGTTACTTTATACTGAAGGTCGAATTCAAAATCTTTCATCACAGCAAAAACACCTGTTTGGGCTGTTGCAGTTCCTTTAGAAATTGTACCAGTGTTTTTACCTCCGAACTGAGGCTCAGGATTTGGTACTCTTCTTACCCTGAATGGAACTGTTCCTGCGAGGGCTAATTTCCCGTTTGCATTTGTAAAGACCTGAACCTGAACATCCTGACCTATTACTGTAGGAACCACTGCCCATGTTCCCCTGAAATTTTCACCTTTGGAGTTTTTCACCTTTTTCTGTGAGAAAGTACCGTTGGTAACCTTTATGGTTATTTTATCAGGGCTCACTCCGGGAACTGAAACGTCAATAGGATTATCTATATTAAGGTACATTACGTTAACAGCTGTTGGAGAAACAACAACATTAGGTTCACCTACAAAATAATCATCTTTAAAATTGTATGTTTTTATGGAGCCATCAGGTGCTTTAAGAGAAATTACGCCACCCCATGTTTTTGCACCTGTAGAGCCCGGACGAACTGAATATAATCCTTTACCGCTGTCGTCTATTGGTAGCATTTGGTCGCCGACAGTGATCGTAGGTTTTTGAGTTGTATCGGTTGCTGAAATAAAAACAGTTGCTTCATAACTGCTGCCGAGTGTAACGAATTTTGAAGTAGGAATTACTATAGGAGTAAGCTTATTGAACTTAAATGAAGAAGCATCAATTTGTCCATAAAGGTAATTAAGGACCTCAGTTTCAGCATTTCTGACGTCGACCTGCATTTTGGAAAGCAGAGCTGTTGCACCAACGAGAGGCAGAGTTTGCCATTGAAGGTTAACCCATTCTTCTTTTTCACCATCTTCATTTTTCCCGTCGTCGGTATTAAGGCTCTGTTTCAGAGCAGCTTCCGCTTCCGGATTTTTACCTTCCAGAACTGAAATAAGGTACTCACGGTACTCATTAAGCATAGCTTTGAGTTCATAAGCTTTGCCGGATTCATCGGAACCGACAAGAATTTCAGAAGGAATATTGTTTTCATCATATTTCTCAACAAGATCCATATCAATTTCTGAACCCTTTACAGATGGAGCATCTTCTCCGTCGGCTGTTTTGATAATTAAGATCTTAAGATTCTGGATATAATCAAAAATTTCGTCTGCACGTAATTTAATTTCCGCTGCTTTTGCCTTGTACGGTCCGGCTTTTGCAGGATTTTCAGCAGCAGCTCTGTCAAACTCAGCATAAATGAGACTATTTTTCTTATTATAATTCTGAACAGTAAGAGAAAGACTTTTATCAACTCTAATAAATGCTTTCACAGTCTCCTTTGAAACGTTAAGTGCAAGCATGGCGGTAAGCACCAGGTACATCATACCGATCATTCTTTGCCGCGGAGATAGCTTTTCGTGAGCCATTTTGTTGTTAGTTTAGTTTAGTAAAACAAATACTGCATTACTTAACATTCATTGCAGCAAGCATATTCCCATACACATTGTTCAATGCCGACAGGTTGTCGTTGAGTTTTGTTATCTGTTCGCGGTACTTTTTTGTATCACCTGCTGACTCAGTAAGGTCTTTCATAAGTCCCTGAAGTCCTTTATACAGTGATTCAGATTCTTTAATATGGTCGTCTGCACCTTTTTTCTGCAGTTCATAAACTGCGTTAAGGGCAGATAGATTTTTATTCAGGACTTCCAGTTGCTGCTGGTAAGATTTGCCTCCCACTTCAATAACCGAAAGAGAATCCGCCATGTTTTTGTAGGTTGATCCGGTTTCATTAATTACTTTGGTAGTAGCCTGGTATGATTCCGTAAGCTTGCCAATTGAATCATTGGCACCATTAATGGAATTCATATACTTTGTAGATGCAGCAGATACATCGCCCATTGCACTTATGTTGGATGTGGCATCGCCAAGTTTCTTCATCCCTACACCCAGCTTTTGGAACAGATCGGGAGTGATCTCGGCTTTTTCAAGCATCTCATCGAATTTTGCAAGAGCAACAGAACCTCCGCCACCACCGCCACCAATTGCTCCGCCATGATGTTTTGCACCATGAGAAGGAAGTTCTTCAGCCCCATCTTCAGGAATTCCTGCAAGTTCGGGATAAACCAGAGACCAGTCTACCTCTTCATGTAATGGTTCGAATGCTGAAAAGAAGAAGATGACAGCTTCTGTTAACAGTCCAAGGGTAAGCATTGGACCTGCCAATGGCCAGTGCTGTATTTTAAATAATGCACCAACGATTACGACGGAAGCACCTAAACCATAAAGTTTTGCGATGAAATTCTTCCACCCGCTGCTTTGTACTAATTCTGCTAGGCTCATATACCTGATTATTTTAGGGTTATTTCAATTATTATAATTCTGCACCGATATAAGATCTTACATTACGGAATCCAACATAGGGTTTGGTTGAATCCTGATATTCATAATCCCTTGCACTTGTCTGGAGGAAATATGCAATATCTTTCCACGAACCTCCGCGGATAACTTTACGTTTCATAACCGGAGGATCCTGTGGTGTTGCATTGTACTCATAGTTAGGCTGAAGATCATGCTGAAAAATATAGGCTGATGGATGGTATGCACAACAGGTCCATTCTGCAACGTTCCCTGCCATATCATAAAGTCCGTATTCATTTGGTTCGTAAGATCCGACTTTACCGGCATATACATTTCCGTCGTCGATATAGTTTCCGCGCAATGGTTTGAAGTTAGCAAGGAAGCATCCTTTATAATTACGTGTATAAGGACCGCCCCATGGGTACATTGACAGATCCAGACCACCTCTGGCTGCATATTCCCATTCGGTTTCGAGTGGAAGTCTGTATTCCTGGACATCTGATATCCCATCTTTTCTAAGGGCTGTGTTCATGAAATCTGTTCTCCATTTGCTGAATGCGGTAGCCTGAACCCAGGTAACCCCGACAAGAGGGTAGTCATCGAATGAAGGATGCCAGAAGTACAGCGAAGCCTGCGGATCGTTGAATGAATAGGTGAAATCCCTGATCCAGCAGAGAGTGTCGGGATAAATATTAATAACAACATGTTTGATAAAGGAAGAACGGTCTTTAATATCTGTTCTGGTTCCGTCAATATTTGTCACCTGACCTTCATATTTACCTGTATTATTTGCATAATCATATACATATCTTGCTTTTGCAGCCTGCTGATAATCAACTGTAAAGTATGAATAGTTTAATTTCCGTACATCATACTGTATTTTACCATTAAATCTTTCTTCGGGAGGATATAACATTTCCTCGATAATGCCTTTGGTAGTCTCTTCTTCCGGGTCAATCTCTTCTTCCCAGTTCAGTACATTAGGTTCGCGCACATTACCTTCTTCGTCAACAACGAAATATTCCCTGTCAGCAATCTGAGCTTCACCAAGCTTTGTTCTGAGGATGGAATCACGTACCCAGTACACAAACTGACGGTATTTGTTATTTGTGATTTCAGTCTGATCCATCCAGAATGCATCAACAGTAACAGATTTGGAAAGGCTGTTCATTGCAAATAAAGCATCCTGGTCGCTTGGCCCCATCATGAAATTCCCGGCAGGTATAAATGCCATTTCCACTGGTTCCGGCTCAAAGAATTTTTTTCGTCCCAGGACACCAGTCAGCTCCCCGGTATTTGAAGTGCCGCACCCACTCAACAAAATTATGATTAACAGGGCAGATAGGATTACCTTTTTCATATTTCAAAAAATTTATATTGCAAGTAAGTTATTTTTTTTAAATAATCATAAAAATCTGATACTTTTATATCTCATCGGGCTTTTACCGAAGTTTAAGTCAAAGCAATAATTAACCATAAATTCATGCGATCCGCTTGTGCTTTTTCTTATGTCAGTCATCGGAAAGTCATAAGAATAACCAATCCGGATACCGTTATAAAGCTCAATTCCAACCAGGCCTGATAGTGCATCACCGGCTCTGTAAGAAACGCCTCCCCATACTTTTTTATTGTATCTTAGAATGGAAGTAACATTCAACTGTGCTACTTTCCCGTCGCTGTAAACAAAAAATGATGGCAGTAGTTCCAGAGAAGGATTAGGGAGCTGAAGTGTATATCCTGCAGTCAGATAATAGTGTCTGCTTATATAGGGTTCTCCTTTCGTAAATTTTATTTTTGGTTGATTGATATGTGTAAGAGAGAAGGATCCATAATATTTTTCAGATTTTAAATAAATGCCCAATCCTGCATCGAAAGCAACAAAACTTTCTTTGTTTACCGGGATGAGAGGATCCTGATCAGGTTGGGTAAAACCATCACCGCTGGGGATGCTCCATGTTGGCTGGAGAGTTTTATTCAGCATTCCGAGGTTGATTCCTATACCCAGCTTACCTATATTAAGGTCGACAAGGTAAGAATATGCTAATGAAAGATTTATATCCTTATCAAAACCTATGTTATCGCTTTCAATTATGACACCAATACCATGTTTCCTTTTAAAAAGAGAAACAGGTGCACTTATGTTAAATAAAGTTGTGGAGGGAGCTCCATCGAATCCAACCCATTGCTGACGGTTAAGCGCAGTTGCGCAGATCATTCCTGATGTGCCTGCAATACCCGGATTATAAGTCAAAGTATTAAACATATACTGACTCGATAACGGATCCTGCTGAGACAGCACGTTCTGTACCATTAATACTAAAAAAAGAAATGCAATAAAAATTTTCTTCATTTCTTTATCAAACCAAATGGTGAGTTATACATGAGTTGAACTTGTAAAATAAGTAAAAATCTAAAACGTAAACAAATATACTTTTATTTATTTGACGGATAAAAATAAATGTTTTGATAAGCTATTTCAATTGTTTGGTGAACGGGAGATGAAGAAGGATGAACAATTATTATCTGCTGACAGATCATGATTTCAACCTGGCCGCTCCCTGTACCCACCTCTCTGGTACCTCATTCCGGTTTGCCTTCAGATAATCATCATGAGAACAGGCAATATAAGAATTTCTGTCGTCTTCTGTACTCAATTCCATCCACCACCTGTCAGTCAGGTTGCTTTTCACAAATATAAGATCATCCTCAAGGTCAGTTACCCTTACATGATATCTGATGAAACGTCCTGAATTACTGTTGCTTAATACAGGCGTTTCATATTGTTTCTGTGAAAATCCCTCAAGAAAAAACCATAGGATCTGGGCAGCCAGTCCGGCGGTCTGGTTTCTGATATCAAGATCCGGATCTACATCGAACAATCCAAATATTTGCAGGTTGTCTGATATTCCTGCATATCTTGCAAGAAGGCATATCTCTTCTCCGTAAAAGCCATTGGGTGATGGAGATATAGTGCCGGGAGCATCAGACTGCCTCACAGCTGATATATCAAATACAGCAACCTGGGAATCCCTGAAAAGAGGTTCGGTAAGATAAATTGCCTTCCTTACATCACCGATCCTAATAAGTTCAGACTTCCGTTTCAGAAAACGATTTACGACCTGCTGATCATTGAGAAAGGTCTGGTACCCCACATTTATATAATGACTAAATGTACTCTTATGGCTGTGAATGATATTATTCAGATAATTGAAGGAATCGTACTCTTTCTTTTCGCTTATAAAATCTATTCTCGGATCAACAGCAAGAAGTGTATATATGTTCTTAAGTCCTGTAAGAGCCCTGTCAATTGATGTTACAAGAGCACTACTCCCGCCGATGATAACCGGGAAAACATTGTGGCTGATAAGATATGTGATTACGTCTGTAAGCCCTGCAATTGTGTCGTTGAACCCGACTCCCTGCTTCATATTACCCAGATCTGTGATTTTTGATTTCCCGGGGATCCTGGATAATCTGTAAAGTTCACTCCTGATTGCATCTGGTCCTTTCATCGTTCCGGTGGAGGGAGAGTTCCGTCCTTCAGGAACACCAATAAGTGCAATTTTAAATTTACCAATATCCTTTACAGGATTATTTTCTGTATGGATAATAATATTATGCGGGAAGCCAGCCTGTTTTGCAAGATGTTCAAATTCAGGTCCTTCAATGCTTACCGGGTTGAAATAATCATTAAGATCTATCATGGTGTCTGTCAGGAACTCTTTTTAGTCTTATTGCTCTTTTCAATTATGTTTACGCATTCTTCTTTTGTCAGTTTTTCAGCATCAGTACCTTTGGGAAGCCTGTAATTTTGCTTTTCGCTGGTGATATAAGGTCCGTATCTTCCATTCAGAACCATTATACCGCCATAATCTTTGATGATTTTTTTCTTTTCATCTTCAGCCTTTTCGCTGATTATTTCAATTGCTCTTTCAATAGTCACTTCATAAGGATCATCGACACCTTTCTTCAACGATACAAATTTGCCTTTAAATCTGATATATGGCCCGAATTTACCTACCCCTACGATCATTTCTTCTCCTTCATGAACACCTAGTGTACGGGGAAGACGAAACAGGTTCAGCGCCTCTTCAAGTGTAATTGTCTCAAGAAGCTGATTCCTGGAAAGACTTGCAAACTTTGGTTTATTGTCATTATCAGACGTTCCTATCTGGGCGACAGGTCCAAACCTACCCATTCTTACGGTTACTGGTTCTCCTGTTTCAGGATGGTTTCCCAATACTCTGATTCCTGTTTTGCGGTCCTTATTTTCAAGTGTATTTTCAACAGTCTTATGGAATGGCACATAGAATTTTTTGAGCATTCCGGTCCATTTGAGATTTCCAAGAGCGATTTCGTCAAATTGTTCTTCAACTTCTGCAGTAAAATTGAAATCAACAATTTCCGAGAAATTTTCTACAAGGAAGTCATTTACTATCATTCCAATATCCTGTGGGAAGAGTTTTGATTTTTCCCTGCCTGCAATCTCTGTTTTGAATGTAGGGGTAATCTTTGCATCCTCAAGTGTAAGAATCCTGATCTGCCTTTTTTCTCCCGGCCTGTCTTCACGTGAAACATAACCTCTGTTCTGGATTGTTGAAATTGTGGGAGCATAAGTAGATGGTCTTCCGATACCGAGCTCTTCAAGCTTTTTCACAAGGCTTGCTTCTGTATAACGCGGAAGGGGAGATGTATATTTCTGCGAGGCTGTTACCATATTATAATAGAGAGGCATTCCTTTTCTGACAGGTGGAATTACATATCTTTCCTCATCACTGTTTTCCTGGTCTGTTGATTCGGTATATACTTTAAGAAATCCGTCAAATTTTATAACCTCACCGGTTGCATTGAATTTAACAGGTGAATTGTTCATGTCAATAGTGATTGTTGTCTTTTCAACTTCTGCATCTGCCATTTGTGAGGCAATTGTCCGCTTCCAGATCAGATCATAAAGTTTCTTTTCATTCTGGTTTCCCGTTGTAACGGGATTATCAGGATAGGCCGGACGGATTGCTTCATGTGCCTCCTGTGCTCCCTTTGTCCTGGTTTTGAACTGCCGCGTTTTAGAATATTTTTCACCATACTCCGAAATAATAGCTTCGCGTGATTTGGAAAGTGCAAGTTTTGACAGATTAGTAGAGTCGGTTCTCATATAGGTAATCTTTCCTGCTTCATAAAGCTTCTGAGCAACAGCCATTGTCTGTGCAACAGAAAACCCAAGCTTACGGTAAGCTTCCTGCTGAAGTGTTGAAGTGGTGAAAGGAGGTGCAGGCGACCTTGTGCCTGGTTTCACTGTAACCCCGGAAACCTCATATCCTGCAGAACTGCATAATTCCAGAAATTTCTGAGCCTCCTTTTCTTCAGGGAACCTTTTTGAAGCTTCTGCCCTGATAATACCATTTTCTTTAACTTTATTATCTGTTCTGAATACCGAGGTTACCCGGAATGATGATTCCGATTTAAAAGCAATAATCTCCCTCTCGCGATCAACAAGCAACCTTACTGCTACCGACTGAACCCTTCCTGCAGACAGGGAAGGCTGAACTTTTTTCCATAATACAGGCGATATTTCAAAACCTACAAGCCTGTCAAGTATCCGGCGGGCCTGCTGTGAATTGACAAGGTTCATATCGATGGTTCTCGGATTCTCTATTGCTCCTGAAATGGCATCTTTAGTAATTTCGTGAAAAACAATTCTTTTTGTCGTTGAGAGATCAAGTTTCAATATTGCTGCCAGGTGCCAGGCTATTGCTTCTCCCTCACGGTCCTCATCAGATGCTATCCATATATTTTTAGCTCCGGCAGCAGATTTACGCAACTCACTTACAACTTTCGCTTTTTCTTTAGGTATCTCATAGTCGGGTGAAAAATCATTAGCTATATCAATGCCAAGATTCTTCTTTGAAAGATCCCTGATATGGCCGAAACTTGAGACGACACGGAAATCCTTTCCCAGGAATTTCTCAATTGTTTTTGCTTTAGCAGGGGACTCAACGATTACGAGATTTTCAATCATTTTGGGAGGGAATTTTTCAGTTTAAAAACATCGCAAAGTAAATCATTTAGGTACCAAACTTCAAAATAAACCGTTAAGTTTCTTTATATTTTACTATTTTTGAGTCAAAATTTCGTGCCCGATGAAAGGCAATATCAACAACAGAAAATATCTGATCTGGTTCTGGGTAATAGTCATTCTCCCGTTTGCTGCTGCGATAACTATTTTTGTGCTTATCTCAAAAGAAAAGCTTGGCCCGATGCCTTCCTTCAGCGAGCTTGAGAACCCTGAATATTATTTAGCTGCAGAGGTTTATTCAGAAGACAAAGTACTGCTGGGGAAGATAGCTCTGGAAAACCTGACATGGACTGAATACAAAGATCTGTCTCCTTACCTGGTTAATGCTCTCATAGCAACAGAAGATATAAGATACTACAGGCATTCCGGGATCGATATCAGGGGAATTGGCAGGGCAATTGTCCGTACAATACTCCTTGGACAAAATACAGGAGGAGGAAGCACAATTACTCAACAACTTGCAAAACAACTCTATCCAAGGGATACTGCCAGAGTTTCCGCCTTAACAAGAAAAATAAGGCTTGGTGTCTCAAAATTCAAGGAGTGGCAAACGGCAGTTAAGCTCGAAAAAAGCTATACAAAAGAAGAGATAATAACAATGTATCTCAATAAGTATTATTTTAACTATAATGCAGTTGGCATAAAATCTGCTTCAAGGGTTTATTTTAATACAACTCCCGATTCCTTGAATATACAACAGGCAGCAGTCCTTATTGGTATGCTGAAGGCATCAACACTCTATAATCCGAAAAGAAATTATGACAGGATGTTTCAGCGCAGGAATGTCGTTATTTCACAGATGGCAAAATATGGCTATCTTAATCCTGCCGTTGCCGACTCTGTCAGTAAACTGCCTATAGAACTTGACTTTCAGGTTGAGGATCATAATACTGGTCTTGCTACATATCTGCGTGAATATCTGAGGAATATAATGCGCAGACCTAAACCTGACAGAATGAAATATGTAAGAGAATCATCTTACGAAGATGCTTTATGGGAATGGGATAATAATCCTCTTTACGGGTGGTGCAATAAAAACAAAAAACCCGACGGATCAAATTATGATATATATAAAGATGGTCTGAAAATCTATACAACTCTCAATTCTAAAATGCAGCAATATGCAGAAGAGGCTCTTGCTGAACATCTGTCAAATGAGGTACAGCCTGACTTTTACCGGCGGGCTAAAACTTTCAGAAATCCTCCATGGTCAGACGATATTGATAAAAAACAGGTTGATGAACTTATAATGACATCTGTAAAGCAGAGCGACAGATATTATGAACTCAGGGCAAAGGGTCTTCCGGAAGATTCTATTATGCTTTCATTCAACACTCCTGTCAAGATGAGAGTTTTTTCGTGGAAGGGGGAAATAGACACAACGATGACTCCTCTGGATTCAATAAGGTATTATAAGTATTTCATCAGATCATCAATTATGGTTGAGGATCCTCATACCGGCTACGTTAAAGCTTATGTTGGAGGCCCTGATTTCAGGTACTTTAAATGGGACGCGGTAACTCAGCAAAAAAGGCAGATAGGCAGTACAATTAAACCATTCCTCTATACAATTGCTATGCAAAATGGGTACTCCCCATGCTATGAGGTTGAAAATATTCCACGTTCATTTGAGGACGGAGATTCAATATGGACTCCAAGAAGCTCAGGACCTAAAGCCTATCATGGAAAAATGGTCACCCTGAAATGGGGCCTTGCGCAATCTGAAAATTATATATCAGCATGGCTGATGGAGCAGTTCAGACCTGCCTCAGTAGTTGACCTGATGCACAAAATGGGGATCCGGAGCTTCATTGATCCTGTCCCATCAATATTCCTTGGTACTTCCGACATTAAACTTGAAGAAATGGTTGGCGCTTACGGGACATTTGCCAATAAGGGAGTATATGTAAGACCTATGTATGTAACCCGGATTGAAGATAAAAACGGGAATGTCATTTCAAAATTTACCCCACAGATTGAAGAAGTCCTTAGTGAGGAAACTTCTTATCTGATGCTGAATCTTTTACAGGGTGTTGTGCTTACAGGATCAGGTAACAGGATGAGACGTGAACCTTATATGCTTATGAATCAGATAGGAGGCAAAACAGGCACAACACAAAACCATTCGAATGGATGGTTCATGGGAATTGCTCCCAACCTAGTGGGCGGAGTATGGAGCGGCTGGGAGGACCAGGCAATACACTTTGAAACCCTCAGCGAAGGACAGGGTGCTAATATGGCTCTTCCGGTACTTGCAATTTTCCTAAGGAAAGTATATAATGATCCGGAATTCGGAATAATGGAGACTGATGAGTTCGAACGTCCGGCTAATTTTAATATTGAACTCGACTGCGATAAGGTAAAACGCGAAAGTTCCAGAAGGGATAATCCGTTGAGGGACCGGTACTAACTAATGTACTCATCATCCCTGCTCACTTCTCAGCTTTGTGTATGGGACCTTAGACGAGGTATTCAAGGAATTAGTACATTCAGTTCTCAGCTGAATAACGATCTTACCAGATGTTCTATTTTACCTACATGCACTATCTCAATATCGAGTCCCTTAACCGGGACATTCCTGTGGAATTTCGATATATAAATTTTTTTGAATCCCATTTTTGAGGCTTCCCCGATTCTCTGTTCAATTCTTGATACCGGACGAATCTCTCCTGATAATCCTGTTTCGCCTGCAAAACAGTTCTCTCTGGGTATAGGGATATCAAGATTTGAAGAAAGAACAGAACTGATAATTGCCAGATCAATAGCCGGATCAGTCACTTTTATACCTCCTGCAAGATTCAGAAAAACATCCTTGACCCCAAGCCTGAAGCCTGCTCTTTTTTCAAGAACAGCCAGAAGCATATTAAGACGGCGGATATCAAATCCGGTTGAACTTCTCTGTGGTGTCCCGTATACTGCGCTGCTGACGAGCGCCTGGGTCTCAATCAGGAAGGGTCGTAACCCATCTACTGTGGCTGCTATTGATATCCCGCTCAACGACTCCTCATGCTGATTGATGAAAAGCTCAGAGGGATTTCCAACCTCTTTTAATCCCGCTTCTACCATTTCGAATATTCCAATTTCGGATGTTGACCCGAACCTGTTTTTTACTGAACGGAGAATACGGTAAACATAATTATTATCACCCTCGAAATAGAGAACGACATCTACAATATGTTCCAGGACCTTAGGTCCGGCAAGAGTTCCGTCTTTTGTAATGTGGCCGATAAGAAAAATCGGGATGCCGGTTATTTTTGAATATTTGAGAAGCTGTGCTGCGCACTCCCTGACCTGCGATACTGTACCGGCTGAGGACTCCAGCATTCCGGTACTCATTGTCTGAATTGAATCGATAATTATCAATCCTGGCTTAATCTGTTCGGAGTGAGCAAAAATATTTTCCAGATCCGTTTCGTTGAGAATATAACATAACGGATTTGAGTTCTTTAAACGTTTGGCGCGAAGGCTTATCTGCTCTTCACTCTCTTCACCGGATACATACAGTATTTTTGTTTGCTTCAGTGTGAGGGCAAGCTGAAGGGCAAGAGTAGATTTTCCAACACCCGGTTCACCACCAAGAAGTATCAGGGATCCGCTGACCATTCCACCTCCCAGTATCCTGTCGAGCTCAGAAATCCCTGTCTTTTGACGGTTATTTTCATTAGCTTCTACATTATCGAGAAGTACAGGTTTTCTTTTCTCTTTGTCGGCAAGAAATGATGAATCACGGGCAGTAACCTGGGCAATGATCTCCTCATGGTAGGTATTCCACTCCTTGCACGAAGGGCACCTTCCAATCCATTTTGCAGATTCAACTCCGCAGTTCTGACAAACAAAAACGGTTTTGGTTTTAGCCATTTTTTACCTCCCGGAATCAGCTCCCCATCTTTTCTGAAGGGGACTAACCCGCTATAATTAAACCAAATATGATATATTAAGTTTCATGCTCCTTTCAGGGTGTTGGGGGTGTTTTGTGTCTCCAGAACATAAGATAAAAAGAAATTACTCCCACAATCACAACAAACACAAGTTGTGATTCGTGAGTAAGAATGGCATAAACCATACCATCTTCAATTTTCACTCCCTCAACAAAAGCAAGACCTCTTGAGACAAAATAATGAAAAGCCCCTATTCCGCCAGTTACCGGTGTCGACATTGCGAGACCTCCGATTACAAGAATGAAAATTGAATTTCCGAAGGAGAGGTGAGAGGTGCTTTCAATTGCAAAAACCACAACCCATGTCATCAGAGCATAATTGAGCCATATAAATATGGTATGGAAAATAAATTCCCAGTTTCGCTTGAGGTTTGTTATGGTTTTAAGACCGTTTATCACGCCATGAGCAATTTCGAACATTTTTGAAAAAAACCGGATCTTTCGAAGGCTCTTCTTATAACGGATCATAAAATAAAGCATCAGGACAAACAGCATGAACAAAAATGTCCAGTGGATCCATGTAAAACCGAACATTGAAAACACTTTCTCCTGGAGGGGTTTAAAAATACTCTCTCTAAGGAATTCTTTTATCTGTGATCCGCTGGTAAAAATAAGTACCAGCATAATTACAAGTAGTGAAATGAAATCAATTGTACGCTCAACCACAACAGTACCAACAAGCTGGTCGACAGGAATTTTTTCTTTTTTGCCTAAGGCAACGCACCTGGTTATCTCGCCTATTCTGGGAAGAGCCAGGTTTGCAAGGTACCCTGACATCAGGGCATAAAAAGTATGCCTGAATGTAGGATGGTATCCCAGGGGATTAATAAGGATCATCCATCGGCGGGCACGGCTTAAGTATGCCAGTAAACCAAAAAAGACTGACAGGATGAGCCAGTAGTAATTTGCTTTCTTCAGTTCTTCAACAAGTCTCTTAAAATCGACCGTCCTGAATGCAAGCCATAGTAATAGGAGCCCGATACCAAAAAAGGCAAGAAACTTCAGACTCTGTATTATGCCTTTTTTTAGATTCAAATCAGTTTATTTGTTTTTGTATCCGGGAAAATTACTGTCGGATGGAATGTTTTTGCTTCCTCAAAATCCATTAATGCGTATGACATTATAAGAAGAATATCGCCTACCAGTACTTTCCTTGCTGCTGCTCCGTTGAGGCAAATCGCTCCAGACCCTCTTTCACCTTTTATTATATATGTTTCGAAGCGCTCACCATTATTTATATTCAGGACCTGTACCTTTTCGTTTTCAATTACATTTGCCGCGTCCATCAGATCTTCATCAATAGTAATGCTTCCTACATAGTTAAGGTTGGCTTCAGTAACTGTTACCCGATGGATCTTAGACTTTAATACTTCAATTAGCATGATACTTTGTAAGATGAATAAAAATTATGATGCAAAGTTAATTAACCTTTTGATTCAGACCAATGGGAATTCAATATTATCTATCAGACGTATCTTGCCGGCCTTCACGGCAATACATCCGAAATAATGATTCTTTTCATCCATTTCGCTTTTTTGCCCTGCAGGTATAAGCTTAATATTATCGACGACCTCAAAATATTCAACTGTGAATCCTTTCGTATTCTCTATTGCCGATCTTACATATTTCTTAATTGCCCCTATATCTTCTCTTTTTATCATTAAGGCTGCATCAGAAATGGTTTTATAAATAATCCCGGCTTTTTCTCTTAAATCCGGCTCAATAAGTCTGTTTCTGCTGCTCATTGCCAGGCCATCGGGTTCACGGATTATCGGAATTCCTGCTATTTCTATATTGTATTTCATTTGTCTGACAAGCTCCCTGATCACAGCAACCTGCTGAAAATCTTTCAATCCGAAAAAGGCAATCTCAGGTTGCACAATATCAAAAAGTCTGCTGACGACCTTTGCTACACCATTAAAGTGGCCGGGACGGTGCAGTGCTTCCATCACATTGTCCAGATTACCAAAGTGAAAGACCCGTTTGTCCTCCCCAGGGTAAATTTCTTTATCGCTGGGAGTGAAAACCAGGTCATTTTCCCTGAGCACTTTCCCAAGCAAAACAAGATCTTCACTTAAGGTTCTGGGATAATTTTTAAGATCTTCCCTGTCGTTAAATTGTGTTGGATTTACATAGATGCTTACAACAGTAAGAGGGCATCTGTTTACAGCATTATTCACCAGAGAAATATGTCCTTCATGGAGGGCCCCCATTGTTGCGACAAATCCGACAGGATGAAGATGGGATCCTTCTATTTTATTTTGAAGCTCTGTAACTGTTTTGATAACTTTCATAATTGTAAAATAAATTACAAATCTATAAGTATTTTAATAAATACAGGATTCAACTCTTTTTGTGAGACTCAACAATAAGTAAATAAGTGATATTAAAAGTATTCTTATAATTATCACAGAAATGGTGTTGATAATTATGTCAATATTTATTATTATCTTTGCACCTTGTTAAGAAATGGTATATCCAGGCAGGTAAATGGAAAGCAGGAAGGTATTATTCATTTCACAGGAGATCACTCCTTATTTAGGGGAAACCAAGTTATCAAAGATCGGGAGATTTCTACCTCAGGGCATTCAGGAAAGGGGCAAGGAGATACGTACCTTCATGCCAAGATACGGGTGTATCAATGAGCGCAGGAACCAGCTTCATGAGGTAATTCGTCTTTCCGGAATGAATCTGATTATTGATGATACGGATCATCCTCTTATTATTAAGGTTGCCTCTATTCAGAGTGCAAGGATGCAGGTATATTTCATTGATAATGATGATTATTTCCAGAGAAAGTATATTGTTACAGATGCATCCGGAAAAGAATTTGAGGATAATGATGAACGGGCACTTTTTTTTGCACGCGGTGTAATAGAGACGGTTAAGAAACTTCGCTGGGCACCCGATATAGTTCATTGTCATGGCTGGATGACGGCTCTTGTGCCGGTCTATCTCCGAAGTATTTACAACGACGACCCCCTCTTCCATAATTATAAAATTATCTATTCAGTTTACAATAATGATTTCAAAACACCGTTTAGATCAACATTCGCCGATAAACTGCGTTTTGACGGAATTGACGGGGAAAATCTCAAGCTGGTTAAAAAACCCGATTTTATTAATGTTTCGAAACTGGCTATTAAATATTCCGACGGTATCATTATCGGCAGTGAAGAAATAAATGATGAATTAAGTAAGCACCTTAAAAGCCTTGACAAACCTGTGCTTGCTTATAAAGACGAAACCCAGTATATTGATGCCTATAATGACTTTTATGACAAGATATTATCATAACCCTTTCCCTCTGCACAGATTATCTTCTGTAACTTTTACAAATTATTTTTTCACCGCATTTCTTGCGGTTATGTCGTTGCTGGCATCATCATGTGAGGAAGATCCTACTAAAATGGGAAGAGGATTATTACCCCCGGGCGATTTTGTCAATGTAGCTTCATCAGATACTTTTCATGTTAAGTCGTGGACTATGTACACTGATTCAGTTCGGTCCGATAACCAGACGACATCATATCTGGGACAGATGTACGATCCGTATTTTGGCACAACAACAGCCAGCTTTGTTACACAGGTGAGACTTGGGTCTGAATGGGACTACAACCAGTTTACAATTGATTCGGTAAAATTGTTTCTAAAGTTCCTGACTGTATCCGGAGCAGCTGAACAGGTTCATTATCTGAAGTTTTCAGAAATTGACGAACAACTATATGTTGATTCAGCATACTACTCAGGAAAAGATGTTCCACTTACGGCATTCAATATTTCAGATATACTTATGCCTGAACTTCAGGCAGATACAATTAATAATGTTGAAATCGATATTCCAATTGAGTTTGGAACCAGGCTTCTTACAGATACTTCAATGCTTTTTTATAACGACTCAAAACCTGATTTTACTTCTTATTTCAAAGGATTATTTTTTGAGCTCACGTCACCTGAAGACCCGGTTATGTTATCATTAACCCTGGTGCCTCAGTCTTCATACGGAACTTATTCTAATTATTTTATTCTCTACGGGCATAATGAAATTGATGAGGTTGTCTATTTTCATTTTCTACTGGATGCGGTGAACCGAAATGCTTCATTCAACAGATATATCCACAAATTTGATGATGCTGTCCCAGGTAAAGAATTACTTCATATCAACGATACTTCTTTCCTTGATACCCTTTCGTACGTCCAGACAATGAATGGCGTTTATACAAAGTTGGAGATCCCGGGCCTAAGGGCATTAAAAGAAGATCCCGAAATGGATGATATAGCTGTAAATAAAGCACGATTAATCGTTCCTCTTGTATATGACGGGGATATTTATACTAATAGCACTATTCCAGATCAACTGTACATGAGATATCAAACCAATACTGGTGCTAAATACATTGTTCCGGATTATACACTCAGTCCTACATTTTTTGACGGAACAGCTGATACTACAAATGCTGTTTATAAATTTAATATTGCAACCTTCGTTCAGGGTTATCTTGAGGATAACACCGGCTTAATAGAACCTGAGCTGGAATTATTCATGTCGCCCACCTCAAAATATAATGTAATTTTAAAGGCGAACGAGAGCGACTCCCCGGTGAAATTTGAATTTACATATACCCGGTTCTAGATTTTTCGAACCAAAACAGTTAAATTCGAACCGTATTACAAATCTTTTTGATTATGTGCGGAATAGTTGGCTATATAGGGTCCAGACCAGCCCGTGAAATTATACTTACCGGACTTAAACGCCTTGAATACCGCGGGTATGATTCCGCTGGTTTGGCACTTGTGAACGGTGAGGCAAAGATCTTTAAGTGTAAAGGGAGGGTAGTGGACCTTGAGGCGATGGTCAATAAATCTTCATTTGACGGGACTATTGGAATGGGTCATACACGTTGGGCAACTCACGGAGAACCTAATGAACTAAATGCCCATCCGCAGATATCCTATAAAGGAAACTTCATTGTAGTTCATAATGGGATAATTGAAAACTATTCGCTCCTGAAAAAACATCTGCAGGGAAGAGGTATCGTGTTTAGAAGCCAGACTGATACAGAAGTTCTGGCTAACCTAATTGAACATTTATATATTGAAGGTGATCTTACTGCTGAACAGGCTATTACAATGGCACTGAACAGGGTCGAAGGTGCTTATGGGCTTGTTATAATCTGTACAAAAGAAGCCGACAGGCTTTTTGCGGCAAAGAAAGGTAGTCCTCTGGTTATCGGAGTTGGTGAAGGAGAAAATTTCATAGCATCGGATGCAACGCCGATTGTTGAATACACTCAGAGGGTGATCTACCTTAACGACGATGATATCGCAATAATTAAAAAAGATGAGCTTATCCTTAAAACCATCAGAAATGAGATGGTTAAACCTGAAGTAAAGGAACTTGACCTGAAGATCGGTGAGATCGACAAGGAGGGATTTGAACATTTCATGCTTAAAGAGATCTTTGAACAACCAAGGGCAATTCACGATACTTTCAGGGGAAGAGTTCTTCCGGATCATTCAGGAATTATGCTGGGTGGGTTGCATGATGTTCTTGAAACAATGTCACAATCACAAAGAATAATTATAATAGCCTGCGGCACTTCATGGCATGCAGGGCTTCTTGGTGAATATTTAATCGAGGAGTACACCAGGATACCGGTTGAGGTGGAATATGCTTCTGAATTCAGATACAGGAATCCGATAATCAATAAGGGAGATATAGTTATTGCAATAAGCCAGAGTGGTGAAACTGCCGATACTCTGGCCGCCTTAAAACTTGCCAAAGGAAAGGGCGCCAAAGTGATAGGTATCTGTAATGTTGTTGGTAGCAGTATTCCCCGCGAGACCGATGCAGGTGTTTATACTCATGCCGGACCTGAAATTGGAGTGGCATCAACAAAAGCCTTTACGACACAGGTGACCGTACTGGCTATGATGGCTTTTGAAATAGGCCATCTGAAAGGGATCATTACTGACGATTATTATAAGGAACTCATAACAGAACTGGTCTCCATTCCAGCGAAAATCGAAAAAGCTCTGGAAGTGAATGAACAGGCTCTCGAACTGGCGAAGATATTTCAGAATACTCATAATGCCCTCTATCTTGGACGCGGTTACCTTTTTCCTGTCGCAATGGAAGGCGCTCTTAAGCTGAAGGAGATCTCATATATACATGCTGAGGGATATCCGGCAGCAGAGATGAAACATGGCCCCATTGCCCTGATTGATGAGAATATGCCTGTTGTAGTAGTAGCCACAAAGGACGATACTTATGAAAAGATCATAAGTAATATACAGGAAATCAAGGCACGAAAGGGAATGGTAATTGCAATTGTCACTGAAGGTGATGAGATAATTAGAAAAATGGCAAACCATGTGCTTGAAGTACCAGGTACTTTACCGGCTTTTTCAGGACTTCTTGCTGTTATACCACTGCAGCTCTTATCGTACCATATTGCAGTTTTAAGAGGCTGTAATGTCGACCAGCCCAGGAATCTTGCAAAATCGGTTACAGTAGAATGAATGTAATTAACTCTCTTTTGAAATGAGCCTGGAAAACAGATACAGGAACCTTTCCGGAAATGAGATCAGCTCATTGGAGTCGTACGGATGCATCTGCGAAGATTGGGGTCATGTAAAAGTATTGGAAGGATTTGATCCTTCACGATGCAGGAATGTCACATTCTCAGGAGAAATTAAACTCGGCATTTTCGGTAAGCCATATCTTGCCCCTTCAGGAATAAGCACGCCCTCAGGTATTAATAATGCAAGACTCCATAACTGTTCAGTTGGTTCAAATGTAGTTATCCGTAATATCGGAGAGCACATAGCCAATTATATTATTGAAGATGATGTAGTTATAATGAACTGCGGAAGGATTGGAACAGAAGGTTTATCTGGTTTTGGAAACGGAACCCTTGTCGCAGTGCTTAACGAAACAGGTGGCCGCACGGTAAAAATATGGGACCGGCTTTCATCTCATTTAGCTTACATTCTTGCTCTTTACAGACACAGGGCCAGCGCGATTAAGGTAATCGAAAAAATGGTTGACGATTACACTCTTTCAGTAACCTCTGATACAGGGACTATTGGCCATAAATCACGCATATTTGGTTGCAACACTATCAGAAATGTCAGGATCGGACCATACAGCCATCTTGAAAGCGCTGATAACCTGAATGATGGTTCAGTGAATAGTTGTAAGGAAGATCCTGTATTTATAGGACCGGGAGTGATTATGGAACATTTCATTGTATGTTCCGGATCGATTGTCACCGAATCAACTCTTATTGACAAGTGTTTTATAGGGCAGGGTTGTGTTCTTAGGAAGCATTATTCAGCGGAGAATTCTCTCTTCTTCGCAAATTGCGGAGGATATCACGGCGAAGCATGTTCTGTTTTTGCAGGGCCTTATACATTAACCCATCATAAATCGACACTTCTGATTGCCGGAATATTTTCATTTATGAATGCAGGTAGCGGATCCAACCAGAGCAACCATATGTATAAGCTGGGTCCGATCCACCAGGGTATTATGGAGCGGGGATCAAAAACTACAAGCGATTCATACCTTTTATGGCCTGCACGTATTGGCCCGTTTACTCTCGTAATGGGCCGGCACTATAAAAACATGGATACCTCTTCTCTTCCATTTTCCTATCTCATTGAGAGCAATGATGAAAGTATTCTAGTCCCGGGAATTAACCTGCGGAGTGTGGGTACTATCAGAGATGCTCAGAAATGGCCGTTGCGCGACAGAAGAAAAGATACAAGGAAAATAGACCAGGTTAATTTCAACCTTTTAAGTCCATACACAATCAGGAAGATGTTCGATGGCAGAGACCTGCTCAGGAAGATCAGGGAGGAAGCCGGCGAAGGCGTCTCTTCATTTATCTATAATAACATGAAGATAACCAAACCGTCTCTTGAAAGAGGAATTGACCTGTATCAGACAGGAATAAATAAATTCTTAGGTAATTCAATTATTAAACGGCTTGAAAATACAAGATTCAGATCCAATGAAGAACTTCAGAAAAGATTGTTGCCTGATACTTCTGAGGGAAAAGGAGAATGGGTCGATCTTGCCGGGTTGATAGCTCCCAAAATGTCTGTTGATTCACTTCTGGATGATATAGATTCAGGGAGAATAATTTCAGTGGACACTCTTGAAAGCGCTTTTATATCAATGCACATGGCTTATTATAACAATGAATGGAAATGGGCATGTGATAAAATAGAAGAGGAAGAGGGAAAACCTGTAAACAAGCTGACTGCAGGTGAAGTTATCGGGATAGTGGAGAAATGGAAAAAAAGTGTTGTTGATCTTGATATGATGCTTTATGAGGATGCAAGAAAAGAGTTCACTCTTTCGTCGATGACAGGTTTTGGCATTGATGGCGGTGATGATGATAAAAAACTCGATTTTGAGCAGGTCAGGGGTGAATTTGAATCGAACACTGTTGTTGCTGCAATCCGTGATCATATTATCAGGAAGAGAGCACTCGGAGATGAGTTGATTGACAGGCTGAAGAGGATAAAATAGAAGGAATTATCTGCCTCTGTACATTGAATCGTAATATTTTTCGTAATCGCCTGATATAACATTATCAAGCCAGCTGCTGTTTTTCAGATACCAATCTACAGTTTTCTCAAGGCCTGTTTCAAAATCAGAAGCCGGCGACCATCCAAGTTCTTTCTGCACCTTTGATGAATCTATTGCATACCTTAGATCATGTCCCGGGCGGTCCTTGACAAATGTTATCAGCTTTTCGGAGGTTCCGGCCGGTTGATTCAGTTTTTTATCTGCAATTTTACAGAGAAGCATTATAAGGTCAATATTCTTCCACTCATTATTTCCTCCGATATTGTATGTTTCGCCTGTTTTTCCGCTATGGAAAATAAGATCAATTGCTGAGGCATGATCTTCAACATAAAGCCAATCGCGGATATTTTCCCCCTTCCCGTAAACCGGAACAGGTTTATTGTTTTTTATATTATTGATTGCCAGCGGTATCAGCTTTTCAGGGAACTGGTTAGGCCCGTAATTATTTGAACAATTGCTGATTACGGCAGGAAGCCCAAATGTGTGGTTATATGCTCTTACCAGATGATCGGAACTTGCCTTTGATGCTGAGTAAGGACTTTTGGGATCATAGGCTGTCTCTTCAGTAAACATTCCTGATATGCCCAGGGAACCAAATACTTCATCGGTGGATATATGATAGAAGAGCTTATTCTTGAGGGATTTTTGCCAGCTGTTTAAGGCTGCATTCAGGAGGTTAACAGTTCCGATAATGTTTGTAAATACAAATTCATCAGGGCCGGTTATCGACCTGTCGACATGTGATTCGGCAGCAAGATGGATCAGCCCGTCAAAAACGTATTTTTCGAATAGCTTAACAACAGACTGTTTATCAACGATATCAACCTTTTCGAAATAGTAGTTACCCTTTTTCTCAATATCGGTGAGATTTTCAAGGTTCCCTGCATAAGTCAGCTTATCTGCATTTATTATCAGGTATTCAGGATAATTATTGACAAATCTTCTGACTACATGAGAACCAATAAATCCTGCACCGCCGGTAATAAGAATTGTTTTGCTGAAGTTCATTCGGTTCAGTTTTTCTTTCTGAAATTTTTCTCCCACTCCCAGGCAGTTTTCATAGCTTCGTCAAGAGTACTTCTTGTTTCCCACCCCAGTTCTTTATTGGCATAGGAAGGGTCTGCCCATATTTTCTCAATATCTCCGGCTCTTCTTCCTGTTATTGTATATTTAATCTTAATTCCGGAAACATGTTCAAAAGACCTGATGGCTTCAAGTACCGAAACCCCTTTTCCTGTTCCAAGGTTGAAGACTTCATAATTCTTTTTGTTCTTATTTTCAACAAGTCGTTTAACTGCAATTACATGTGCTTTTGCAAGGTCAACAACATGCAGGTAGTCTCTTATACATGAACCGTCAGGGGTATTATAGTCATTTCCAAAAACCTTAAGTTCTTCTCTTAATCCATAACCGGTTTGGGTGATATAAGGGACAAGATTTTCGGGAACACCGCGTGGGAGTTCGCCAATAAGGGCAGAAGGATGTGCTCCGATGGGATTGAAATATCTTAAGGATATTGCTTTAATATTACTATTTGCCGAAGTGGTGTCTCTTATTATTTCTTCTCCAATCTGCTTTGTATTGCCATAAGGTGAAATTGCCGGTTGCATGGGGGCATCCTCAGTAACAGGAAGTTTTTCCGGTTGTCCGTACACTGTGCATGATGATGAAAATACAATTGATGGGACAGAGTATTTTTTCATTGCAGAGAGGAGGTTCATCAGCGAAACGAGGTTATTCCTGTAATACTCAAGTGGCTTATTTACTGATTCGCCAACAGCTTTATAGGCAGCAAAATGTATTACAGCTCCAATATCTTTATGTTTTTTGAAAAAACCATCAACCTTTACTTCGTCACAAATATCGAAGACCTCCAGGGGAGGAGTGGTTCCCGTAATCTTTCCGATCCGTTCTGCAACAACAGCCTCAGAGTTATAAAGGTTATCAATAAGGATTACTTCAAACCCATCCTGGATAAGTTCGACTGCAGTATGCGATCCTATATATCCGGTTCCCCCGGTTACAATAATTTTCTTTTTCATTACAGGCTCCAGTAAGTATGATCTTTTATTCTTCCGCGGAGGGCACCCTTCACATCTACAATAATTCCAGACTCGTCAAGTAAGGGAGTAAACCATTTCTCTTCAAGTTTACAATACTGTTTATGGTTCACAGCCAGTATTATTGCATCATATTTCCCAAAAGGTTTATTCTTCAGGTCAATTTTATATTCTTTTTTTACATCACGAACATCTGCCCCCGGATCAATTACATCGACACTCACTCCAAAATCTGTTAATTCGGCAATAATATCAACGACCTTTGAATTACGGATATCAGTCACATCTTCCTTAAATGTAATACCCATAATCAGGACTCTTGCATTATTTGGATTCTTTCCTTCAGCAATAATTTTCTTAACAGTCTGTTTCCCGATATATCTTCCCATGCTGTCGTTTATAAAACGGCCGGAGTCTATCATCTGTGGGTGATATCCCAGAGCTTTGGCTTTATATGAAAGATAATAAGGATCAACACCAATGCAATGTCCGCCAACCAGCCCCGGATAGAACTTAAGGAAATTCCATTTTGTACCGGCAGCCTCGAGTACCTCGAATGTGTTTACTCCCAGGCGGTTAAATATCAGCGACAATTCATTCATGAAAGCTATATTTATATCGCGCTGCGTGTTTTCAATAATTTTAGCAGCTTCAGCTACTTTGATTGAACTTGCCCTGTAAACACCTGCCTTAATAATAAGCTCGTATATCTTTGCAATATTTTCAGCAGATTCCGGATCACAGCCGCTTGTAACCTTTATTATCTTTGTCAGGGTATGGTTACGATCTCCAGGGTTTATTCTTTCGGGAGAGAATCCAACTTTAAAATCCCTGCCGCATTTCAGTTTTGAATACTTTTCCAGAACGGGTATGCAATCATCTTCGGTACACCCCGGGTATACCGTTGACTCATAAACTACATAGTCGCCTTTTTTTAATATTTTACCCACTGTTTCTGATGCTTTAAGCAAAGGGCCAAGGTCAGGAAGATTGTAACTGTTTGTGGGAGTTGGAACTGCAATGATGTGGAAAGAGGCCTCTTTTAGATCACTGGAATCACTTGTGAGAAAAATATCAGTATTTTTAAATGCTTCAGTAGTCAGTTCATTGCTGGGATCGATACCCTTTTTCATCTGGTCAACCCTGTCGCGTCTGATATCGAATCCGATAACTTTTATTTTTTTTGCAAATTCAAGAGCAATCGGAAGTCCAACGTATCCAAGACCTATAACAGAAAGTTTGGTTTTCTTTTTAACCAGTTTATTATACATGATTGATCGTTTTTAAAAAAGGATGATAATCTCCTGTAATTCCTTCAGGCTTTGCATTTCTAATAGTATATGCTATTTCGACTGACTGGCGTGCATCTTTAAGTCCGAAACCTCTTCCTGCAATTATCTCTTTGTAAGTAAGAGTATGCAGATCGGTAAATCCTTCACTGTATTCAATCTCTTTACCATCAATTGTAATTGACCTGAATGTCCGCTGGCCTTTTTCAATTGCTGCTAAAGGCAGGTCTTGCTGGTCGAGGCTCAGGAACCATCTTACCCTTGCATTTTTTAGTTCGAGATACCCGGCAGCCTTATCGGGTTGTGAAATATGAACTATGTTTTTACTGGAATCGCCGAATATCCAGCTAAGCATATCGAAGAAATGTATCCCGATATTGGTTGCCACTCCTCCTGATTTCTGTATATCTCCTTTCCATGATATGTAATACCAGTTTCCACGGCTTGTAATATAAGTCAGATCAATATCGTAGATTTTATCTTTCGGACCGTTTTTAATCTGGTTCCGCAACTCAATGATTTTTGGATGCAGCCGTGTCTGTAGAACAGTGAAGATCTTCCGGCCTGTTTCATTTTCAATCTCCTGCAGGGCATCAACATTCCATGGATTCAGAACGATGGGTTTCTCACATATTGCTTCTGCCTGGTGCCTTAATGCAAACCTTATGTGGGAATCGTGCAGGTAATTAGGGGAGCAGATGCTTACATAATCTATCTTTGTTCCGGTCCTTTTAAGTTTGTCGAAATGGCGGTCGAACCGTTCAAATTCAACAAAAAAATCACTATGTGGAAAGTAGTTGTCTATAAGCCCTACACTATCGAACCTGTCGAGACTTGCCAGCAGATTATTACCCGTATCCTTAATTGCTTTAAGATGACGTACAGCTATATATCCTGCAACACCTATCAATCCGAAATTCCTGGGAGCTGAGTCCATTTTTTTATTTTTTGGAAGGATAAAACTACTAAATTATTTTAGAAACATTGCCATTCTCGAGGCGGTATCTCTCCTCGCTTTCAGGGCATACGGCGTATCCTTTTTTATCGAATACAAGCTTGTGCCCGTATTCACTCATCCATCCTGTCTGACGGCCCGGGTTTCCCACTACAAGTGCATAGGGTTTTACATCTTTCGTCACAACACTTCCTGCCCCGACAAAAGCATATCTTCCGATTATATTGCCGCATACAATTGTGGAATTGGCTCCGATAGTAGCTCCCTTTTCGACTATTGTAGTTTCGTACTCACTCCTTCGGACAACAGCGCTGCGGGGGTTGATTACATTTGTAAACACCATGGAAGGTCCAAGGAAAACATCGTCGTCGCAGATAACTCCGGTATAGATAGAAACATTATTCTGGACCTTTACATTCTTCCCCAGCTTAACACCCGGAGAAACTACAACATTTTGTCCGATATTACAGTTTTCTCCAATTTCACAACCAGTCATAATATGACTAAAATGCCATATCCTGGTTCCCTTTCCGATTTTACAGCCTTCATCTATCACGGCTGTTTCATGGGTAAAATAATCTTTATCCATATTAATTGTTTTCAAAGAATTTCAAGATGTTATTTGCAATATAATCAAGCTGTTCCTGTTCCATATCCGGATGCATTGGAAGCGAAATTACTTCACTGCAGAGTTTTGTTGTAACAGGGAAATCATTTTGTGTATATCCCAGATACCGGTATGCTTCCTGCAGATGGAGGGGTCCCGGATAGTATATCATTGATGGGATCTTCACCGAGTCGAGGAATTTCCTGAGATCATCTCTCTTCCCGTTTTTTATCCTTAAAGTGTACTGGTGAAAAATATGAGATGAATAACTGCTTCTTCCCGGAGTGATTATCGATGAACAGCCTGAAAAGGAACTGTCATAAAAATCAGCAACCTTTCTCCTTGCATTGTTGAACTTATCGAGATGCCTTAGTTTAACTCTCAGGATAGCTGCCTGGAGCGTATCAAGTCTGGAATTAATACCGATATCGTCATAATGGTATCTCTCCTTCATCCCATGGTTTGCAATACTCCTTATCTTATCTGCCAGCAATTCATCTCCGGTGAAGAGAGCTCCGCCATCGCCATAGCAGCCCAGGTTTTTTGACGGGAAAAATGATGTTGTGCCTATATCTCCAATAGTGCCGGCTTTCTTTTTTGTTCCGTCGGAGAAAAAATAATCTGTTCCGGTCGCCTGTGCTGCGTCTTCAATTACAAAAATCCCATGTTCATGC